>Ga0116229_10010778_pt1 | contig 13635 bp, 10 predicted proteins | sample S1TSphgellanicum_3_FD_87313 | JGI IMG/M metagenome (GOLD analysis project Ga0116229, IMG submission 87313) | Host-associated microbial communities from peat moss isolated from Minnesota, USA - S1T2_Fc - Sphagnum magellanicum MG | ecosystem: Host-associated > Plants > Peat moss > Unclassified...
CTGGATGAGATTCTTAAATTGGTGACTTTTAATTGTTTGTAAGGCTTCCCTTGTTGTCAAACTAGTAGTTAAATGTTGCATGTCTTTTGCATGTGGTCCAAGCAAATTAAGGGCATGCAAATTTGCAAGGAAAAAATAGCAAAAACATTTGGTTTTTTGACACATGATTCTTTAATTCTATTGAGGGGTCCACAAACCCTAACAAATTTTCTGTATACAATTTCAACATTGCAACCTACAGACACATGCATGGATTAGCACATGACTCGATGTGCAGTTTGTTTGATTTTGGTTGAAACTTGAAACCATGGAAACAGGTGTTCAAGAGACAATGATAAACTAGAGACACCACCATGAAGTATATAACGTATGCTCAATGACCCATTTGGGTTCAAGAGTAATTTGCAATGTGGCGGGCTTTTCTTCACTTTTATAAAGAACTGGGAATCCAGTTCCTAGTTGAGTTCTTCAGAAAATATTTGGATTCCAGTTCAGAAAATCAGATCTAGTTCTTACTATCCTTGGTTCAGGTCAATTTTTTGTCACAGTCATCTATTTTGATTAAGGTTTGATTAAGGTTATTAGTTATTACACATGTGAATAAACCAGAGAATGCAGCCAGTTTCGAGTAAGTTCTTCAAAATATAATCTGTTTCCAATTCGGGTTCTCAAAAATCAGACTCTTCCCTTCTGACTGGATTCTTAGTAATCAGAACCAGAACTGACAGTTCTGAACATGGGTAATTTGCTAAGAGGCCTTCGCTTGGGGGAGCAGATGATCATGAACCTGCTAGGTAGATAGTCTTAGTTTTCCACTCCATTCCATTTGCACATAGGACCCACCCACAGATCAGCAGCAGGGAGTCCCAATTGGTTCTTTCTCTTGGGCTTTTCATGCCAGGGTCTGCTGCTCTGGATGGCTTGGAAAAGAGAGAGCTCTGTCTTTCCCCCTCCCCCCTCATCATCATTTGAACAAACACTTTTGCGACAAAAGTGTTAAAAAGAACTGCAACTTTACAAGAGTTGCTCTGCAAAGTGTGCCCAAACTCTTCTTAGCTTGGAATTCTTCTAAACCCATTCTCAACCATTCTGCTGGTTTCTGGAAAAGTGGTTTCAAGTTTATCGGCTGCTCAAGGGGCAAATTGGCCTCTTTCCACCATTTCTGAGTAAGAGGGATTGAGAGGGGTGAATTATTTGTCTTGTGTGAGATTTTTGCAAAATTCTGACCCAAAAAATTAAAAATGAATATTTCCAGTTAAAATTCCTCTTTTTTTCAAAGAAAAGTGTTTTGAAGAAGAAAATTGTTTTGGAATTTTTTTTTCGCCACATTTCAACACCGTTTTTGGGTCATCCTGTATTTGGGTCCTGGTTTGACTATCTAATACTCATTTCATACTCAATTTGAGTGTAGCTGGAAAATGAGCAAAGTTGGGTACCATTTAATGAAAGACGGTATCAGTTGTCAAGATTTGCAAAATTGTATTTGGACAAGACTTCATGCAATGAAGAATATGAGCAGTAGTGAAGGCACACAGCAAAGGAAGGAACTGGGAGTGAAACCTTTTCTGGGGACCAATTTAGGTGAGAAACAATATTTTGGTCCCCTTTTTATTTTCCTCTGTGCTGTTTTAATCATGACTTTTGATTTCATTTCAAGTCTGGCCGCGACACTGGCCCTGGGTTGCGCTCCTTCATGGATAAACTCTAATATGGTTAAATTTTCTTTTGTAAGTGGTTATGGATTCGCCAATTTTCATAATCAATCAGATTACAGATACAAACCATGGTTGGGGATATGCGGGTTTTAAAATTTCTAGCTGCCCCATGTCTAGAACGGTGTTTTTTTTAATTTATTACCCCACGTCCTGAGTTTTCCAAATTCTTGTTGACCTGTTGGACATATGTGATTCCAGTTTTTTAATTAGGTCCTGACCATTGTTGAGTATTCTTTCGTTCCTTAAGTCGATTTTGAAAGGAGCCCTTGATTTGTTTGCATTACCTCAAGTATTAAACCAGCCAAGATCGGTTTTTTGAACTGCGCCAAAAAGACAGTTATTTGGATTATCCTTCAATGAAGACATTACAATCTACACTGCAATTCAATGAGTTTTTTTTTTTCCCAATGAAGGCACAAAGCAATTACATCTTGTGCACTAGAGAGCTCATTGAAATCAGCCATGTGAAAAACCACAATGCAATTCAATGAGTTCTCTTTCAGTGAACACACAAGGCACTTACAACTTGTATATTACAAATCTCATTTCAATCGACCATGCAAAAAGAATCAGCCAAGGAATCCATATTCTATGAAGCTCAATGAAACTTCTTGATCCACAATAAACTTTTAAATGAGCAAGATTCAAGTCTATGCCCATTTTCGTCCAATGAAAAACAAGGAACATCTAAAATCAACAAAATAAAAATCACAAAGATCTGGGAATTCTTCCCAGATCTCCCTCATTTCAAACTCTCTATCAAACCCTCTCGTCGACTTTGATTTTGACACACACCCCTGCAAAGTCAGAAGGCTTAGAACACCCAGCCCTTAGATCATTGGGCCAATTTCCAACCAAGGGAGAAATCAGCTATGAAAAAATTGGCCATTGAATGTAAGAATCAGCCATTGAACATAAAACTCAGCCATGGAAAACTTCGAATGATGGGAGAAATCAGCTATGGAAACATCATCCATTGAACATCAAAATCAGCTGTTGAAAAAATCCAACCAATGAAAAAATTAGGTATTGAAATTTTTTCCCTTGAATGTAAAAACTGGCCATGGAAAATGTCCAACCAAGGAAGAAATTAGCTATGAAAAATTCAGCCATTGAACCGATCAGAAAGAACACAATTCACCCCTTAAAATTTTTTAAAAAACATACAAGATTGTGGAAAGTATGTTCGCTATGATCTTCAAAATAGGCCATGGAAAAATGATGTTGTCACTTGCCTTTCAAGTGCACATTGAATTGGTTTATAAGTTATTATTGTTGCTTTTCAAAATGTTGTTTCTAATTGTGGTTGCATTGTATGAAGGGATTCTCTCACACTTGACTTCCTTTGTTGGATTTTTTTGACCATGTGATACATTTGTGAATGTCAACTTGAGCAAATTTGATTGATGCATAATGTAATTTACAAGTCACTTTGTCATTTGAAATGGCATATTGAAACATAGCACATGGTCAAAATAAAAGCCATCAAATAGTTCGGTTGTGTCAAGATCATCACATGACACAACCAATTTGAAAGCTTGAGCACAAATTTACAAATTAGAGCCCTTGTCCTTAACTTATAAGGCTAGAATCTTTTATGAATGAAAACTTGTCGAGGATGTTTGAACTTCACAACCATGGCAAAACCAAAGGTATCATGGGCTTCAAACAACTCAACAATGATGTGTTTGGGCTTCCAATTGGTGGAGAGAAGATTAACATCCACCATGAAAACCTTCAGATTGAAAATGCATGTAGCTATCATGCATTCTGCCAAGGCATATTGCACATAATTTATCAAGGTCTTGTTCACTAATGTAGGGAGAACTTGGATGGGAAATTTTTCTTCAAGCCTAATCGAAGAATCAATCTTTGCAACCAAATAAATTCAACTATCCTTAATGGTAAAAAATCTTTAATCACAAATAACATTATATTTTCCAAGAACCTCTTTTTAGGTTTCATGGTCTTTCAAGAATGTATTTGAGGAGGAAAATTTAACCAAAAATTGAACATGGGGTTACAATTTGCCATTTAGTTGCTAGTTTTCAATGAAAAAGACCTCAAGGATGAACATGTTGCTCCTATTTAAACCTTTTAAGTAAAGAAGCATGTTCTTGCTCCACATATTTTGCCATGGTTGAAATGCCATGAACCTTGTTGTAACCAATGAAACATTGCAACGTCTTGTGTGGAAGGCTAGAGTTATGGGGGCCATTGTTTCACTATGATAAACAACACATCACATAACTTGACTTCGCTACATATCACCTTCTTTGTCATTGTTTACCTTGAAGAATGTTCAAGTTGTTGAAGTCCTTTGGTCAAGTTTCTATAACATTAGTTGTTGCTTCAAGTTTTTTAACAACACCTCTTGCATTATAAAATCATTAACACTAATGTCAAATAAGCTTTCTAGTTCCACATTGCTACTACTACTATATATTTTGCAATGTGCCCAACAATAACATAAACAAAATTTGAATATGGCACATTAACATCTAGAGTTGGTTACTCCATGGTAACAATAGGCTTGAAAGGTGGGGTTAAAATTTAAAGTTGCAAAATGCAATTAAAAAGAAGTTTGATTTGAACACACAAACATAGATTAAAGGATTAACAATTTGAAAGAATAATGATAAATTTGTGACAATGCATGGTAGCATAATTAAGCACTAACAACCCTTGAGGTTCTTGAATCTAGTTGGACTCTTATAGGAAAAACAAGAAAAAAAATAGGAAATGGACAAGGAGTGAGGAGAGACAAAAGACAAGGATGTAATAAAAAAAACAGCAAACAAAGTCAAATAAAGAAAATAGAATTTTTTAAAAAATCAGCTTCATCCACATCAAAATTTGATGCATTTTGTGTGGTCACTATCTTGAGCAATATATAAGCAATAAGGAAAATGACAATGTGATGAGCTCATAATCAAGGAATTATATTGTGACAATTTGTGCTCTCATTTATTTGAATGATCATCGAAAATTCAAACTTGTCAAACACAAAAACCCTAAACCTTAGAAAAACCACCAATTTTCTAATTCTACAAAGGCCAAATTCCATCAAAGAACCTTAGTTTGTTGTTTCTAAAAAGGTCAGGTTTTAATAAAAAACCTTAGGTTTTTAATTCTATGCATGCCAAGTTCCAATCAAAGAACCTCAATTTTTAAATTCCACACACACTAGGTTCATATCAAAGAACACTAGTTTTTCAATTCCCACATGTTGAATTTCTTTTTAAAAACCCCAACTCTTTTTGGGACCTAAGTTGAAGGTAGTTGTGGAGCTTTGAATCCCTAAATGGTTAAGTAAAAGATGGAAGCAAGTATGACTTTTCTAATGATTGTCAAATTGGAGCCATAATTAGTGGTTTAGCGAAACATGAATGGCTCATGATATACTGATTTACACAACCCAAAAACTAGTAGAAAACCAATGTGATTTCAAAGAACTACCCAACATTGGTCTTGACTTTCATTTTTCATGCTAACTTTCATCTTTTTGTTAAAGGTAATATTGGAATTACTTAGCTGAAAACCTTCAAATTCTAAGGTGCAAACATGCTAAAAGGAGGCCAATATGTGATTTCTTTTTTAATGAAAAGAGCCATATAATAAATCTGAATGTAGAAATATTTGGAATATTTTTTTGTTTAATGATCAATATGAGAATTTTTTAAAGTTTTAATTTTATAATATTATTTTTTTGTTGTTAAAAAATCATTTAAACATATTTTTGAAATAGAGGATTGTAGTGTTGAGGGATTTTTTTTGGCCTAATTTTGCATTTTTGTTCCCTTTAATGAACAAATATGAATAACATGAACCTACTTGCAAGAAACATACGCATGCAAACCACATCAATGGCTAGTCCATTTGTATATAATGTTGAATATTGAAAATTACAAAAAATTTAGATATGATTCCATCCATATTTGGCATTTATGCATGTTCATATTTGGAACAAACATAACTTAACAACATGCTAGGTAGAAATCGATATGATTGTTTTGAGTCCTTTGACTTCTTGTTTTAAAATTTGAAAATAAAAGAACCACAATCAAAATTGAAAACTATGTTGGCAAGCTCCTTGATTTGCAATATTAAACATGAGGGAGGAAGGTTGAAGGTCTTATGACTTGGACCCAACTTGACACCTTTTTTGGGGAATTGCCATAAAAGCTTTTGCTATAACCAAATCAAAGCCATGAAAAATAACTTTTGAACACAAGTTTAAAATTTAAAAAGTAGTTCCACCCCAAACCCTATTCGAGTTTCTAGCGATGTTTATCACATCCAACATAGGGTATTAATTGTTTCCCAAACCTTGCCCATAAACACGAAAAATGGGACAATATATTATGATAGTTGGCTAATGACAATTAATGATGTTTGTGTGGAATGCCTTTTACGAACACCAAATCATGTGCAAATTTATTGATCAAATCATCACATAAATTATATTTCATACGAAATTTATCGTGCAAGTTAATTTATTGCTACTAATGGAATTCCTCTTAGGTAAGACAATTGAACTTTTTTGAAAAGTTGACAAGTAGGTTGAACTTTACAAATAAATGATTAGTTTTAATAAGTTGTAAATTTGTAGTTTTACAATCTTTTGCTTGGAAAATCTGTAATGTGCATGGAATAACTTGGGTTTTGAATAGGGTTCTTTGGAATAACTTGGGTATTAATTTTGAATATTGACGCACCCCCAAGCTCCTTAATGGACTCAAATGTAAATCCAAACTGAAAACAGTGGAAAAGTAAGGAATCGGGGCACGCTCCTTAGCTCGCAACACTTCAAGGGATAGAGGGGCATGCTGGAGCTCTGAGATGGGACTAGGAAAAGTGACAAGCATCAACTATTCACATGGACTTGCACAAAACCAACACAAGGTGGTGAGTGCATGGTTGAGGCACTTTTGGTGTTAAAACAAGCCACGGCCAAACTTAAATTCACAAGATTCACCACGGCCCGGACTTGGGGGAAGCCATCACCTTCCCCCTTATAGTATACTTTGTGCCTCTCCATGAAGCCCACGTCCAAATGGCTTTTTGTCCCAGTACTCCCAAATGGGAGTCCCGAAATTGCCAAAGTTGGGACTTTCGCAACTTTGGGGCCCTATAACTTTATGTGCAAACCTCCGATTGAGATGAGGTCTAAAACAAAGTTGTAGCCCTCGTAAAAAAAATTCAACGGTATGTCGCACGCCACCTAAATGCAAGGAAATCAGGTCAATTCCCAACTTTTAATGGTCAGGAGTCAAATTGTCAATTTGACTTCCGACCCTTCTTTTGGCCATAACTTGTGTTTTAAATGTCCAAATGGTCATGCGAACCCATTTTAAACATTTACATTTCAATAGATTTTTAATGGTATGAAGAACTCCTTGAATCATTGAGTTTTGACCCTTGTAATCACTCTCTAAACATTCAGGAGTCCACCAGGATACCAACTCCCAACATGGGAGTTCATTTGGGAATGTGAGGGTTCTTTCCCTCACACTCTTTTGCACTCTTGAGGGCATGATAATGCAATTCCCAGACTTAGTCTTGGCCCGCACCCTTGCAAGCCCTTTGCCTTGGTCGCAAGCCTAAAGCTAAGGTTGCGACAAATACAATTTCAAATTTTGAATTCACGTATAAACCATAAATCATGATTACACATAGTGTCCTATAATCATAATAACCTAATGGAAAACCATTAACATAAGGCCTTATTTTTAAAGTTTCCAACGTCTTTTTTTTTGTGGATGTCCCAAGGATGTCCATAGGACTTGAAAGATGTTTTGAATAGGGCATTCATCCTTGGTAATTTAATGTTTGATAGTTTTTTTTAACTTCAAAAATGTCCTTTTTGGGCTTTGGAAATGACAAGGACAAGTTTTATGGATGACAAGAATCATGAGAGGATAGTGGGCATTGGTCAAAATGATGTTAATGGATGTCATAAGGGTTGTTGAGAAACATTAGAAAAACATTGGAAGACATTAGGATCGATTTTTTGGGTGTTGATGGGGGATGATGGAAAAATGCCAAAACACATGTGGGGGAAACATTGGGGGATGTCAAGTAACATCAAACAAAATTTAAGAAACATTAAGTAGAGCTGAGAAAATTTTAGGGGATGTCAAAAAAAATTCGAGAGATAGAAAGGATGGTAAGAAAACATCAAAAAGATGTTGAAAAATGTAAGGAACATGTGGTAAAAAAAAATTAATGAAAAAATTAGGCAACACCAAGGAAACACTAGACAACGCTAAGAAAATGCTACTGGATGATAAAAAGAAATAAGTTCAAACCAAAATTATAACTTTTGATAAAGACGAAAAAAAATTTAATATTATTGGAGATGCTTGAAGAGATGTTAAAGACATTCCTAGGCTAAAGATGTCCTTCCTAGCAAACTTGTTTGTTTCTTATTGAAGGGAAAAATGTTTTCCATTGGATAATTATAAGTGCATTGAAAATTTGTAGATAATCATGTTAAAAACTTTGTTTCCATTTATTTTTTAAAAGGTTATTATATGATGAATCACAGTTTGACTTACAACATTTGTAGTTCTTGCAATTGGTCAATGTTTTATCAAGAGAGTTATGAAATGATTATGAACACAAGTAGTTGAAAAAGTATAATAATTATGATTATTAAAATTTGTGATCATCATAACAATTTTATTGAAAAAATGTTTAAGAGTTTTTTTTTCATGTGGATACATCAAAAGGGAGTTCATTACACATGTTTAAAGCTTGCACCTTATCAAGACCATTTAAAAGTCCAAATAAGCTTCCCTCTTGAACATTCATTTAATTCTATTGTGCTACAAACTTCATGACCTAAAATCTAATGAAAATAATAATGATCTTGTTTGTTCAAAATTGATTTCACATATTTGAAGATAATGGTTGGTTGATTGTGTCCTCCTTTTCATATAGGCCTCATGAACATTTATAAACCATCAACAAAATTTTGTTTTGAAACCTATCATATTAAGCAACTTGTTAATGTTTTCTAGAATATCCATCTTTTTGATGGGTCAAAATGTTTCAAATTAATATTCAAACCTTAATAAAATGCCAATAATTATAAATCAATATGGTATTAAATAATCTAGAATATATGTGAACATTTGGGAATTTGTGCATGTTAGGCCATGACAAATGTTATACTAGATATAGAAGTTGCATATGATGTACCAAGTTGTAAATCCTATGATTTAGATTCATTGCACATATTACAGATAAATCACATAAAAAAGAACTTTGTAACTAGCTTTCGTTCAACAAGCTAATTTATGTTCTACTCTAATAACTATGCGATTCACCTACTTTGGTATGGGCTAATGACAAGGGGAAACATTAAACACCTCCATAGAAGTCTATTCGGCTCATTGCATTACAACAAAAGGTGTCCCTATACGCCAAATGATTTCATTGGATTTAGAGTGAATTCAATAGTTGTAGTGAATGGGGACCAGTGAAAAAGCAATGAATTCACTAGTCTAGTGAACGAGGACCAGTGAACTGCACCCACATTTTGTAATAGTGTTGTCTAGGCTTATTTTTGGAGCATCACCTAGTTCTATTTGTTTTGATTTGCATTAACAATAAGGGGAGGGGGGAGGGCCAGGGGAAGCATTAAACACCACCCATTTAGCTATGTTTGGTGCATTGTCTAGCCTATTTTTGGAGCATTGCATGGTTCTAGTTGTGTGGCATACTTGTGTCCCCCCCCCAACCCAAAAATTTGAAAATGTTATAACAAAACATTTAATATTTTTCTTTAATGTTCTATTGCCACCCAAATTTGAAACAATAACCCAAAGAAACCATTGATTGTTTGCACCAATACCCTACTTTCCAATTGTTGTTATAGGAGTGTTTTTTATTTTTTTTCATTTTTGTTTTTCAAAACACAAGTCAAAGCTTGCATAAAATCAGCCAAGTGTCACATTGTTGCCCACTTGGCACATTAAATAGAGCCAATGATTTGGGCAGAAAATTTGTGTCTTCCATTGCAAAGGCTTGATTACAGTGTCTATTCTAATACCTGTTTGAGTTTGGTTTTAGAAGAAAAGAAAAGCCTACCTCCAAGCTTTCATTCAGCTTTAAAAAAAACCCAAAAAATCCAATTGTTTTTCTATAACAATACCAAAGAAAATCTACAATTACACTATCTAGATCCAATATTTTCCTTCACTCATTATAGTTTTTCATGAGGTCAAGAAAACACAACACTAGAACTTGAGTTTGGTTCAAAATCAAGTGAGATTAATAAAAAAACCTACAAAAAGTACATTAGCACTCGAAGGGAAGTGAAACTAAAAAAAACACCATTTTTTTGTGGTAAATTGAAGCCCACTTTACACTAAGAATCAAGGCTCAAAAAACCTTGGGGCCAACTTTGAGCATTTTGGGTTTGCAAATTGGTCCCAAGTTATTAATAAATGCTAGAACATTAATGTTAAGATATTAATAAATGTTGGAACATTGGCCCTAGGGGTTGCAAATTGGCCTCCCAAATTCAATGATATCCTTTTTCTAGCCTTGGGCAGGGTTTTTTTTTTTGTTTTCTGAAAAGTTGCACAATTTGCCACCATATAAAAGAAAGAATTATACATTTTGCAAATATGCTAAAGGTGTGAAAGAAAATTATGCAATTTTATTTTTTTTGTTAATGCAAATTTGGTGAAAGAAATTTTGTCTTTTATTAATATTGTTAATGACATATAGGGTTGGCAATAAAAATTTGTAGCATTATCATTATCTAAGGTTGAATTCAAAATTGGCTCAAGTGGTGAGCCAACAATGAAAACTTGGGTGGATGTAACATGGCACATTGTTAAAGAATCTTATGTTTTCACCAAATCACATTATGGGGGGAGTGAACCCCAATCATAAAGACTTTGCCCACTCCAACTGGTAAACTAATAATGTTCTTAAACACAAAAAGAAAACATATTCAAGAACTTGGAAGGGAATGTTCACTATACCAATCAAGATCATGAAAACCAAGGGCTAATAAGTCCATGAAAACTATATTCCCCATTCACATATAACAACAAGTTAAAAAACCAACAAACCAACAAAAATAATAGAATCATACTGTAGCTAATGAAAATGAAACAACACAAGGCTTGTTTCACACTAGTCAAACTACAATTAAAAATCCTTTAAGCATTCAAGGCATATCAACATTTCTTTAATTGTCAAATCTTCACAACTTCATCATAAGGAAAAATATGCATTGTAAAAATTGATTGCCCAAGCATGTGAACACACAAAGCCAAGTTGTCAATCAATCAATTACAAATCTTAGTTTTGATGAAATCTAGGTTATTGAATACTCATTCATCTTCCATTGAACCCAACACTTGAATCATGACAATTTTTGCTAGTTTCACATACTTTGAAATGCTATGAGATAGGATAGTAAAATGAGAGATGATCCTTCACATTTTGGTCAAGGGGTTGATAGTATTAGGAGGGCTCAAGGTAGCCTTGGCATTACTTCTCATTATAACTTTGAACATGGACTTTTGCACACCTAGTGCAGAGACGCACACAACACCTCAAGAACCACATGTTCAACAACCCCTATCTTTTTTGGGGTACAAAAGAAATCATTCAAAACATTCATATGGGTGTTGAATGATTCATTACATTTTTTAAGCAACCAATAGTGAAGATACACAATACCTAATGCTTCATGTAGTTCATGCAATGAAAAACGTGTGTGTAACTTAATCACTAGTTTTGAGGTTGCCTCCAAACATTGGAACTTTACACTTGCCATGATTGTTTCAAAAATGTCCTTAGTCAAATAACATTTCAGTTCGGTGTTAAAATCTCAAGCTTGTGCCCAAAAGTGGTTTGTTTAGCATTCAAATACCAAGTGATCAATGCCACTATTCAAATCTATAACCCATTTCACTAAAATTATTTCATGCTTACCTTTCACAAGAGATTAGAAAGATACAAATGAATTAGATTTGAAAGTAGTAGAAGGATTGAGGAACATTTCAAATAATTTTGTTTGGGCCAAATTGATTGTTTTGCACCAAATCAATGACAAAGACATCTTGAGCTTGTACAAGCTTAATCAAATTCTTCACAATGTTCAAAAGAGGAACAATGCAAACAAGGTTCAAGAGAGTTTCATTATTAGTTATATGTTTGGAGTTGAAGGCAACAACTTGGATTGTAGGGCTATCAAATGCCATTTTCAATAGTAATGGACAATATTTTTGTAACACTTATTTAAATGGGCTTAACATAGAAATCCAATGTGTCTTGACATTGTTTAGGATCTTCAACCCCTTTGTTTCCATGATCTCCCTCAATTTAGCTAGTTCCAAATGCCTCTTTGGAAAGCTAGAGAAATATTTGTATAGTGATTACATGACTACCTCAAGATGATTGACCATAGGTAGAATAGAAAAGGTTTGGACAACTAGGTTTGTCTAATGCACCATGCAATGAACACCAGTCATGAATGGAGAAAATTGGGATTAGAGTTGGACAATAACACAAGTGTGTGGTAGCCTTGGAATACATTAACACCATTAGCACCAAAAGACATTAGTTTTATGGAAATGAAATTAGGGTTTGAAATACTTCCATTAACAAGAATTTCTTGCGTAATGATTATAATCAAGTTGGTTGCATTAGAGCCATCAACTACACGTTCTAAAGACAATAACATAAGGACCCTTGTCTAGTTTTGAATGGTATATAAATGGATTGAAAGCCAAGATTGGTTGTCAATTGAAATAACCTCATCACAAAACAAAGCAAACAAATTAGATCCAATACAAGCTTCATAACTTACATGACAATGGTATGAAGAGCTTTGGCCATACCCCAACTTGCATTATCACACCAATGTTTTTTTGGACAATGTTTAACTTTCAACAATTCAAGAAGAGATTTCATTTTCTTGAAATCTATTAAGGGTTTGCCATGAGATAACAAGTACAAAATGACAGCAAAATTTTGGACAAATTTTCTTTTGTTAGAAACCAAACCTTGATTAATAAAAAGTTAAAAAAACAAAATCAACAGGAATTTGGGCAAATAAAACCTAGTTTTTTGCATGTGCACACATTTTATTTTCATAAAATTTTCCAATTTTCATCATAGGCATAACAAAAGTAGTTTTCCTCCTCCCTAAATATTTTAACAAATAATCAAGCTTAGGGATCAATAATTTATCTCTACCTTCAACTTTTGAACAAACTATGCACCTTACAGAACTCACCAAACCATCCCTATTGATGATAGATTCTACCCATGGCAAGTGTGCTACCCAAACATCCTGAAGTTTATGACCCAGTTCATATTTTCATTTCTTCATAGTGGATTTTGACAATTTAAGGTCTTGCTCCAAATCTATAATAGTTGCAACAATTACATTGTTGTTTGATGTAACAACATTAGGATTAGAACTTGAATGTTGGTGATTCAATGTTTCAAGTGAAGGTGATTTAGGGGCAAAAGGTTTAGATGGGGGAGATGTATAGGAAACCTTAAACCAAGCGAAGCCTTGTATCTGAAATTTAATAGAAGTTCTAGTGGGGCCATCATGCATCAGATTGGTTCAAAAAACCTAATAGAAACAAGGCTCTTAATACAAACAAAAGCAAAATAATCAATTTTTTTTTGGTGGAACCAAGGTTGATTTGGAAAAAAAGTTGGAATTGTTCCAAAAAATCTTGATTTCACAATGAAATTTTGTTGTCAACCTCCAAGCTTTAGTTGTGCACACATTTGTGAACAACATGATGCATTACTTGATACCTACAATGACAAACAAAAAACCATTTAGTTGCCTTGTACCCAAATATCCGAGATGAACACTAATGTTACAATAACACCATTGACATTGTAGTAACACCACCAATGTTGCAGC
>Ga0116229_10010779_pt1 | contig 13634 bp, 12 predicted proteins | sample S1TSphgellanicum_3_FD_87313 | JGI IMG/M metagenome (GOLD analysis project Ga0116229, IMG submission 87313) | Host-associated microbial communities from peat moss isolated from Minnesota, USA - S1T2_Fc - Sphagnum magellanicum MG | ecosystem: Host-associated > Plants > Peat moss > Unclassified...
AACCCACTGTGGAAAATCTCCTTTTTATTATAATTAAATATAGGGATCCTCACCAAAAGATTTTTTTAAGAAATTTAAAAAAAAAAAAAAAAAAAAAACCTTTATGAAAACATGTTAAATAATATTGTTGATTATTTTATGTCAATATGTAATCTTGTGGTTCAATGTTTAAGATGTTGGCCTCATGCACACAAGGTCATGGGCTCAAATATCTCCAAAAGGCCTTATGTAAATCCACATAAAAATTGTATAATATACATGGTGATGTCCAAGGTGTGATTTATATATGGTGTTATGAGCAAACCTAACATTTGAAAATATGAAGTTTGTTTATATTTTCTCAGTTTTAAAAATGGAACTATTGAGGACATTTTCTTTTCCTTTGGATAAAGGGAAATTAATATTAATATTATAGTGTTATTCAATTCAACAAGTATATTGTTAATAAATGGAAATTTAAAATCCACATATAAACAATGTACATGTGTAACATGGCATGTATTTCACAAGGTCAATAGCATTGATCCTAGTTCACTCAATGTTCACTTGTTCACATTTAAAATTTTGAATTCATTGTACTAAATTTTCATGAAATTCATTGTAAAATCAATGAGATGTAGAGTGAATTGGGCTCATATTTCCTTGTAGTGACCCTTTACATGTCATCATTACTAATAATAGACAACTCCACAATGTTGTTATTAAACATTTTTTGTATTTTAAATGGTCCTTTCCATGGTAGTCTAAAATTACGACCTTTAAATTTTGTGGCTTTAGACATCCATAACATCAACTTTCCTTCTTCAAAACTTTTCATTTTCCTTTTATCATCCCATCGATCCTTGTGTAATTGTTGGATATGGTTAATATTTTCTCTTGCCAATGGTTTTCATCCAATTTAATTAAGTCTTCCATTCTTTCTTGAATTGTTTTATAATATTATTTTCCAGAATGTCTTGTATCCTTTGGGTAAGTACCATTAATTTTGTTGGCATAATGGGTTGAGTCCCATAATTAACTTAGAAAGTGTGTATTAAGTAATAATTTTATATGCCATTCAATATGCCCATAACACAATTAACATCACATCCCAATATGTTCGATTTGCATTAATTATTTTGACCAGTATTTTTCCCAAAGTTTTATTAGTTGATTTGGCTTGCCCATTACTTTGTAGGTAATAAGTACTCAATTTGTGATGAGTAATCATAAATACTTGAGTAAGTATATTGCATAGTTTGATTTATAAAATGACTTCCTTGGTCACTTACAAGATGGGTAGGGCATCCAAAGTAAGTGATAATATGTTCATATAAGAACTTTAACATACTTTTGGTTGTGTTATCTTGAAGTGCCTTAGCTTCTACCCACTTTATAATGTAATTGGTTGTCACTACTATATATCGATTGCCAATATACTTTGATGTTGGTTTAATTGGTCACCTAAAACCAAGACCCCGTTTCACAAATAATTCGAAATCCATACTTGATTTGAATGGGCCTTTTCCACTTCACCACATTGGTCCAAGTTGTTGACATACATCACTTTCCTAACATATTTCAACAATGCCTTTATCTAAGGTAGGCCACCAAGAACCAAACCTTTTTTTTTCATAGTAATGTTAATACCAAAATGCTAGCCCTTTATGAAAATCTACCAACACTCTAACACCTTCTAGTAGTGATAAACATTGATGTAAAATATTGTTTGGCCCCAATTTGTGTAATTTTTCATTATACAATATATATGGTTTAGATTTAATAACAATCTTACTTCTTTTTTCCTTTGGTGTGTCATCATCAAAATACCATTTCTTCAAGTATTTTATGATTAACGCACACCATTCAACTCCTATAGTAAATAAAGTTGCATCAGGTAATTGATCTCCTATTCTTATTGTTGGTCTGATATGGTTATTTGTAAATATACAATCTAGTAAGAAATGAACTCACCATGGCTTATAATACACTTTTAAATCAAATTCTTATAATAGAATTAAAAATTTGGCAATTAAACATGTTAATACTTATTTATTCACTAAATATAATAATGTTTGATGATCAACAAGAAAAATGAAACTATTTCTCAATAAATGATGCCTAAATTTCTTCACAAAATATATCCTTATTTATTTATTTATTTATTTATTTATAGTTTTTGTATCATTTTTTTTTGGCAATATTCATCAATTAACTTGCATAATAAATTGGTCTATCAAATGGTATTGTTTGGATTTTGTCCCAACATAACTCTAATAAAAAAAACTGAAACATCAATACATGGAATTTTAATTTCAAATTAGCCATAATAAGCAATGATAGACATGTGATAAAAAAATTCATTCACTTCCAAGATTTGGCACAAACATGTGTCCATTTGAAATCTTCATCTTTCTTTAATAGTTTACACATTGGTGGTATTTGCAGCAAAATCTTTGAAATAATGTTGGTAAAATTCAATTACACCCAATTTTATTTATTTTTCTACAATATTCGTTGGTGTTAGCACTATGGTAATTTTGCAATGGTGAAATAGGAATCCTTCATTGCATACTAAATGCCCCAAAAGTGCATTAAAAATAACATAGAGAACACATTTCTATGGGTTAAGGCTGATGCCATTCACTCAACACCCCTATAAACATTTTTGTAATTGATCAAAATGGTTTTTCTTATCACCATACATGCTAAAATCATCAAAAAACACTTTCATGAATTCATTTGAATGTTTATGGAAAGTTTTGGTTACCATTTTTAAAAATGTGGTAAAAGCTTTGCATAAGCCAAATGGAATTACATTATATGCATAAGCATCCCATTTTAAAATAAATGTTTTTTTTTCCTTATCCTCTTCAGCCAATTTCACTTGGTTATGACCACTATAACCATCCATAAAATAATACATTTCATGTCCAACAACATAGCCCAACATTGAGTTCAAAAAGGTGAAGGAAATGGATCTTTTTCATTTGAACATTCATTTTATGATAATCTACACATACGTAATTTGTCATTATTTTTAGGCACATTCACTAAAGTAGATAACCATTAAATGGTCTTGATTAGATAGATGAATCCAATATAAAGAAATCTATCAAGATCTTCTATGGCCCTTAATGCATAATTTGGATTCATTTTGTATTGTCTTATTTAATCAATTGTGCATCCACCATAAGTTCAATTTTATGTTCACATATTTCTTTTGGAATACCCTTCAATTCCTTGTAATCCCATGCAAACACATCTTTATAGTTCAATAGTGGTTCCTTGATTTGTATTTGAAAGGTAGTAAGTAACATTGCACCAATCAATACATCCATAGGTTCTTCCCCGTTTCCTAGATTGAACTTCATCAATTGCTCTTTAATTACTATAGTTTAACCAACAATCTTCTTGTCTTCTTTTGGAATATCCTTCAATCCCTTGTAATCCCATGCCAACACATCTTTATAGTTTAGTAGTGGTTCTTTGATTTGTATTTGAAAGGCAGTAAATAATATTGCACCAATCAATACATCTATAGGTTCTTCCCCATTTCCTAGATTAAACTTCATCAATTGTTCTTTAACTATCTTTTCTTTGATTATTATGTTAGTAACTTCATCACAAATTAACACTAAAAGAAATCCCTCAAAATGCAACGAATGCATTTACAATTATGTGCAATTAATTGTCATTTGCAACTTGTTTTAATTGTTTTTGCAACTATTTTGCACCCTTGACCATTTTTGTAATTATGTTACAACTACATTTGTAGCTAATGACTTCTTCATTTTGTAGTTTAGAATTATTTTCATCCATGATCATGCTTATATGTCCCATTAGTTGCAAATGGAACCAAACTTAGTTGCACCACTAAGGTGTCAACATAACCCCTAATGGTATACATAGGTGTATTAGGAAACTTTTGAAACATTTAAAGGTATTTGTACTTTCATTATTCTATTAGGGATATTATGGGGGTATGTTTCCATTGGTGTATTTATACAGTTGTATTTAGTTCATATTTAAGTAAATTAACTTACTACCTACTTTTATTAGTATGTTTGTTTACTTATCTAATTTAGCCTACCAACCTATCAACTTATATGCTTACCTACCTATCTAACCTAGGTTACCTACCTACTTACCTAACATAAGTTATTTATTTATTAATTAATTGATTGTATATAAGTATTAATTAATAATTAATTAGTTACTTATTTACTTAATTATATAATTTAAAAAATTAAAAAGGAGGACAAAATACATGATATAAACTTTTTAATTATAACCTAGTTTACAATTAAGTTACAACTTCAATTTTTATCCTATATATTTTATCCCAGTTGCATCTTGAGAACTATATAATGAAAGGTTTTGTTTTACATTTTCACATTTAAAAACACATGTCAATTGGGATGAGCCAATTATAGGAAATAAACCCTTTAAGGAATTTCACCTTAAAAATTAAACCTTAAAAAATTAAAATTATTTACCTACCTCCCTAACCTACCTACTTGCATAGTCCTAATTACCTACTTAGTTCCACCTACCCACCTACCTACCTACATAGTCCTATTTACCTACCTAGTTCCACTTACCTACCTACCTACCTACTTACTTAATCATACCTACCTACTGAATCCCATCTACCTACCTGCCTATTGATTTTAATTCATTTTGACCAAAGTTCAAAAATGGCATGTGGCATATTGGTATTATGCCATGTGTCATAATCTAAAACCATTAAAAATAAATGACAAGGATTTGTTTCTTTCTTTTAAAAAAAATTTCAAACCTTTTTCAATTGCCATGTGTCATTATGTAAGTTGTTGATTTTTATGGTAATATATAGATGGTGAAGTGTTTGTTGATCGTTGATTTCATCCATACTTGCAACTAGTGTTTTATGCAACTAGGAAAATTTTAGCATTTAACAAATGTCTTTTGCAATAAAATATAATTGCAAACAGTAGTTTTTTTCCAATTTACCTCTAGTGTAAGGTTTTTTTTTGTTGATGCTCATAAGTATACATAGGATAATCATTTTTTTTGTTATGGTTGTTGTCGCAACCCCACTTTGGGCAAAGTGGGAGAATGCAACTCCCACTCCCAAAAGTGGAAGGCTTGGAGTCCTTCGGGACTCCCGAAAATTCAGAAGACGATTTGAGGGGTCAAATCTCCTTGCCTTGTTGCGTTCTTTATATCAATGGAAAGCTCTTGAAGTGTAGATGCCCAAAATGGCCTCGCATTGGCCATTTGGACATCTGCAGCCCAAGTTATGGGCAAAAGAAGGGCCAGGAGTCAAACTGTCAATTTGACTCCCGACCATTAAAAGTCGGGAATTGACCTCTTCCCGACGTCTTCTCAAGGAGTGCAACACAGCGTTGAAAAGCTCTCGATGAGAGCTATAACTTTGGTTCAGACCTTGTCCCAATCCGAGTTCGGGGCGAGGAGCTATGACCGTCCAAAGTCCTGGGACTCCAACCCGGGACAATTTCGGGACTCCAACTTGGGAGTCCCGGGAAAAAGAGCCATTTGGATGTAGCCTCGGCGGAGAGCTACAAAGAATACTATATGGGGGAAGGTGGTGGCTTCCCCCGAGTCCGGGCCGTGGTGAGTCAAGTAGTCCAAAGTGCCCGTGGCTTGTTCCAACACTCAAGGGTGTTCCCGAATGCTAACTAACCCTCTTGTGGTTGGTTTTGGATGCAGAATTCAAGCTTGATCTTCTAGCCCATCTTCCTAGTCTATTCCTGGGACTTTTAGCACGCCCCTCTACCCCTCTTTAGTGCTGGAAGTCGGGAGCACCCTTCAAGACCCCACTTTCCGCAACTCAACATAGTTGGACCCTCAAGTGGGTTCAACAAGGGACTTGCGAGTGCGTCAGTTGCAACATGCCACAATCAATTTATCTTAACCTTTGGTACTACCTCTCCTACATGCACAATTTGGGCACCGCATTATATAATATTTGTTCTTGTTGTTCTAATAATTGTTCTTCCCAATCATATTCATTGTCCAAGTTCTTAGGTCATAGATATGATTTTATATTAACATGTTTAATGGTGCTAACTTTAACTGTTCTTCCTTTTGAAATAATTGTAAAGGTATTGTCACCCCAATTATGGTGAACCTTAATTTGTTTCAACCATGGTCTTCCAATAAGCATGGAAGACGCTTCAATTCCATTTTCCATATTCAACACAATAATTGAATTTTTATAAATGCAACTTGCCAAAGTCAATTATCAAGTTCCAAATCAAAACAATTAGATGCACCTTTTATTGACAAACCATTTTTACTACAAAAGGAGCTAGTTGAGGTCTTTTGAACTTAAGTTTCTTCTTTAAAACTCTTTGAGATTATGTTCACACTAGATTTTCGATCCAATAACACATCCTCCAAACTTTCCAACTCAAACTTGAACTATTAACATAACTTCATCAAAATCTTCAATTTTTATTATGGTGACTTTACACACATTCGCAATTAATGTTCCCTTTATCTTCAATACTATCTTCTATATAACCTCATTAATCAAATTTTCACTTCCTATCATAACCACTTTTCTTATTGTATTGTTTCTTACTTTCGTATCCACTTCTTTTGTCAATTTTTCATCATTCCTTGACATGTCAACTTTTGCCATTTTGACATGTTTAATCAACTCATTCTCCTTCATGGTCATTTCAATTCACCCATTGTAACCACTTCGCATATTGATTCCTATAGTCATTTCCAATGGTATTTCCCCTTGACTTAACCAATTCCATGTCTACTGAATTTTGTATCTCCAATGGTCTATTTTCAAACTCTTGAAGTTTTTGTATTCTTTGACTACACCTTGATGAACATTTTTTTTTTCCCATTTGGTTTGTCATTCTCTTGTAGGACTAAGCTCCCTTTCTTGAGTTTCTTCTTCTTTTGACATCCTAGCCCTCTAACCTCTTGTGGTCACACAAACATCAATTGTTGGTTGATCCCAATTAACTATAATTATATTAATTCCAACTTTTAGTTTGAAATTATTATATTCTTCTCCCATCACTTTTTTCCACACAAAACAATCATTTTAAACATGTATTGCTTTATGAAAACATAAACATCTTATGTCATTTTGTAAAAATCCATTATTATGATTATAACCACATTGGTTATATCAATTAGTTTGATTTTGTTATCCATTACAATTACCACACCAATTTTGACCAATGGGTCTTGACTTATATGATTGATTATATTAAATCAATTTGATTGTTTGATACATCATAATTTGGTTGTTTATGTTCTTGAATAATTGGTGTTTTAACATCCACTATCTTGCTTGGATAGTGAACAATATTGTTGTGATCATTGTTCTTACAAATTCGACAATTTAATAGTTTATAATCTTTTGTGTAATACCCTTCATTATAACAATTATAACAATATATTCAATTTTGATATGTGTCAAAAGGTACTTTCATTTCTTTCTTTTTGGGTTTTTAATGTTCTTCCTCTTCATCAAAATCATATGATTTTTCAACATTAAAATCTTGATGATATCTAGCCATATTCTTCCTTTTTACTAACATATCCTTTCCTACCAATATTGTTAAATTTACCACTTGTGCTAAAGTTCTTTGCCATGGCATATTAATAATAGTAATCTTTACTTTGGTCCTTAGATTTTCTTCAAAAGCTTTTTTGAAATATATATCATTTGGTTGTTGTGGAATGAATACATAAAGTTGTAAAAACTTATTGTATTAATCTTCCTTTGATTCATTTTTTTTCACTTTGCATATCACAAAGCTATAATTACTTGTCCTTCACTTTGAATTTCGCTAAATCTAATTATAAAAGTTCATTGCACCTCATTTCGAGTTGTTGCTAGATGTGATGTCTCATATTTGAAAAACCAATACACAATTCTTCCCCTTTAAAAGTTTGGAAAATATTACAACCTATGATCTTTTGCATCTTCACCATTTGTTACACATATTTAAGTTAATTGACATATATGTAATACGTGACCATCGTTACATGATATTTAAGTAATTGAATGTGCAACACATTAGTAGTTGGTAAAGTCATAAGGGACAAAACATTCATTTTAGTGTTGTCAACAAAGTTGGTGTAATCAATATTGCTTGCATAGTTGAAGGAATAATCGATTTGGTTTGAAAGGTTGTTTGAAAAAATAACCCAAATAATTTACGCTCCATTGATTCATTACTAACATTACTATTTTAAACTTCTAATGTTTATTTATCATTAACTTCTACTATTGTAAGAAGTGACCATCCTTCTTTTGTTACCCATTCAAGTGACCCAAAAGCATTAACTATAGGTTATGATATTGTCAAACCAAAGATATCATTTGTTATTAACTATTTTTCATTTTTCACATTTGGTGAATTGATTGTCTTGCTTCTTCGCTTAGTGATAAAGATGTTTCTTCAACAATTATATGCGTTACTAATATTATAATCTTTTTTAACAAAGGTTCAAATATTTGATATCCTGATGATGGACTAAAAATGATTTTCAATCATTTCCATCTACTAGGATTTTCAGCTTGTTATGATGAAGTAATTGCTTCTTTCACTTCCTCTCAATTTTGTTCATGATTTTGTCTTTTTTAGTCTTGTGATCTATTTTGTTGTTTTCAATCTCTACTTCTATTCATCATAGGTTTTTAACAAACAAAATTGATTATTTTTTACAAGCATTTTCTTTTAATTTTTTCAATCATAATTTTTCATAGAGATCTAGTATGGATAATAATGACCAAAATTCTTTTGACATTACATCTTCAAAACAATAATCCTCATTCCCTTTCAATCTTGTTACATAATCAAACCTTGTAAAATTTGAAGTCCAAAGCAAATCACATGACATCCATTTTTCTACCAAAACACTGATATTTGGTTTAGCAAACTTTTGTCTATAAACAAATGTTATGCTATGATGATTTGTAATCATTTTCTTAATTGATATCAATGTAAGCAAGGAAACCATTGTCAACAACCATCTTTTATATTTGGTTAACATCGTAATATCAATTACCAATGTTCTATGTTGAACACACCACATTTTAATACCTCCATATAATTTATTTAATATCAACTCTTGTATTTTTATTTATTATTGCTTTGTATTTATCAACAAAACAATTCCACATTGTGTGTTCTAATGTTTTTTTTGAGTGTATATAAGTAATCCACAAAAGACCAGCCATATTTATTATGTTCTCTCCATCTTTCTTTGCCTTCTTCTATTGTTATGACTTCCTTTAACAGCTCACTTTCTCTCCTAATGACAATCATAATCTACCAACATTCATTCCATCTGTGATAAACACTATTATAATAATCAAACAACATGATAAACTTAAACCATATCTTGCTCATAATAAATAAATAAATTTGAATAAGCAACCATTTCTTCAGCACCCAAAACAATCATTTAGTTAAACTCCATCACCCTTTTTTTCAAGTCTACAAACTCCCAATATGTCTAGGAAGAACAATGAAAAGTACATGAATTAATCAGAATCCCAAGTTTAATTCATCTACTTCAACATTACCTTCTTCAGTTTCCATTTATGAATTTATTCATAAATTATTTGATGAACCCTTAAAATTGATTTATAACAAATTCTACATTCCAATTCCCACAAGTTTGTCCATATTGAGAAATTCACATCCTAGCATGGTCACCAAATGGTAGTGATACATTTCTTAAATTTTAAATTGTTGCTTGTTAATTCATGCCCGCTCCTGGGTTCTTATTCTCTTACATTAGAAATGAATACCACACAAATATTACAACTTGCATTTATTCTGAAACAAAATTACAATTCCTAATGCATACAATTGTGGAAACAAGAGATAAGAAATGCTCATCTCTTCCAGCTTTCATTAAAGGTCCATTGAGTATTTCATGTATTCTGCTCTCCTCACAAGATTCACTAGAAATACTCTTCCCTTGCACTCATCCAGTGCTTCACAATGCACTCTGCTGCTAAGCCAGTACATCATATACTGGTGATTCCTCAAACATTTGCCCAATACAAGGGCTTTGCATATATTGATCTGGAATGGAGACAATCGACATAGTACAATTGAAAGAGTCCAGATTCCAAGTCCTAACTAGGGAAACCATTTTGAACATAAATGCAGACCACTTATTTCTGTTTAATGTAACAAATGCTGCTTAGCCACAACTTGGGCCCCATCAACTGCCAGACCTTTCACAACCTACAATAACTTAGCTTATCTGCTATATGATTTGGTTACAAATCAATGCATGATGGGCGTATATTCCTTGTAGAGGAACTGAGAGAGGTGCATCATCCAACTTTTTACAGAAGCTTTTTCTTCTCGAAAAAGGTTTTGAGGTGCCACAACTGCCAGCCTGCCACCGCAAGGCAGACCAGGAGTGACATGATACCAAACCATGCCACCCTTGAGTTTGTAAGCTCATTCAAGTCACGCATTTCCGCCTCCCTGGAGACAATCCAAAACCAGATACAAATTTTTTATTTTATTCACATTCATATAATGACATCCATCAAAAGCTCCTTTCACCTTTCTGGGTCATGCAAATTGTAAGACAACCAATAGGCCCGATATGGCTACTGCCTCCTTTCCTCCTTTTGCAGGTGGCCACTTTTTATCTGTCATACAACATGGCAATGCAGTTGCCCATCCCTACCTGAAGCTTTGAACCCCAGGCTCCCACATGGCCTTTTCAGCACCTGGCTGACCTTTGACCCCCAACACTCACTGGATGGGCTATAGTAGGTGACATCTAGCATGGCCTAGTGGCAAATTGAACCCACAACCACTGGCAAGGTGGCCATGAGTTGCAACAAAATGAGCTATTGGCTTGATGCTGCTACAAGAGCATAAATAAACACCCTAACAGGATACTTAGAGAAACCATTAAAGTAAAAAAGTTAATCAATGGGAATCTTGTACTGTTCTACCTGTCTCTCAAGTAGAGCAACTCATGGTGTACTGACTCCACGGCATCCTCCAACTTCCTCAGCTCAAGCTCCATTCCCTGCTCTCAATATGGACACACCCCTGACAGCTGCATGTGAGGTGACATGATTGAGCAGGAACAGAGATGTCCTAGGTTGCTCCTTCTGACTTTCCAAACCAAAAAAGCACAATAGAAGCTGCCATGCCAAACATGAAAACTAGAATATTGAGGTGACTGCAAAAAAAAGTTGCAAGTCCAGAATTGGAGACTGGACCTCTAGCTTGTCTTTCTTGGCAATGGATGCCCAGTCTTTTGCACTGACGCCTGTCTTCCAATCGAGTGCAAGATTGACATTGACATTGGGGGGTGCATTCTGCAACCAGAAGCAGGCCATGTAATTGCCTGACTCCTTTGATGTGAATGCAAATTGTCCCGATTGCACATTCTCTTGATGATACAACTGGTTCCCATAAGGCAAAGTCACCTACAAATGTGAAATCCATTCAGTCAAAACAGCCAACATCAGCCTCCTATGTTAGAAAGGTTACAACACCAATGGCCATGCTCATACCCTATCAGTAGACACTGTCAGCTACATGTTTAAAACCCAGGACTTTCTTTTAGGGTTACACGTAACAACAAACCCCTAAAAAAATTTTGAAAAAAAAAAAACTCAACGAGCTATGCCAAAATCAAATCAAAGATCCTTCAGGACACGCATCTGTTATATTTCCTCTCTAAGCTAGACAAACGGATTGGATTTCTGCAAACAAAGGACTCAAAGGGAGAGGGAGAGAGATGCAAACCTTTGCTGTGACACTAAGGTTGTCGGAGGAAGTGAAGACGATTTTGTAGTCAACGACGGCTAGCACATCCCTCTGAATTTCTTCAGTGACGCACTTGGTGGTCCTGCTGCTCACTTCGAACTGCACTCCGTCCACCCTATGCCAGGTTTGCAAACATAGCAGCAGAAGAAGAATTGCACATAGCAAAAGCTTAGGATCCATGACCATTATGGTAAAGCTCAAAAAACGACGACGATCTGACAACGATCTGGCGCAAAAAACACTCGTGACGCGGAGGCACAATTAGGGTTTTCACAATTAGGGTTTGTGAAATTAGGGCTCCCCAGTTAGGGTTTGTCTTTGAAGACGATCCTTTCCAGCGCATTTACGCACAACTTGGCATTTGAAGGTACGATTAAGGTTTTCTCAATTAGGGTTTGCCCAATGAAGGTTCGGTTTTAAGAAAATCCTTTCTAGCACATTTATGCACAATTAGGCGTTTGAAGGTACGTTTAGGGTTTGCCCAATTAAGGTTTGTCTTTGAAGACCAGCTTTTCCAACACATTTATGCACAATTAAGCAATTTGAAAGTACGATTAGGGTTTTCACAATTAGGGTGTTCCTAATTAAGGTTTGTTTTTGAAGACCATTCTTTCCAACACACTTAACAACAAGTAAACAACGTGAAGGACAATTAGAGTTTGCACAATTAGGGTTTTTTAGGTTAAGGTTTAAAATTAAAAAAAGCAAATCCTTTCCATTGCATTTATGCATAATTAAGGTTTCAAAAATCCTTTCCATCATATTTACGCACAATTAGGCATTTGAAAATACATTTAAGGTTTGCACAATTGGAGTTTACCCAATTAGGGTTTGTATTTTAATACGATCTTTTTCAACACATTTAAATGAAGTCATTGAAATCATGTAAATTTTAAAGATGCAATCACACCTAATGTTAAATCAATGTTAAGTTAATGTGAAGAGATGTCTTGTTTATGTTGGATTAAGACCAACAATGTTACTTAACATCAGATCCTAAGTGGAATCCTACATGGCACACAATATTCAATGGGTGTTAAGTTGATGTTAGGTTAGTGTTATCTTAACATCAAATCATGAAAAAACATAGATATTGGAATTAAAACACAATGTTAACTAGTAGCCCATAAAACAAAGCTTTAACTCAATGTTAAGTTAACAACATGATTCCCTTAAATTTTCCTTTCATTCCTTTTCCTATTCTCCCTCCATGTTCCCCCTTCACTTTCATCTTCCCCTCCCTACCACTATCTTTTTCTTTGTGTTCTACCATTATTGCTCAAGAAATAGTAACCTCAAAAAAACATTAAACTTTCTTGTTCAAGATTGCTCCAAAATAGCAATAGCTTCTTCATCAACCACCATGGAGATTTTTGGAACAAATTTTTCCAATCATGATGATAAGCAAAACGAAAAATGTAGGTAGCTTTAAATCCAAAACCCACATTTGATTATGCTTGCTTGCATTTGTCTTGCTATGAATTTTGTTGTAATAACACCATCTATCTTAATAACATAACTCTTGGATAGGAAAATCTTGAATAACATAAACCTTACACAATAGAATTCTTGAATGGCATAAATCTTGAATAGAAGAAATCTTGGACAACTTTGAATATTCTATTTGTCTTGAACAATAGAATTTGGTCAATAAATTCTTGAATATAAACATCTGTAAAAACATTTCAAACACAAACATAACTTAGAAATGATCTTTGATTAGAATTTTTGCAATCCAATGCACAACACCATGAAATCATGACACTTTTGACTTGAAACCAACAACAAACACAATTATTTGTGGGTGCGAAAATGAGGATTTGCTTGTTCTGTGGTGCGATCACTAAAAAT
>Ga0116229_10010780_pt1 | contig 13634 bp, 11 predicted proteins | sample S1TSphgellanicum_3_FD_87313 | JGI IMG/M metagenome (GOLD analysis project Ga0116229, IMG submission 87313) | Host-associated microbial communities from peat moss isolated from Minnesota, USA - S1T2_Fc - Sphagnum magellanicum MG | ecosystem: Host-associated > Plants > Peat moss > Unclassified...
CGGCGCCGCAATCCTCTGCGCGCTGCTCTTGAAGGACCCGGCCCGGCAAGGCCGCCCGAGCGTCGACGCCGCCGGGCTCGCCTTCATGGCGGTCGGACTCGGCTGTTTGCAGTACGTGCTGGACGAAGGCGAACGCTACGATTGGTTCGGCGATCAAAACATCGTCATCATCGCCGTCATAGCGATCGCTTCGCTGGCGGCGTTCGCCTATTGGGAACTGCGCGTCGTGAAGAACCCCATCGTCGATTTGCGCATCCTGCTCAGCAACCGGATCGTCGCCGCAGGCTGCTTCATGGCGGCGGCGCTCGGGTTCAGCTTGTTCGGCAGCATCATCCTCACGCCGCAGTTTCAGCAGTCGCTGCTGAACTTTACGGCAACGCTCTCCGGGCTTTCCATCCTGACGCGCGCGCTCGGCATTCTCTTCATGACGCCGGTGACGCTCGCGCTGCTTTCCCGGTTCAAACTGCGGCCGCCGCTGCTGCTGGGCCTCGGCTTCGCCATCGTGACCGTCGCGAATTTCATTACGGCGCAAGTGATCACCACGGACAGCACCTTCGGCACCTTCGTCTTTCCGCTCTTCTTCGGCGGCTTGGGCTTCGGGATGATCTTCGTGCCGCTCTCGGTCGCGGTGCTCTCGTCGGTGAAGGGGCCGGACACGCAGAAGGCCACCTCGTTTATCACCCTGTGCCAACAGCTGGGCGGTTCGATCGCCACCGCGTTGCTGGTGACGTTGCTCGACCGCCGCGGCGCGCTGCACCTGGATCAATTGGCCGCGCGCGTCAACCTTCACAGCAGCGCGGTGCAGATCGCGATCGGGCGCCACGCAAGCATCGCGGGACTATCGGGCCTGGTCGATCAGCAAGCCTCCACGATGGCCTTTGCCGACGCCTTCTTCTTCCTCGGCATCGTTGCGCTGATCGTCACGCCGCTCGTCTTCTTGATGCGCGCGCCGCGCGGTGCCGCACCCGCCGCCGCCGCGCCCGCGCACATCGCGCTGGAGTGACCGCGCCAAGGATGCGCCGGTCCGCCCGTGCAAGGCGGTAGCCGTGCGGACCCATCACGAGAAGTATGAGGAACTGAGCCGGAAGAGCCGGCTCGCGCTCGAACCCGCCGGCGCGGAGGCCGTTGCGAAACAGCACGAGCGGGGCAAGCTGACCGCCCGCGAGCGCGTCGAGGCGCTGGCCGACCCAGGCTCGTTCACCGAGCTGGACCGGTTCGTCGTTCACCGGACGACGGCGTTCGGGATGGACGCAAAGGAGTATCTCGGCGACGGCGTGATCGCCGGTCGCGCCTCCATCGACGGCCGGCAGGTTTTCCTCTTCTCGCAAGACTTTACGGTGTTGGGCGGCTCGCTCGGCGAAGCGTATGCCGAGAAGATCTGCAAGGTCATGGACCTGGCGCTGCGCACCGGTTCGCCCATCATCGGCATCAACGACTCCGGCGGCGCACGCATCCAAGAAGGCGTCGTCTCGCTCGGCGGCTACGCGGAGATCTTTTGGCGCAACGTCCAATCCAGCGGCGTCATTCCGCAGATCAGTTTGATCGCGGGGCCGTGCGCGGGGGGCGCCGTCTACTCGCCCGCGATCACCGACTTCATCCTGATGACCGAGAAGATCTCGCAGATGTTCATCACCGGTCCCGAGATCATCAAGACCGTCACCGGGGAGGACGTTACCTTCGAAGAACTCGGCGGAGCGATGACCCACGCGACCAAGAGCGGCGTCGCGCATCTGGTCGCCGCCGACGAACCCGACCTGTTCGATCTGACGCGCGCGCTGTTCTCCTACGTCCCGCAGAACAACCTGGAGGACCCGCCGCGCGCGGCCTGCGACGACGACCCGCAGCGGATCGACGGAGCGCTGGACGACGTCGTGCCCGACTCGCCGAACAAACCCTACGACATGCACGTCGTCGTCGAAACCGTGCTCGACTACGGCGACTTCCTCGAAATCCAGCCGCACTACGCGCCCAACATCCTCTGCGGTTTCGGCCGCATCGACGGCCGAGCGGTCGGGATCGTCGCCAATCAGCCGAGCGTCCTCGCGGGCGTTCTCGATATCGACTCTTCCACCAAAGCCGCGCGTTTCGTGCGCTTTTGCGACGCTTTCAACATCCCGCTCGTGACGTTCGTCGACGTGCCGGGCTTTTTGCCGGGCACGGAACAGGAATACGGCGGCATCATCCTCCACGGTGCGAAACTGCTCTACGCCTTTGCCGAAGCGACCGTCCCGAAGATCACCGTCATCACGCGCAAGGCTTACGGCGGCGCGTACGACGTGATGGCGAGCAAACACATTCGCGCCGACTACAACGTGGCGTGGCCGACCGCGGAGATTGCGGTCATGGGCGCGGAGGGCGCGGTCAAGACGATCTTCCGGCGCGAGCTCGCCGCCGCCGCCGATCCCGCAGCCAAGATGCAGGAACTGGTCGACGACTACGCCCGGCGCTTTGCCAACCCGTACGACGCCGCCCGGCGCGGCTACGTCGACGACGTGATCGAAGCCAGCCGGACGCGCGGCGCGATCGCGAACGCGCTGGCCATGCTCGCCGACAAACGCGTCGAACGCCCACGCCGCAAACACGGCAACATCCCGCTCTAAGCCGCACAGGAACAGCATGACCACGCGTAAATCGTTTCTCGCATCGGGAGCCGCCCTCGCCGCGTTGGCTCCGCCGGCGGCAATGGCGTCGCCATCGCCGGCCGCGTCGGCCTCGCCGCCCGGAGGCGCAATTCCCCAGGCCGCGCCGTCGGCCACGCCATCACCCGAGCCGTCGTTCCCTCCCCTGAAATTTCAGCTTTCCGCCTTCGAAGCAGCGCTGAAAACGGCGGCACCCCACCGGCATATGTTCGCCGCAACGCACATCGCCGGCGGCCAGGTGTTCGGGGCGATGCGCGGCGTGCTCGACGCGTATGCCGACATCGGCGTACCGGCGAAGGACGTCCACCCGGTCGCCGTCCTCTACCACGGCGGTTCGGTGTACTTAGGCTTCGACGACGCGATGTGGAACGAGTATTTCATTCCGCTTCAGCCCAAGGGCAACCTCAATCTCAACGACTACGCCAAAGATTTCAACACCGTTTACGATGCGGGGACGCACGGGAACCCATGTCTGCCGAAGAGCGGCGGCGACTCCTCGATCGAGTCGCTCGTTGCCGACGCCGGCGCGCACTACTTCGTCTGCAACAATGCCACTAAAGGTTTCGCAACCTATATCGCCCGCTACCTCAAGAAGGATCCGGTCGACGTCTACGCCACGCTTGCGGCCCATCTCGTTCCCAACGCGATGCTCGTTCCGGCGGGCATTTGGGCGGTGCACGCGATCCAGGAGCGAGGCTACACCTACCTTCAGGACAATCTATAGGCCCATCGCCGCCGCGAAGGCCTCGCTGTGCCGGGTCGGCGTGAACTCGACGATCTCGCACTCGGCGATACCCTCGCGCTGGAATGGATCGTCGCGCAGCAACGCTTCGAGTTCCGCGCGGCTCGCGGCGTTTGCCAGCGTGACGCCGCCCGTTCGCGGCACCAAGCGGCCGGAGACGATGAAGACGCCCCGGGCGTACATCTCGTCTTGAAAGCGCAGGTGCTCGGGAAGCACGCGATCGACGTCCTCGAGGGGGCGTACGTAGCGATTGAGCAGGATGAACATCGCGGCGGCTTCGCGGGCAGGACGCGCGGGCCCTCGATGGTATGTACCGGTCGTGAAGCTTCTGCAAGGAAAGCGCGCCCTCGTCACGGGCGTCGCTAATCGCTGGTCGATCGCGACCGGCATCGCGCGAAAATTCCACGAATACGGCGCCGAGCTGGCGCTGACGTATCAAGGCGAGCGCGTCAAAGACGAGGTCGAGAAGCTGGCCGCCGAGCTCGGCGGGGGCCCGGTCATCGAATGCGACGTCGCGCGCGACGAGTCGCTGGAGAACATGCGCCGCGAAGTAGCGGAACGCTTCGGCAAGCTCGACGTGCTCGTGCATTGCATGGCGTTTGCCAACAAGAACGACCTCGTGGGCAAGGTGTACGATACCAGCCGCGACGGCTTCGGGCTCTCGCTCGATATTTCGGCGTTTTCGCTGATCGCTCTCGTGAATACGCTGCGCGAGCAGTTGAACGACGGCGCGTCGGTGATGGCGCTGACGTATCTCGGCGCCACGCAGATCGTGCCGAACTACAACCTGATGGGCATCGCGAAGGCGGCGCTCGAATCGTCGATGCGCTACCTCGCCTTCGACCTCGGCGATCGCGGCATCCGCGTGAATGCCATCTCCGCCGGCCCGATCAAGACGGCGAGCATGCGGCAAGTCGGCGGGGCGACGAAGATGCTCGACGTCGTGCCGAAGGTGGCACCGTTGCGTCGCAACGTCACCGCGGAGGACGTCGGCAACACGGCCGTCTACCTCGCATCCGATCTCTCCAGCGCCATCACGGCCGTCGTGCACTTCGTCGACGCGGGCTATCACATGATGGGCTTCTACCCGCCGGATTTCGACAAGTGATCGAGGTTGCGGGCGCGCCCGCCCCGCCGGAGGAAGTAGCGGCCATCCTCGCAGCATTGGCCGCATTCGAGCCCAATCAGGCGGACGCACCACGTTCCGGCGCGTCGCCGTGGAAAATGGCCGGACGCAACTACGATCCGCAGGACGGCCGGTGTTCGGCAAGATTCTAATCGCGAACCGCGGCGAGATCGCGGTTCGCATCATCCGGACGGCGCGCGAGATGGGCATCGCCACCGTCGCCGTCTACTCCGAACCCGATCGGGACGCGCGCCACGTGGCGATGGCCGATGAGGCGTACCTCATCGGGCCGGCTTCGCCGTCGCTGAGTTACCTCAACGCGGAGAAGCTGATCGAGGTCGCGCTGCGCGCCGGTGCCGAAGCGATTCATCCCGGGTACGGATTCCTCGCCGAGAACGCCGCGTTCGCGCGGCGCACCGTCGAAGCCGGGCTCGTGTGGATCGGGCCGCACGCGGATGCAATCGATGCGATGGGCGACAAGCTGCGGTCGCGCGCCGCGATGCAGAAGGCGCGCGTGCCGATCGTGCCGGGCGGCGTGGCGCCGGTCGAAAACGCGGCCGACGCGCGGCGAGCGGCGAAAAACTACGGCTTTCCGCTCGCGCTCAAAGCCTCGGGCGGCGGCGGCGGCAAGGGCTTGAAGATCGCTCGCGACGAGAGCGAGGTCGAGGCCGCCTTCGAAACGGCGCGCCGCGAGGCCGAAGCCTATTTCAAGAACCCCACGATCTACGCCGAACGCTATCTCGACAATCCGAAGCACATCGAGATCCAGGTCTTGGCCGACAAGTACGGCACGGTGCTGCACGTCGGCGAGCGGGACTGTTCGCTGCAGCGGCGGCATCAAAAGCTCTGGGAAGAGGCGCCCGCGCAATTGACCGTCGGCATGCGGCGCAAGATGCGTGCCGCAGCCGTCCGCGCCGCGCAAGCGATCGGCTACGATTCGGTCGGCACCATCGAGTGCCTGGTATCGGGCTCGCGCTTCTTCTTTCTCGAGATGAACACGCGGATCCAAGTCGAGCATACCGTCACCGAGATGGTGGCGGGCATCGATTTGGTCCGCGAACAAATCCGGGTTGCCGCCGGCGAGCCGCTCGGCTTCGTGCAAGACGACGTGTCGTTTAACGGCTTTGCCATCGAAGGGCGCGTCAACGCCGAAGACCCGGCCGCCGGTTTCCGCCCGGCACCCGGCACGATCGGCGCGTACCGCGAGCCGGGCGGGCCGTTCGTGCGCGTCGACTCGGCCGCGTTCTCCGGCATGACGATCGGCGCCGACTACGATTCGATGATCGCGAAGCTCGTCGTGTGGGCGCCGACGCGCACGCAAGCGATCGCGCGGCTCAAACGCTCGATCGACGAGTTCGTCATCGAAGGCGTCCCGACAACGCTGCCGCTGCTGCGCGCGCTCTGCGACGAGCCGGAGATCATCGAGGGAACCTACGGCACCGCGACGTTGGAGGCGTTTGCCGAGCGCAACCGCGAGGCGCTCGTTCAAGACGTGGCGGGCGTTTCAGGCGCGCCTGCATCGGAGCCCGGCGAGGTGCGCGTCGAGGTGAACGACCGGATGTACCGCGTGCGCCTGCTCGACCGCCCGTCGGCCGGCGCGGCGCACAACGGCGCGAACGGACGGCGCGTCGCGCCGCGTACCGCCAAACGGTCCGCGGCCGCAGCGAGCGGCAACGACGTGGTCTCGCCGATGCACGGCGTCGTCGTCGAAGTGCGCGCCGCACGCGGCGATCGCGTGAGCGAGGGCCAGGTGCTCGCCGTCGTCGAGGCGATGAAGATGATGAACGAGATCCGCGCTCACCGCGCCGGAAGCGTCGAGACGGTCCACGCCGCCGCCGGCGCGACCGTCGAAGCCGGCTCGCCGCTGGTGACGATCGCCCCTATTGAATGACGATGACGCCCGACGTGACGGTGACGGGGACGGTCTTTTTCCCGCCGTGATCGTCCAGGATCTCCACGGTTCCGGTCCCAGGATTGGTCGCGGTAGCCGTGATCTTGACCTTCGCACCCGGCCCCTTCACGGTCGCGGGCGAGACGTGCACGAAGCGCCGGGGCGTCACCAAGAAGTGAAACTTCCCCTTGTAGTGCGCTTCGAGGATGTGCAGCACCAACGTGGGCCTGGTCGTGAACTTCAAGGAGCGTGGCGCGAACTTGAGCTTGCCCGGCGTCGGCGTGGGCTTCGGCGTCGGTTTCGGATGCGCTTTATCCGGTAGGACGTCGATCGCTTGCGCGGGGACGAACGCGGCGCTCCCGTGCGACGAGCACGCGCCCAGCGCGGCTGCGGCCGCGACGGCAGCCAGCAAGGTAAACGGTGCGACGAATCGCGAGCCGGGCGTGCGGACATCGTGCTTCATTAGTAGGCCACCTTGGCGACGTCGCCGGTCTGAACCGTCGTGCTGGCTGCGTCGGTGAAGTAGAGATCGCCGTCGGAGCCGAGCGCCACGCCGTATTCTCTTCCCTGGATCGTCGGCGGCGAAGGGAGCAGCATTTCGTACTGCGCCGGAGCGGCCGGATAGACGCCGGGCGTAACGCGCGTAACGCCGGCGAAGGCGTTGTCCGCCGCCCACAGCGTTCCGTCGGCGAGCGCAATCAGGAAGTACGGCTGCGAACAGTTGGTCGTCGTGAAGACCGACGGCGCCGGCCATGACGTAATCGTGCTGCCATTGGGATGAAGCCGAATGAACGCGGACGGCACGCAGCTCCCCGTCGTCGCCCAGAAATCGCCGTCGGCGCTCTGCGCGATGCCGACCAAGTTCACCTCCGGCACTGCGGCGATGTCGAGCAGGTTCGGCGCGGAGGCCACCCCGCCGGCGATCCCAATTTGCGCCACTTCGGCATCCCCGGTCGTTGCGTCTTGCCCCGCGATGTAGAGGTTGCCGTCCTTGCCGACGATCATTCCCTCGGGTAATACGAAGCCGGTGAGCGTATACGTGACGATCGTGCCTCCGTGCGTAACGTGCGCGATCTGGCTCCCGCTGGCGCATTGCACGGCGATCCAAACGCTGCCGGGGCTCGGATCGGTGGCCGGCGCGCCGACGACGCTCTGGGCCTGCGAACCGGCGCACAGCGACGCTCCCCCGAGCGGATAGTTGGTGACCGTATCGCCCACGGGATTGACGTACCCGACGTCGGTGCTGTCGACGTACCAAATGAGACCGTCGCTACTGACGGTGAGGCCCGTAATCGCCTCCGCCGGCAAGCCGTCCGACCCGCCTCCCACGAACGCTTGCTGGGTCCCCGACGGCGACAACTTGATGAGGCCGAACACCGTGTTGGCGACGGCGATCCACAGGTTGCCGTCCGGCCCGGCGATGATCACGGTCGGGTCCTGCGCGGGGCGCGTGTGCGGCTTACGACCCTTCGCAACGGCAATACGGTGGCCCGTCCGCACTTGCACCTGATAGTCTTCGATCGCCGTAGGCGTCGGTGCGAAAATTGCGGCGCTGACGTTGCCCGGAGCGACGCCGGAGGCGCTTGCAGAAATGGTCGCGCTTTCAATCGAGGCGCCGCTGTAGGTGACGGTGACTTTTTGATCGGGGCGCGTGACCGTGGTTGGCGAAACCGTCACCGTCCCGGTCGCGTCGCTCGAACTCAACGTCACCGGATGCTGATAGGCGCCGGCACCGACGATCACGTTACCGTCGGCGTCGCTGGCCATCACGGCCAGGCGTTGCGTCGCCGGCGATCCGGCGTCCGGTGGCGAGCCTTCCAGCGCGAGTTGAATGGACGCCGGCACGCCCGCCAAGGTGATCGAGAAGATGTTGAACCCGGTCTGGATCGTTTCGACGAGCGTCCCGGTCGAGAGCAGGTTGCCGGCGCCGCCGGCCGCATCGAACGCGTCGATCGTAAAGAGCTGGTTGGCTCCCGGGATGAGCCCCATCTCGAAGGTGCAGAGCGTCGAGTTGCCGTCGGGCGAGCAGCCCGGCGAGGTCGCCGAGGTGTTGAACGAACCCACCTGCTTCGCGCCTTCGAACACGACGATCGACTGCGTGCTCGCGGAGACGTAATGCGGCCCGCGATGCTTGCGCGGGATCTTGACCCTGAGTTCGGCGCGGGCGTGCCGGCCTTTCGTGCTCCGAGCCGCGCTTTCGGCACTACCGGCGCCGCTCGCGACGGTCGCTTGGGTGGGGAGTCCGCCTCCGGGGGAGCCACTGCACGCGCAAAGGATGGAGAAAGCGGTCAAGCTTGCAAGCAAGCCCGCCGTGCGCCTTCCCGTCAATGGCAACCCAAAACCCACCTCTGTCCTCCTAAGACGGATTGGGGAAACGCACAAATTCTTCAAGGAAGCTAGAGGAAGGCCTCCGTCGCTCCGTGCGGCGAGCCAAGAGCTCACTTCCGGCGCGGCGTATATAGTGCAGCTATGGCTCGCTCCGATAACGCATCCGGCATCCCGTTGCGTTCCACCTACGACCGGGTTGAGGGAACGCCGCACGCGCTGGGCGAGCCCGGCGCCTTTCCCTACGGCCGCGGGATTCGCAAGGACATGTATCGCGGGCGCCTCTGGACGATGCGCCAGTACGCCGGGTTTGCGACCGCGGCCGAATCCAACGCGCGTTACCGGTATCTGCTCGACCGGGGGCAAACGGGGCTCTCGGTCGCGTTCGACCTGCCGACCCAGCTCGGATACGATTCGGACGCGCCGCAATCGCGCGGGGAGGTCGGAAAAGTCGGCGTGGCCATCGACACCATCGACGACATGGAAACGCTGGTGGACGGGATCCCGCTGGATCGCGTCACCGTCTCCATGACGATCAACGCTCCGGCGTCGATTCTGCTGGCACTGCTGCTGGCGGCGGCCCGGCGCCGCGGCATCCCGTTCGACAAGCTGGGCGGCACCATTCAAAACGACGTGCTCAAAGAGTACGCAGCGCGCGGCACCTACATCTATCCGCCGGAGCCGTCGATGCGCTTGGTGACCGACGTCATGCAGTACTGCGCGCGCGAAGTGCCGCAATGGAACGCGATCTCGATCTCGGGATATCACATCCGCGAAGCGGGATCGACGGCGGTCGAAGAGATCGCGTTCACCCTTTCCAACGGCAAAGCGTACCTGCAGGCCGCGCGCGACGCGGGCATCGATCTCGACGACATCGCGCCGCGCGTCTCCTTCTTCTGGAACGCACACAACGATTTCTTCGAAGAGATCGCCAAGTTTAGGGCGGCGCGTTTCCTCTGGGCCCACATCACGCGCGACGAGTTCGGCTGCAAGGATCCGCGTTCGCACGCTTTGCGATTTCACACCCAAACCGGCGGTTCGACGTTGACCGCCCAGGAGCCCGACAACAACGTGGTGCGCGTGACGCTGCAGGCGCTCGCGGCGGTGCTCGGCGGCACGCAATCGCTGCACACCAACGGAAAGGACGAAGCGCTCGCGCTGCCGACCGAGCAGAGCGCGAAGCTGGCGCTGCGAACCCAGCAGATCATCGGCTACGAATCGGGCGTCGCCGACGTGGTCGACCCGATGGCCGGATCCTACTACGTCGAATCGCTCACGAACGAACTGATCGAACGCGCGCGCGCGCTGATCGCGCAGGTCGACGCGCTCGGCGGCAGCGTCGCCGCGATCGAGAGCGGGTGGATGCAGGCGCGGATCGGCGACTCCGCCTACGCCGCGCAGCAAGCGATCGAAAGCGGTGCGACGGTCGTCGTGGGCGTCAATGCGTTCGCCGAGGCGAGCGGCAACGAGGTCCCGATCCCGCTGCAACGCGTCGAAGCGCGAATCGAAGACGACCAGGTGCGGCGCTTGGCCGCCTTTCGCGCCGCGCGCGACGCAGGCGCGGTCGAGCGCAGCCTGCAAGCGGTGCGCCTCACCGCTCGCGGCAGCGAGAACCTCATGCCGCGGTTCGTCGACGCGGTCGACTGCGGCGCGACGCTCGGCGAGATCTGCAACGTGCTGCGCGACGAGTTCGGCACCTACCGTGCGAAAGCGGGCGTCGCGTGACGATCGATCACGTCGCGATCGTCGTCAAAGATTTGGAAGCGACGGCGCGCTTCTACATCGACGTCCTCGGCTTCGAACAGGTCTACCGCGAAGTCGTCGCCGATCAGGGGATCGAAGCGCTCGGCTTGGCGGCCGGCGATTCGGTCGTAGAGCTGCTGCTTCCGCTGGACAAAACGTCGCCGATCGCCCGCTTCCGGGGGGATGCCGAGACGAAACTGCACCACACCGCCTATCGGGTCGACGATATCGAGGCCAAACTCACCGAGCTAAAGGACCGCGGCGTGCGGCTCATCGACGAGCGGCCGCGCAAGGGCGCCCACGGCAACACGATCGCGTTCCTCCATCCAAAGTCGACAAAAGGCGTGTTGATCGAACTGTGCCAACCGCCGGTTCAGACGACTCCCAGGCTCGAACCATAGACTCCGCCCGGAGGACGCCCTCGTCATGATCTCAGGAACGCCGTACCGCCGCAGGCGCGTGCTGGCGTGGTCCGCGCTCGCCTCGCTCGTACTCAACGTGGCCATCTTGGCCTGGCTGCTGCATTTCGCGCCGCTGCTGTGGGGCGCGCACCGGGGCGAGCCGGAGAAGATCAGCAAGACGCAGATTCTGCGACTTGAAAAACTGCAGACGCCGCCGCCGACGCCCGCGCCCACGCCGCAGCCTACCCTGGTGCCGCAGCACGTGAAGGTGCCGCCACCGGCACAGCCGCCACCGGCCGCGCCGCCCAAACACGAACTCGCGCGGGAGGAGCCTAACGCGACGCCGCAGCCTCCGGCACGGCCGCACAAGACCACGCTGCAGGACCGCATCGACGCGGACCAGCACGCGTACGCGGACACCGTCGCGAAACTCAACGCGCAGAACAATCCGCACGTCATCGCGACCATCGATCCCGGCACGCAGGAGAGCGCGTCGAAGAGCTACGCCTTCCAACCGCCGGCCGGCCTGCACGCCTCAAGCGAAGGCAACGGCATCATCACGCCCTCGCAAAGCTGGCACGAGAACGGGCAAGATTGCTACTACGCGCACTATTCCTACACGTACCCCGACGGTGCGGAGGAAACCGGCAATATCGTCTGGCCGGTGTGCTTCGACCCGGGCTCCGATCCGTTCAAGCAGGGCCGGCACTCGATGCCTTTCCCGAAGCCGCAGGCAGGGTACCGTCTACCGCCCGGCACGGATTTACCGCCGATCGAAAAGGAAACCTACGCGCAGTGGATTAGCGAGCAATAGCCGCCGTCCTAGCGAGCGTTTCGTGCGTTTTACGCGCGTTCGCTGCGGGTACCGATGGCGTCATGAACAGCAAAACACTCATCGCGAGCCTAGCGCTCGCCGCCATCATCGCCCCAATCTCCACCGCGGCACCCGTCGCGGCGCAAACCTGGCCGGACGGAACGCCGATGACGACCTACACGAGTTGGCAATCGCAGTGGGACGGCAACGACTTCGACAAGCAACACGTCGTGCTGGGGTCGGTCTCGAACTTCACTCCCTACCGGCTGACGATCGCGCGCGCCGATGGCCAACAGCAAACGATCGATCTAAAGAACGGCACGCTCATCTATCCGAAGGGCGCCACCCCGACGCAAGGCGAACGCGCCGCACTCGTCGGTTACTACAGCAACGGCACCTTCATCGCCAACCGCGTTATCCTTCGACCGTAGACGAACTACAGGTTCGGAGCGATCGCAACGGCGACGCTCGTTTCGAACGTCCGGTCCCATGGCAGTTCGATCCTGATCGCTGCGATGTGATACCCCGGGTAGAGTTCCGCGAGGATGCTCTGGGCACGGTTCCAGAGCATCGCGCGGTTCTCGGCGGCCAACGGTCCGGCGACCGCGGGATCGAGGAGGGTGCGATCGATGCGTCGCCGCTCCAGCTCGGCGTTGAGCGCGGGACGCACGTCGACGTGAAAGGCGTAGTCGTCGACGAAACGCGTCAACGTGAACGTTCGGTGAGCGAGCGCGTCGTAGGTTCCCAAGCGCCGCCCCGCACCGGCGGCGATCGCTTCGGCCAGCGCGGTGCCCGTCGTGTTGGCGTTCGTATTCCACGACGCGTACGCATCGAGACGCGATGCGAGGCCCGATTGCAACAACCGCTGCGCGAAGGCGCCTTGCGCCGCATACGATTCGAGAAAGCTGAGGTCGGCGACCGCGACCGGAAGCGACGCCGCTTCGGCGCGGGCGATCGCGGCGGTGAAGGCGTCGTCGGCCGCCGGCGTCGTGCCCGGAACGCGCACCGCCAACAGGATCTCCGGACGGCCGTCGTCGCGCGTGCCGCCGCAGAGATCGATCAAGCTGCCGATCGCATCGTCGACCGGCGCGAATTCCAGCGGATCCTGCACGGACGCACCGCCGGGCATCGAATACAGCACGCCGATGCGCGGACTCCAGCGCGCATCGCGGGCGAGAGCGTGCGCGACCAGCGCCATCCCCAGTTCGTCGGCTCCCGGTTCGATCGACGCGCGCCCGGTCGCGCCGGCATCGGCGACGTCGGTCGCAAGCGCGCGCACGTCCTTGACGTGCAAGCCGACGGGACCCGCGTCGTCCTGGCCGATCGCCAGCCGGTCGATCGATCCGCGCGCGGTCATCGCGATCAGCGACGCATCCACGCCGGCGTTGCGCGCGCGCACGCCGAGGTATGCGTCGAGCAACGGCTCGCCGATCTCCGCGCGCAATCGCGCGGCCGTAGCGGCTTCGTCCGGCTCCGGAGGATCGTGTAGATTCGCGTATTGCTGCAGGTACGTCCACGCCGGATAGGCTGCGAAGAAGCCGGTGCTCGCGGGAACGCCGGTCGGTGCCAATCGGACGATCGTTCCGAATGCCGCAATCCACGCGTGCGGATGCCGGGCGCGAAGGTGCGTCAGTTCGTTCAAGCGCGCCATCGCATCGGCGTACGACGGCCCCGGAACGCGCGACGCGATCAAGCCGCCGTAGGCGAGCATGTCGGTGGAGACGACGTACGCGGAGCGTGCGGGCGCGGGCGCGTTGAGCCACGCGATGATGGCGTCGGGACGGCCCGCTTGCAAATAGCGCCCGAGCAGCGCTGCGGGCGGCGTATCGACCCGCCGCCCCGCGATCGTCCCCAGCATCACCGGCAGGTCGCGCGTCACCGGCCGGTCGTCCAGGGGGACGAAGGCGATGCTCGCCGTCAAGAGCGCGGCGATCACAGCACGCTCCGCAACCG
>Ga0116229_10010781_pt1 | contig 13632 bp, 6 predicted proteins | sample S1TSphgellanicum_3_FD_87313 | JGI IMG/M metagenome (GOLD analysis project Ga0116229, IMG submission 87313) | Host-associated microbial communities from peat moss isolated from Minnesota, USA - S1T2_Fc - Sphagnum magellanicum MG | ecosystem: Host-associated > Plants > Peat moss > Unclassified...
AAAAAAAAAAAAAAAAAAAAAACTCACCTAGTGGGGAGGGGGAGGGGTTGAGAGCTTTATTTGGAATTTGCATGATTAATGAGTAAGCATTAGAAAGAATGACCTATTGGAAAAAAATTGTGCTCCTTCATGCTTAATGTAACAACATGTTTTTTTCTGATCATGTTTATGTAATGAACCAATGTTGTGCATCATTGTGTATATGTGGAATGTATTTTTGTACGTGTATTTTTTTGTTTTTCTTATGTTATGGGCCCACATGCTTGAAAGAATTGTGTTTTGAGAATTAGTACATAGCTTAATGAGAGATGGATTCCAAAGATAGTTTACCAATGATAAGATTCAATGCAAAGAATTTCAATGTATGGAAGTACCAAATGGAATTGGTATTTGAAGCAAAGGAATTATTGACAGTGATGGATGGATCTTGGTGATTTGAAGATGTGATGAACCATGAAGAGGAAGATCATTGGTGACATGCAAATGCAATTGCACAAATGTTCATCGAAATCAACGTGGATGAGTAACATTTGAAGATGATAATCAATCATAGAACTGCAATGCACATCTAGAATAGACTAGAAGTTGTGCATGAACAACATTCCAAGGAGAATGTGCACATTTTGCAAAGAGAATTCTTCAATTATAACATGAAGGAAGGAGATAATGTTGTTGCGCATGTGTTAAGAATAAATAACATGGCTTGAAAATTGTATGATCTTGGAAAAGCAATCCTTAATCTATGTAAATTACAAAAGTGTTGTGTAGCTTTTCTCTAAGCTACAAAGTTGTTACATGTGCTTGGGACAATTTGGTAAAACATCAACAAACGATGAGTGCATTGACAATGTGATTATTGAAGCAAGAAAACTTGGTTAAAATATAGAATGGGAATCAAGTGCCAAAGGGGACAAGGCATTTTTCTCATCAACTAGCTCAAGTAGAAAGAACGACAATTACAAAGGACATTTAAACCAAAATGTTGGTTGTGGAAAGTTGGAAAGATGTAATCACAAGAAAAGACAAAAAGAATAACAAGACGGAGGTCTCCAATGAATCAAAAACTAGTAACAATAACAAGATTACAAGGAACGCAATCCTTTTTGGGGGGAAATGTGAAAGATTTTTGGCTTGTTGACACAAGGGTGACATAACACATGTTTGATTGTTTCTAAGTGGATGATGAATTTTGTGCCAATAACACCAAAAAGTTGGATAATGGAAATAGCCAATGATAGTGAACATTAGGTCCAAGGAACAAGAGATGTACACATTTTTGAAAAATGCAGGAGTTTGGAAGAAAGTTGTGTTGAAGCTTTTACATTCCTCACCTTAAGAAAATTTTGTTTTTGGTGAAGCAAATAACTATTTGGGGGATCATCACTATGTTTGACAAGGATATTTTCATGATGATAAACAAAAAATTCTAGTGGTGTTACAATATTGGATGGACATTTTGATGGTAAGATGTATAAATTGAATGCAAAGGTCATATCACCAATAGAGTTCATACAAATGACATCAATTCAAGTATCCAATACCATAGGCCATGGAAGAATCAATTCAAATCTAGCTTTATGCAATGTGTCCATCTCAATTTCTCAACCTTGAAAAATGTCGCATATTTAATTTAGCCATTAAAGGTTTGGAAATTTAATATCCAACATAAAAAAATGAAGAATCTTGTGAGAAATGTTAGTTTGGAAAACAACATCACCATTCATACCTAGTAGATCCTAAGAAAAAACAATGCAACACACTTGGAAAATTAATTCATTTTTTCACAAGATTTAGGTTTGTGTATTTAATAAAGAAAAAATAAGAAACATTTGCATGTTTCAAAAAGTTGTTAAATTGAATCCAAAACGAAAGAAAATATAAGGTGACAATATTATATTTAGATTGAACATGAGAATATATAAATGGAAAGTTCAATTTGTATTTGTATGAATAAGGAATCAAACGTGATGAGTACAATGTTGCCTACACCCATGAACAAAAAGATTCATTGAACGTGACAATATAATTATCATGGAAAAAACATGTGACATATTACATGCAAGAAGCTTGCCAAAGTTTTTATGGGTTAAAGCTATCAATACATTGGTTCATGTGTTGAACCATAGGACAACAAGAATGTTTGTTGAATCTACACATTATGAACGCTAGATTGGCAACATACCAAATATTTCATGCTTTTGAGTTTTTGGATGTTTTGGTTTCAAACATGTGTTGAGGGAACTTCAAACAAAATTGGATTCGAAAGCACAACACATGATTTTTATTGGGTATGTCAAATATAGCATGGGGTGTCAATGTTACAACCCAAGTGGAAGGAAAATTACCACTACCACAAGTGTGGAGTTTGATGAAAGGGCATCAACTAATGAACTTCAACTAAACACTCCAAATGATCTAAAATAATGCTTGCACATAATAGTGGGAGGACAAGTAATTCAAATGCATGTACCATATTTAGTGGAAGTGAATTGTCTAGTTGTGGGAGAAGGTGCAAATGATCATTCAAATGACGTAGGAGGTGCATACAATCAGTTAAATGATGCAAGAGGTGAAGTAGCCATTTTAAAGCATGTGAACTTTGAATGATAAATTGATCGAATTGTTGATTTAAATATGCCAATAGAATAAAAAGACTACTAATGTTGAAAATGTTGAAAAACCCATTCAATGACCATAAAGAGTACAATGTGTTTCACAAACATATGGGGAATGGGATGAAACCATTCTTTACCCATATAGGTCATAAGTGTGCATTGTAGATTTTCATGGAATATAACCAATAATCTACTAAAACGTTGTTCAATCAATTGATGCACATAAATGGAAGGCAAAAATGGACGATGAATACAAATCCTTGTTAGTTAATTCTACTTGGGAGCTAATGTCATTACCCCCAAAATGATGGATGCTAAAATTGAAGAGGGTTTTCACGATAAAAAACAAGTTGGATGGGATTCGAAAGTGATACAAAACAATGTTAATCACAATTAAGGGTTAGATACAAGTACATGGATTTGATTATAATGAAACATTCAATCTTAAATTAAAACATTTTTTAATCATGAACATCTTTGCCCTAGCAACAACTCATGATATGCACATGATACATGATGGGCGAAAGCATGGTTAGGTGGTTCAAAAGTGGTGTTTGAAAGTCCATAATTTAACTTTCGCATTTTTTTTGGGGGTAGTTTTAACAATTATCAAACCATAAATCCTATAATTATGCCCTATGTTTTTAATCATAAATATTAATAAACCAACCCATGAATATCCTTAAACATGTTATTGACAAAAAAATCCATGCAAAAGATTAAATTTTGAAGTATGAAATGGACTTTCAAGGATAAAAATTTACAACAATTACATCATTTAAAACTTTTAAAACTAAAAATATACATATTAGGAAAGTTTCAATGCACTTCACTAATAAATTCTTCATTTCATAATGTTTTATTTTATTTTTATTTTTATTTTTATATTACTTTGACATATTTTTTGAATCCACATTTTTCATTTTTTTGGTTTGACAAACATAGTGTTGTCATTTCAAAAATCCATTACAAGTCCATAAGATTCATCCAAAAAAATTATAATGATTCTTATTAAAGTCTATGACAATATGAATAATTAAAAAATTGACAATGCTAATTTTAAATATGGTTTTAAATTTTACATTTGTATGTAATTGAAAAAAATTACAAGTGTGATAGTCCAGATAGTCCACCTATTCGTGCTTTCACCTTGATGTGCACACAACTTTCTTGTGTAGAAAGTCGGACAAATAAATTTTCATGGAATAGCCAAATGGGTACGAAAGGGACATGATGTTCATGTGTAGAGTCAAGTGGAACATATATGGCTTGAAGCAAACAAAAAGGCAATGGAATTTCACCTTCAGTTTTTTTCTCACAAGATACAACTTGGTAACGAGTAGCGTTGACTCATGTGTTTATCATAATGATGGACACATTTGAGATAATGATAGGGATTTTTGTTGATGATAGGATGAACTATTCAACATTGAATCAAAGTTAGCCAACATGTTGTAAGATTTATGAAATCATTTTGAAATGATACAAGGAATAGACTTGATTATTATGTTGGTTTTGAATTCCATTGTTGTCAAAACACTTGAACTTTTTTTTCATTAATTATAACTAACATTGTCCAACATTTTGCAGTACATGGCCTTCATTTTGACATATCCTCACATTCATTTGATAGTAGCAACAAAAGAAGATGCACCCATTTTTGCATTATACAAGATGCTTAATGTATGCAATGACATTCATAAGGTTAAACATAACCTATGTTGTGATTTGTGTAGCACAATTCTTAGAAGGCCTACTTAAATGCACTAGACAACAATGAATGCATATTGTGTTATTTAGATGGGACCAAGGATTGTGGAATTATGTACAATTGAATTGTTATTGGTAATCAAGTAAGAAAATTTTGTGGTGTAGATTTTGTAGGAGATCAAAATGATCACAAGTCACGCATATGTTACATGTTCATTTTTGGGAATGGAGTTGTAGCATGGTACAAAAATAAACAAGCCCATAGGGTGAAAGCACATTATAGTGACCCCCTTTTGGGCACTTTTGGGTTTAGTATTATGATACATATAGTATAATTGTTCCAAAAGTATGGTACATTTAATTCAAGCGGTATGAATTTTGGTTTTTGGGCCCTATAATTACTATTTAAAAAAAATTTAATGTTATGTAATTTTTATAAAAAAAATCAAATTCATTATTTATATTGAAAAATACATTGGTATATTTTAGTATGCATTAACGTGATAGGGCCACTATTTCGTTTTGATTGCACTAAATTTAAGGTTCCATTAGTCATTAAAATAATTAATTTTCATGGAATTCAAAATATGGGCCATTTAACTGTGGTTGTCATTTTCCATGTGAATTCGATTACTTGTCAAAATTTCAATTTATCATACATTTATCACATCTTTGCTAAAAACATTCATTTTTCGAGATGAAAAACTTCAAATTAGTCATATGGTATCCAAACATGGTTCAAATTATGTGAAATGACATGGTTCAATATACCTTCAACTTTCATAAAAAAATAAAAATCATTTAAATTAATTTTGGAGTATATTTGTGTTTTTGAGTACACAAGTACATTACATTTATTTTCACAAATTAATATATTCCAATCCACTTTATAAAATGAAATGAAATAGTTTATTTTTTAATATCTTGCCTAGGTTACATTTTAACATAATATGCAAAAATATTGTGAAATTCTTTCAAAAGTTTGAGGTGGATACAATCAAATATGCACATCCTTGAAAAATAATACAATGTGACATCCCAAAAGGGGTCACCATATTGTGCTTTCACCCCATAATTCATTATAAAGTTTGAATTTTTAGAATGTGTAAGAGCTAAAAATGTTATATAACAATGATGATTCTTGTCAAACATTAGAATGCCACAAAACAACCCCACACCAATTTTTTTATGATAAACAAAGTGTTTTTTGCTTAGTGATAAATCCAAAATTTCATTGTCACACTAAACACATCAATTTGCAATACCGTTTCATTACTGAGATGCACATGTTTAAGGAGATCAATATCAAATACATTCTTACAAAAGATTAAATTGCATGCATGTTGACAAAATTATTTCCAATAAAAAAGACTCATCATTTTTGCAAGCAACTTGGAATTGCTTCAAAGAATTATTTTTTTAAGTCCTAGATTCACATACTAATTCTTACATCAAAAGATCATGCTTATATGACCATAGACAATGTGAGCTTTTTGAACAAAATTCTACTCAAAATATTTCTTGGTTAATTGATGTGTGTTTGTGTTTTCATAATTATAATGATCATTCATTCTTGGTTGATTGAATGGAATGAAATTTACGTTCAACTAGGATCAAAATGCTTGAACATTATACAAAGTCATTAAATGCCTTCTCAACATTTAGGTCACCCTTGCCAATTTTCCTTCTAATAATGACCAATTTTTTCATCCTGTTTCATATGATGGTGTTATCTTCTTGTTTTTCGTCCCTTTTGTGTGTGGTTGTAGATTGCAGAAAAATGAATAAGCATTAAAGAAAGTAACATCTATTGAAAAGATTCATGCTCATGCATGTTTATTGTGACATGGTTTTTTTATCATGTTTATGCAATGAACCTATAATGTGCTTCACTATGTATATGTAAATGTATTTTTCTCCATGCAATTTTACATTTTTTTCATAGAAGCATGGTGGTTTTGTTTATTGGATTTTGGTGGGTTTGGATTTGAACTCCACATGTGGTTTGAGTCCAAGATTCTTTATTTAGATTGTTTGGCCACCAATATTTTCTAAGAATCATGTTGAGCTTGTTGGAGAAGCCTCCTTTTTCTCCTTCTTCCTTCCTCTTTAACTAGTCAAATAACCATGCAATGTATTTACAAAACAGATAACACAAGTTTTTAAAATTGAGTGTTTTGGTCAAAACATTTTATTTTACTTAATTTTTTTTAATAAATTTTACTACGTCAATAGGTGGCAAGATTTTTTGCACAATAACATCACCTTGGTGTTGATCATCCTTGGGCTAACATTCTAGTTTTATGATCAAGCTATCAATGATTAACATTTGTAGTTTTAATATAGAATTGTTTAACTTTCAAATATGTGTTTTCAAAAAGCTCCAAGATTTAGTTGCTTATAGTCACAATATGACGCATTTGAGATGAAAGGAAACTTCATGGCGCTTCAACATCCTAGGTGTTGAATATTTGTGTTTTGGTTCTTGGGTTTCATTTTTGGGCTATGTGTTTAGATACCAATGGCAAAAATATCCATGTGAACATGGAGATTTTATGCACAATGCAAAAACATCTTTATCATGTTTTTAATTTTCATCCATCCTTTGTTTTCATATTTGTATGTTTCAATTGAAGTTTTGATGCATTATCCATTTGCCATTTGATAATCAGCCAATTTTTGTTGCTTTGGTGCAAAGTGTTATCTTTGTAGGTTTGCCAATCTTTCATTGATAAGTGTAGTTGATAATTTAGCTCCAATAGTGGTTCAAAGATATGGTTTACAAAAGTCACATGTTTTTTTTTATACATTTTTGGAATTTGGGTTTTTTTTTGTTATTTTGGAGAATGATGTTATATTGCAAGTTTGTCATCTTTCATTGAGAAGTTTAAGTGTTGGTTGACCTGTCAATAGTAGATCAAACATATGGTTTACAAAAAGCCATATGTTTTTTTGTACATGTTTGGAATTGGACCTTGTTTTGTTGCTTCAGTTGATGATGTTATCTTGTACGTCTGTCATCTTTCATGATAAGTGTAATTGGTGGTTCACACATCACCAATAGCTCAAACACATGGTTTACAAAAGCGAATTTTTATTTGCACATATTTGGAATTGGTCCCTTTTTTGTTACTTTGGTGTAGGATGTTATGTTCCAAGGTTGTCATCTTTCATTGATAAATGTAGTGTTTGTTTAACCACCAACAATATTTCAAATAGGTGGTGTATAAAAATTTTATTTATACACTTTTTGGTCTTTTTTTTTTTGATTTGGTGTAGGATGTTATATTGCAAGGTTGTCATTTTTCAATCATTATAGTAGTTATAGTATATGGTCTACAAAAGCCAAGTTTTAAAATACATGTTTGGAATTAGCCTTTGTTTTGTTATCAATTCAATGCAAAACCTTATTTTATAAGTTTACAATCTTTCATTGATATGTATGCAGGTCTTTGTTCACACATCAACAATAACTTGAAAAGGGAATGGGTTTTTAGGTTTTTGAAACTTTTCATAAAACCAAAGTTGGGATTTATGAATGTAAGTGCCAGTTCACCCACGAACAATAGCTGAAATAATTAGATTGTGGAAAACTTAAAGCTTGTGATGTATTTATTTCATTTTGTATATCTATTTCATGTGTATTTTGTAGTTGTAATTGAAACAAATATAAAATGACTTGATTGTGTCTATGTTTTAGTGTCCATTATCTACAACCTAAGACTTGAAAGTTAATTGTGTGCATGAATTTGTATGTATTTGAATCTTTGTGCATATGTATAATGTCTCATAATTTGGAACTTCTATTGAGAAAGAATCACCCAAAAGTGAACAAGGCCTTTTCTCATACTTGAGAGATTTTAGTGGTTGAATTGTTCCATACCACATAGTGCATCACTAGGTTACTCCATAATACATAGGCTCAATAACCATATTTTAGATTTTCCTTTGTAAATCTTGTCAACTTTTGTTACTATAAATTTGGATATTTCATCACCTTGTTATGATTTTTTTGGGGGGCACATAGCCAAATTTTCTTTTTATTTGAAGCTTTGTTTTGTCAAGTATTTCACATTTGCAACATTGCCAAATATGCACAAGAATTGTCTTCCTAAGAGCCACCCATTCCAAAATTCAAAAACCTTTCAAAAAAAGGTTACATTATATTATTACATGGCAGTTTAATTGGAATGCCAACATCTAAAAGAGAGAACTACCCAACACCTGGAGAGAAGCACACTTGTAGTCATTGGCAAGAGTCAGTCAAACTGGGCAGCATAAAATTTCATTCTCAATATGGATCTAAAACATTCTAAACACTCTATGCCATTGCTTTTTTTGCTTTGGAGGTCACATTGACCAGTGTGTTTTTTTTGGGACTTTTTTATAAAAAAAATTTAATGACAAAAAAACACATTGGGAAAATTTCTGAAAAGTATTTTTAAAGTGTAATTTTGATTAGTTTTGCTAAATTTTTCAATAATACTTAATGAAAGAAAAAGCCCTGGAATCATGCCACTTTTTGGCAAAAAAAACATAACAGTTTAATTAGTGACAAACCCTAAAGGTGCATTCACACTTGGTGTTAGGGACTCTAGGGTAGAGTCCCGTAACACCGTGCTAGCCATTTAGGACTTAAACCTAGTTGCCATGAAAATTTTATGTTAAGCTAGCATTCACTTAACATTGAGCTATGGCCCATTTAACATTGGGTGCCACCTAGGATGCCACCTAGATTTTCATTTAAGACTAACTTAACTTCAAGTGTGAATGCACCATAAGCATCTGCAATAAGTCCAATGTACCATTGGGCTTCATGTTAAGATGCTTCTCATAAATTTTGCCCAAAATATTGGCTTAAAATAGGTGTCTTCTAAGCACTTCTACAGTGGAAAGAAGGCTAAGAAATAAATTGAAGTTCACTTAAAATACCTTCATGTGTAATGACATGGTACATAGCAGCCAGCTTGAACAAGTAGTTATGGAGGATACACCTAACTAAATTAGGTTTTCCACTCTTTTTCATTAATAACCATATACTTAGGTCAGTCCATCCTTTAATCACCACATGTTCCTTTTTACTAAAAAGGCTTGTTCCCTTTGTAGTAGTAGTCTGTACATCTTGTTATTAAGGATATCCTTATTAATGTCATTTAAACAAGGCTGGATGCCTCATTCAAAAGCAGTTTTCATACTTGTATTTAATTCAAAGTAATGGAGACATTCATTTGTTGTATCATTGGAGGATTGATGGCACCAAATGAATAAGCATCTTCTTGGGAATTGGAGTAGGTGTAATAATAACTACCTCTCCTATTTGGAGGCCAAAAACAAAACCCATGGTGTTTAGAATTTGAGTTTTCTTCAACTCCTGGTTTTTTTTGTTTCCTTTCTTTTTAGAGTGCATATAAAAGACTACTTATTTAATTGTTTTGAAGGTCGGCTCCATAGAACCTTAGATGTCAGCAAGTTTGGCAGCAATTTTTTATAAAGTGAAACAACAGATTAAAATGAAATTAATGGGAAAGTCGAGAAATATGAATCCCAACAAAGTTGAATCTAAGTTTAGGGTAACACCCAAGGAGCATAGCAGTCCTGAAATAAGCACTTGCTGGAGGCAAAAGCCAAGGGGGTGCTTATTTTGCGAATGCCTTTCTTCAAGTTTTTTACTCAACATTTTTATAGAAGCGGTAGAAAATCATTATTTAAAAAAAATTCTCAAGTGCACACAGGGTATCTTCCAGGTATCATGGAAAAAAAGAGAGAGAAATGCCCATGTAAGAGATACATGATGTAGGAAGTATTTCGGTGTTCAAAACACCTGCACCCTTTGCCAAGGAGCATTTCCACTGGATAAGGTGCCCTCCAGATACACTTAGAGATTTTCTGACAATGCTTCACAAAAATTGAAAAAGTTGGACAATGGATAAATGGAGAAGGATGGTAAATCAGCAATGGGTTGTTATTGCAATCTGCTTCTTTTTTCCCTCACTGCCCAATTGCCCAAGGAGATCTATCTGGTTTTTTGTCTTATTATACACACTTTGGGCATGTAATGAATGCTAAAGAGGCATATATAATAGACAATAAGATGCATATATATGTATATATATATATATATGTTATGCCTCCTCTTTAGTGTCCATTACATTGCATAGCAGGACCAAAAAATTTGTGTCAAGCATTGTCAATCTTTTTTCTCAAATAGAAAGATTGAGCCAAGCGCATCAAATAAAAAAAGAAAAGTTTAAGGTTTTAGGGTTTATTGTCTGAAAGAATGACCCATTGCTGATTTAACTACCTCCGTGGATAAACTCCAGAGTAGGTATGTATGTGTTTTGTAAGATGTCTTACAGCGTGTGCAAGCCATTGTCATTTTTCAGTGGACTGTCACTTAGTGATTATTCTTCAGCTCTTCCACACATACCAGCTAGTACACCTCCATCACTAGCTGATTTGTTGCAGAGGATGTCCTTTTAGCATTTTGTCTTCCCCTTCATTACCAGGTCTTATAGATTTTCTTTGTGTGTTTACATTTGCTTCGACATGCCTTGTACTTTTCGTGAATGGATTTCCATCCTTGTTTGTCTGTATAATATTTACTCAGAGCAATGCCAGGATCCCAGTTGTTGCGGGTTTTCGTGTCTACTGGTTATCATTCGATCATTGAGACATCATCTCAAAATGAATTGATCATGGTTACAGTCTGCAGTTCAATGATGGAGGTGGGTAGGATAACAGAAAACCACCCCCCCCTCCTTCCCTCAGATTGTTTAGGGTTTACCCCCCAAAAAAGAGAATATTCTTTCACAGTTTCATTTGTTTTTAAAAAAATAGTTTGACATATTTATTTTTGGTTTTTTAGAAACAAATCAGAACATTTGCCAGATTGATTAAGACGTAGTTTTGGTTTGGAGGAAATTGGGGCTGGTGTTTTCTTTTGAATTTTTTTATGTTGTTCATGTGGCAATCATCCATAAGTGTATTTAGCCAAATTTGGAGATATTCGAGCAATATGACAGTAGAAAAATCTTAAGCACCTTTTCATACTGTAGGTCATTGTAAATATTTTTGGCTATTTTAAATTTATTTTCACAGTGATTTAGAAAAAAAAAAAGGAGAATTTGCACAGTTTCTTCATTTTTCATTGTTTTTTTCATATGAGGATGCAAAGAGGACGATGATTAGATAAACATCATTTATCAAAAATGAAACATAAACTTTTGTATAAGTTTTAAAATATCCATCTTGGATGAAAAGAGGATGATGTTAAATAAACAGAATCTATTATGAATGAAACACAAATAATTGAAGGCTGAATTTTTTATATGAATGAAAATTGGACAGTGATGAATTTTTCTCATATGGATGAAAAGATGATGATATTACACATTTTCACCAAATATAAACAAAGTAATGAAATATCATGATAGAATCCATCCATGAATGATGAACTATAATAGTCATTGTATGAGATATTTTTGTTATGCATAATTTATTAGTACTTATAACCTCCTTTATAATTGGTTTTACAACTTATTTTGGGATCAATGGTGGCACCTTTGATGCTAAAAAACATGGCCTTTTCTTGGAGCAACATTTTGATCCTAACTTTTTGAAATGTTAAAAGCCTTCCAAGTCTTTTGTTGTTCTTGTTTGGAGTTGGCTTACCCCAGGATTGCGGTGTTTTTGACATTTTTGCAATGAACTTTTCCACTTGTGTTCTTCAAAAAATTGTAATCCTCAAAGCATAACCATCATCCAAAGTGTTCAAGTAGTTTGTTTGAAAGGAGAAAACGACACCATGTCTTGAGATATTCAAATTTTGTGAAAAACAACTCATGTTTTGTTTGCCAACATTTGAAAATTTGAAGGTCTATTTTTAATGCATCTATTTTCCACTAAAATAAGTACGTCATTTTCGCCAACCATACTTGTGCTGTGCAATTACACTTGGTGTAGCATGAAAAATAGCCAATTACTTTGTTATATCAACTGTAAAAAACTTGAGTTCTAAATGGTACTATGCACTACTTTTAAAATGAAGTCTAAAAAGACCAAATGAAAGGTCATTTTAAAAAAAAGACTCAAGCCAACTCCCACAAAATGGCAACAAAAAGATTTTAGAAATTCCCATACAAAAGGTAATAGCACCATACCAAAAAAAAGAGTAGAGTTATTTGTCTCATTTGGAAATGGTTACCTATTTTCAAAACAAGAAAACCCATCCTAAAGTGGAAGCATCAATAGCCAACAATTCCACAAAATTCCTAAAACATGGTGGTTGTGAAAATTGGCAAACACTGTATGAACATGTGATTACAAGATAGAATGAGTTTTGTAATTATTTTTCAATAAAAGCTTTCTAGACTCAAATGTACGTTTACACTTGTGTTAGGTGGTTCTTAGAATCAAGGAAAAATACCCATTGGTTTGGACCACCACTGCTAGCTCTTTCACGAAAACCGCTGGTTCTTTAAAGGGTTTCAAATAATTGGAACCAATGGTTCTTTGATTCTAAAATGTTCAATGAACCAGAATTGATGATTCTTTAAAAATTCGAAGAACTTCCTTACATTGGTTCCAGTAGTCTTGGTTAGTTCTTCAATTTAAAGAGAACCTTAGGTCCTAGTTTTGACATTTAATTTTTTTGGGTAGGTTTTGCAGATACGAGTTTGAGCCTAGTTCTGCAAGATCAGTTTGAAAATCAAGTCTTATTTTCTATATACAGTTTACACTCCCCAAGATTAGAGATTTATACATGTATGAAAATTATTAAATTTTTAAAAAACTAATCATTAACCTATAAAATTCAGCATATTTGCTACTCTTCAAATAAAAATAAAAATGCAACTAGAAACATTAAGAACCTGAAATTTTTGGCCCTGAGTTAGTTTTCAGGGTTTCAATTTCAGTTGGAACAAAAGGCTAATTCCTCAAGCCAGTTCTTATGTGAAGACCACCAAAAGGAGGCTAGTCTTGGTTTGGAGCACAAAACCCTGAACCCCAATTTAACAAAGCAAGGAACATGTCAACACCAGTTTAGAGCTACATAGTTGCATTAACACCTAACATGAAAGATGGACTCCTTTAGGTTTAGCATCACCCATATGTTCACAATTTTAATGTTGAACGGGATCACATCACACAGCATACATTTTGTTGCCAATTCCTCATTTTGCATGTTTATGGGTGGGGATTGGAAACAATGGTCTGGCTACCTATGTCGAAAGTGAAAAATACTGTAGGAGGCCTAAATAGGGTGAGGCTCCTCTATCCAGCCTTTTTTGTTTTGCCAGCTATACAT
>Ga0116229_10010783_pt1 | contig 13630 bp, 10 predicted proteins | sample S1TSphgellanicum_3_FD_87313 | JGI IMG/M metagenome (GOLD analysis project Ga0116229, IMG submission 87313) | Host-associated microbial communities from peat moss isolated from Minnesota, USA - S1T2_Fc - Sphagnum magellanicum MG | ecosystem: Host-associated > Plants > Peat moss > Unclassified...
ACCGTGAGCCCAATCCGCTGCCACTGCACCCGCACCGCACGCTGATAATCCGGCGGCATGTCGTTCACGCCCGCACCCACGCGTGCGATGACGGGCATGGAGTTAGTGCAAAGCAAGTAAGGCGAGGGGGCAGAGCCCTCCTGGCCTTACTTGCCTGGTACCAGCCCCCATGCGCGCATTGCGCGTTGGCGAGCCGTATGGTGAAACCCGCCGCATGATGATTGGCGAAAGCAAGGTTGTGACTCATAAAAATGGCTTAGCCCATGGGGGGCTTCCATGGCCAGTGTAACCTACCGGGATGCCGGGGTGGATATTGCAGCGGGTGATGCGCTGGTTGAGGCGATCAAGCCGCTGGCCAAGGCCACCACCCGCGTCGGCGTGCTGGGCGGGATTGGCGGTTTTGGCGCGCTGTTTGATTTGAAGGCCGCCGGGTACACCGACCCGATCTTGGTATCCACGACGGATGGCGTGGGCACAAAGCTGAAAATCGCGATCGAGACCGGAATTCATGAGTTTGTTGGCATTGATCTGGTTGCGATGTGCGTCAATGACCTGGTGGTTCAAGGTGCAGCCCCGTTATTTTTTCTAGATTATTTCGCCACTGGCGCTCTGAACGTGGCGCAAGCCGCTAAAATCATCGGCGGCATCGCCGAGGGCTGCAAAATCGCCGGTTGCGCGTTGGTGGGCGGTGAGACGGCGGAAATGCCTGGCATGTATGCCGGCGGCGATTACGATCTTGCGGGGTTTGCCGTGGGTGCGGCGGAGCGCAACGCCTTATTGCCTGCCGGCATAGCACCCGGAGACGCCATTCTAGCTCTGCCAAGTTCCGGCGTACATTCCAACGGGTTTTCATTGGTCCGCAAAATCATTGCAGGCACCAATCTGGGCTGGGAAACCCTGGCACCCTTCGCCGCCGGTAAATCCGTGGCGGACGTGCTGATGGAGCCAACCCGTATCTACGTCCAATCCATGCTCGCTTTGCACAAAGCCGGGTTTTTAAAAGGTGCCGCCCATATCACCGGCGGCGGCCTGCCCGGCAATTTGCCCCGCGCCCTGCCCGAAGGCTGCGGCGCCAAACTTTTGCTCCCCTGGGCCATGCCGCACGTCTTCCCCTGGCTTGCCCGTACCGGGAATGTCGCTCCGGAAGAAATGCTGCGCGTCTTCAACTGCGGTGTTGGCATGGCGCTCATCGTTTCTGACGCCACGGCCGCCATGGCGCTGCTTCGCCAAGCCGGCGAGTCGCCGTTCCTTCTAGGCGAAGTCACCACCGCCCCGGGCATCGTCATCGAGGGTGTGGAAACCCTGTTCGCGTGAAGCTGCGCGCCGGCATTCTCATTTCTGGCCGTGGCTCGAACATGGAAGCCCTCATAAAAGCCGCGCAAGCGCCAGATTACCCCGCCGAAATCGCCCTCGTTATCTCCAACCGCGCGGACGCGCCGGGCCTAGAAGTTGCCCGCGCCCATGGCATCAAAGCCCTGGCCATCCCCAGCAAACCCTTTGGCAAGGACCGCGAAGCGCACGAACGAGCCATAGACGCCGCGCTGGCGGCCGAGAAGACAAACATTGTCTGCCTCGCCGGCTATATGCGGCTCCTCACACCCTATTTTGTCGGCCTCTGGTCCGGCAAAATGCTGAACATCCATCCCAGCCTGCTTCCCGCCTATCCGGGCCTAGACACCCATGCCCGTGTCCTCGCCGCCGGGGAAGCGAAACATGGCTGCACCGTGCATCTGGTCACCGAAACCATGGATGAAGGCCCTATCCTCGCCCAAGCCAGCGTCCCCGTCCTGCCCGGCGATACCGAAGAGTCCCTGGCCACCCGCGTGCTGGCGCAGGAGCACATCCTCTACCCCGCCGCCCTGGCCGCCTTTTTGCGCCGTCAGCCCTTGCCAGACCAGTTTTCCGGCACCTAAAAACCCCATTAAGTGTATATGCGAGGATAAAAATATATGGACCAATCAGCCACGGCGCAATCGGCCCCGGACCACGCCGATGTGACGGAAGACCATTTCACCCGCGTAGCCAAAGCCGGTTGGAACGGTTTTACCCGTTTTTTACTCCTCAACGTTGTGGTCATCATTGTGGCCCTGCTGATCATCGGCCTCTTCACGGTCTGGTCTTAACCAAGCTGGACCGCCGGTAACCCGCTCACCCGCCGCGGCGCTCTTCGCCGGTCCACTGCAAATCCTCCTCGCCGTCAGCGGCGGCCGGCCCGACAAACCGCCTATGTACGCCCTTGCCGGCCTTCTTGGCGCCGTAGAGCGCCAAATCCGCACGCTTTCGCAACGAATCGAGTGTGGACCCGTCTTCTGGCCAGCAGGCGTAACCGACACTCACACCCACACTCGCCAGACCTTCCGGTCCCAGTGAATATTCCTGGTCGGCAATTCGCCGAATCACGCTGCTGGCCAAAGCAGCACTCTCTGTCGGCCCCAGATTGGGGGTGACAATCACAAACTCATCGCCGCCGATCCGCGCCACCGTGTCGGAATCCCGCATCGCGGCTTGTAGCCGCGCCGCCACCTCTTGCAGCAGCGCGTCGCCGCCTGGGTGGCCCAGCTCGTCGTTAACCCGCTTAAACCCATCAAGATCCAGATAGAAAAGCACAAATCGCGCGCTTGCCGCTTCCAGCTCGCGCAACACATCCTCAAGCCGCGCCCGGTTAAACAGCCCCGTCAGCGGGTCCCGCTCGGCGAGTTGTTGACTCGCATACTCGGCCTTAAGCATCGCCACCGCCCTGGCGTGCAGCAGCTGGATGACCGAAAGACAGCCAAGGATAAGCAGCGGCGTCTCCACCAAAATCAAGAGCATCCAGCGATTTCCGGTGAGCAGCGCCCCGGCGACGAACGGAAAATCACACAAGCAAACCATCAGCATGGCATAACGCGGGGCCGGGTAGTTGCGCGCGCAAATCGGCCCGATCAGCGCCATCGCCGTACAGGTGCCTAGCACTTCAAGGGCGAAATTACCGGTGCGCATCGCCGCGAAGACCATGGCGCCCTGCAGCGCGCACCAGCAAATGGCTGTCACCAGGTATAGGTCCGTGGGGGTCGGCTTACCTGTTCTGGATGCGGCGGCGCCTTTGCGCACCACCCACACCCGGATGATCGCCAGCCCAATGTCGGTCACGATGAAGCCCAAAAACACGAAGCCGCCGACCAGGTACTGCGCCACGCTGCTTATCAGCAGCCCGTTTAAGACCGCCATGATCACAGCACTCTGCGACGCAAAAATCTCACTCAGTAGAAGGTTGCGGATATCCGGCGCCATGTCCGCGTCGCTCGCGGTCAGCCAGCGCAAGATCGGCAGCCGCGCCGGCGTGTAGGCCGCCTTGCCCCGCAAGGTCATGGGGTTTCACCAAACTTGTTCACGACATTCGGAATTAAGCCGGTCATCCGCAACTCCCGCATTACCTGATGCGGCCTTTCATTCGAAATCTCTTGAAGAAACTTTACCGGTACTTACCGAATATAGGACGATTTTTGACAGGTAAACTTTTCTTAATGAATTGGGCCAAAACCTCTACCTAGAGACAAATTCCGCGGTCATGGCGCGCCACGGCGCTCCTCGTCGCGCCACGGCAAATCTGCCTCGCAATCCGCGTCAGCCGGCGCAACAAATCGCCGGTGAACACCCTTGCCGGCATTCTTGGCTTCGTAAAGCGCCAAATCCGCATGGTTCTGGAGCAATTCGAGCGTCGGCCCGTCTTCCGGCCAGCAGGCATAACCCACACTCACGCCAATCCGCGCCAAGCTCTCTGATCCCACCGCATATTCCTGGTCCGAAATCCGCTGAATGATGCTGCTGGCCAAAGCGGCGCTCTCCACCTGCCCCAGGTTTGGGGACACAATCACAAACTCGTCGCCCCCCAGCCGCGCCAGCGTGTCGGAATCACGTATTGTGGTTTGCAGCCGCGCCGCCACCTCTCGCAACAGCGCGTCGCCGCCGGGGTGGCCCAGCGTGTCGTTGACCTTCTTGAAACCATCAAGATCCAGATAGAAGAGCACAAACCGCGTGCCCGCCGCTTTTAGGTTGTGCAGCACATCCACGAGTCGCGCCCGGTTAAACAGCCCCGTCAGCGGGTCCCGCTCGGCGAGTTGTTGACTCGCATACTCGGCCTCAAGCAGCGCCACCGCCATGGCGTGCAGGCGCCGGATGACCGAAATACAGCCAAGGATCAGCAGCGGTGTCTCCAGTAAAACCACCAGCATCCAGCGATTTCCGATCAGCAGCGCGCCGGCGACGAACGGAAAATCACACAAGCAAACCAGCAGCATGGCATAACGCGGGGCCGGGTAGTTGCGCGCGCAAATCGGCCCGATCAGCCCCATCGCCGTACAGGTGCCAAGCACTTCCAGAACCAGCTTGCCGGTGTAGATCGCCGTGAAGACTATGCCGCCCTGCAGCGCGCACCAGCAAATGGCTGTTATCAAGTATAGGTCCGTAGGGGTCGGTTTGCCTGCCTTGGATGCGGCGGCACCCTTGCGCACAACCCACACTCGGATGATCGCCAGCCCAATGTCGGTCACAATGAAGGCCAGAAATATGAAGCCGCCGGCCAAATATTGCGCCACGGAGTTTATCAGCAGCCCGTTCAAAACCGCCATGAGCACCGCATTCTGCGATGCAAAAATCTCACTCAGCAGAAGGTAGCTGATATGCGGCGGCACGTCCGCGCCGCTCGCGGTCAGCCAGCGCAGAATCGGCAGCCGCGCCGGCGTGTATGCCGCTTTACCACGCAGACTCATACGGTTTCACTCAACCGGATGGCGCCATCCGGCCTTACGCCGGCCATGCGGATCCCAAGCGGTATCTCGCAAATCGTCCCAACCTATCACGCCGCGCCACGGCGATCCTGACCGGTCCAGCCAGTATCCTCGTCATAATCACTGGCGACCGGCCCAACAAATCGCCGGTGTACACCCTTGCCGGCCTTCTTGGCGCCGTAGAGGGCCAGCTCCGCACGGTTTCGCAATAAATCGAGTGTGGACCCGTCTTCTGGCCAGCAGGCATAACCGACGCTCACGCCAACACTCGCCAGACCCTCATGTCCCAAGGCATATTCCGTGTCGGTAATCCGCCGGATGACGCTTCTCGCCAATGCAGCACTCTCCGTCGGCCCCAGATTGGGGGTGACAATCACAAACTGGTCGCCCCCCAGCCGCGCTACCGCGTCGGAATCCCTGGTCATGGCTTGCAGCCGCACCGCAACCCCTTGCAGCAACTCGTCACCGGCCGGGTGCCCCCGCTCGTCGTTAATCTCCTTAAAACCATCAAGATCCAGATAGAAAAGCACAAACCGCATGCCCACCGCTTCCAGGCCGCGCAACACATCCGCAAGGCCCGCCTGGTTTAAAAGCCCCGTCAGCGGGTCGCGCTCAGCGAGTTGCTTGCTTAGATATTCCGCCTCGAACCGCGCCACCGCCATGCGATGCAACTGCCGGATCAGCGAAACGCAGCCAAGGATGAGCAGCAGCATGGGCGGAAGGATCAGCGGCATCCAGTGATTTCCGGTCAGCAGCATGCCCGTGACGAGCGGAAGACCGCACAGCCCAACCAGCAGCCATGCAAAGCGGGGGGCGGGGTAGTCGCGCGCGCAAATTTGCCCGGCCAAACCGATCGCCGTACCGATGGCAAGCGTTTCGAGCACGGGGTTGCCCGTGCGCATGGCCGCGAAGACCATGGCGCCCTGCAACACGCACCAGCAGATGGCCAAGATCAGATACATATCCGTGGGGGTTGGCTTGCCCATGCGGGATGCGGCCGCGCCGCGCCGCGCCACGCCCAAGCGGCAGATCGCCAGCCCAATCTCGATTGCGATGAAAACCCGGAACACGAATCCGCCGGCCAGGTATTGCGCCACCGTATTGACGAACAGCCCGTTTAAAACCCCCATGATCACCGCGTTGCGTGACCCAAAAATCTCGGTGAATAGAAGGTTTTGGATATGCGGCGGCAGGTTTGCGCGGCCGGCGGTAAGCCAGCGCAAGGCGGCCAAGCGCGCCGGCGTGTATGCCGCCTTGCCGCGTAAATTTATTCGGGTCCCCCCAATTTCTTCGCGCCGATCAGGCGTCACGCCGGCCATGCAAAACTCCCGCTCGCAGAACTCTTGCTATATCTTACGGGCGATTTCATTGCATTTCATTCAAAATCACGCAACAAACCTTTACCCGTCCGCTATTTGACGGCTGATAACGGGCTCTTCACGCGGCGCCGCGCCGTTCCTCGCCCGTCCAGTCCAAATTCGCCGCGCCGCCAACGGCATCCGGCACGACAAATCGCCTATGCACGCCCTTGCCGGCTCTCTTCGCCTCATAGAGCGCCGAATCCGCGTGGTTCTGCAGCAATTCGAGCGTCGGCCCGTCTTCCGGCCAGCAGGCATAACCGATGCTCACGCCAATCCGCGCCAGACCCTCCGGCCCTAGCGCATAGTCCGTGTCCGTAATCCGGTGAATGACGCTGCTTGCCAAAGCGGCGCTCTCCATGGGCCCCCGATCGGGGGCGACAATCACGAATTCGTCGCCCCCCAGCCGCGCCACCGTATCAGAATCCCGGGTCATGGCTTGCAGCCGCCCCGCCACTGCTTGCAGCAGCGCGTCGCCGGCCGGGTGGCCCAGCGTGTCGTTAACGGCCTTAAAACCGTCAAGGTCCAAATAGAAAAGCACAAACCGCGTGCCCCGGGCTTTCAGGCCGAGCAACACAACCGCTAGCCCCGCCCGGTTCAACAACCCGGTCAGCGCGTCCCGCTCGGAGCGTTGCTGGCTCGCATACTCCGCCTCAAGCAACGCCACCGCCATGGTGTTCAGCCGCCGGATTACCGAAATGCATCCTGGGATGAGCAGCATCGTCGGCGGAATCATGGCAATCATCCAGCGATTGCCTGTCATCAGTAGGGCCGTGATGGGCGGAAAATCGCACAGGCAAACCAGCAGCAAGGCATAGCGGGGGGCCGGGTAGTTGCGCGCGGCAATCGGCCCAATGATACCAACCGCTGTATAGAGGCCAAGCGCCATCAGCACTGTGTTGCCGGTGCGAATTGCCGCGAAGGCCATGGCGCCCTGCAACGAGCACCAGCAAATGGCTGTCACCAGATACATATCCGTGGGGGTCGGCTGGCCCATTCGGGATGCGGCACCGCCGCGCCGCACCACCCATACGCGGCAAATCGCCAGCCCGACATCGATGACGATGAAGCCAATAAACACGAATCCACCGGCGAGGTATTGCGCCACGGTGTTGACGAACAGACCGTTCAATACCCCCAAGATCACAGCGCCCTGCGATGTAAAAATCTCGCTCAGCAGAAGGTTGCGGATATGCGGCGGCACGCTCGCGTCGGCAGTTAACCAGCGCAACACGGGCAGGCTCGCCGGCGTGTAAGCTGCCTTGCCGCGCAAGCTCATACAGTTTCAACCAACTTATTCGCGCCATCAGGCGTTACGCCGGCCATGCAGAATTCCCGCCAGATATCCCCATACATTTCATGGCATTTCATTCTAAATCAGGCAATAAATTTTTCCCTTTCGGCCCCCGCAAAATAGCCGGCGGCTGATGAACGAAGCTGACCGGCGCCCCTCTGTTCCTTGCCGCGCAACCCAAGATCCGCCGCGCCGCCAACCGCATCCGGCGCAATAAATCGCCGAGGCACGCCTTTGCCAGCCTTTTTGGCCTCGTAAAGTGCCAAATCCGCATGGCCCTGCAGCAATTCGAGAGTCGGTCCGTCGTCCGGCCAGCAGGCGTAACCGACGCTCACGCCAATCCGCGCCATGCTCTCCGATCCCACCGAATATTCGAGGTCCGAAATCCGCCGAATGATGCCGCTTGCCAAAGCGGTGCTCTCCACAGGCCCCAGATTTGGGGAAACAATCACAAACTCGTCGCTGCCCAGCCGCGCCACCGTGTCGGAATCCCGCATCGTGGCTTGCAGCCGCGCCGCCACTGCCTGTAGCAATACATCCCCGGCCGGGCGGCCCAGCGAGTCATTAACCGCCTTAAAGCCATCAAGGTCCAAATAGAACAGCACAAACAGTGTGCCCCTGGCTTCCAGGCCAAGCAACACATCCGCCAGCCCCGCCCGGTTCAAAAGCCCGGTCAGCGCGTCCCGCTTGGCGCGTTGCTCGCTCACATACTCTGCTTCAAGCAGGGTAACCGCCATGCGATGCAGCCGCCAGAGCGCCGTATTGCAGGCAAGGATGAAACCAGGCGTCTGGATCAACGCCACCAAGATCCAGTGATTGCCGATTGTCATTTCCCCTGCCGTTGTGGGCAAATCGCACAGATACAGCAGCATCATCGCGTAACGGGGGGTTGGGTAGCACATTGTGCATAGCGGCACCAACGCGGCAACCACCGTGAATCCGAAAAGCAATTGCAACACCGGTTTGTCCGTGCACATCGCCATGTAGGTCATGGCGCCCTGTAACACCCACCAGCAAATGACCGCGACCAGATACATATCCGTAGGCGTTGGCTTGCCCATTCGGAGTGCGGCGGCAGCTTTGCGCACGAGCAAGATCCGGCAGACCGCCACCAGAACGTCGATCCCGATGAAGGCGAGAAACACGAAGCCGCCGACCATGAATTGCGCCGCTATATTAATCAGCAGACCGTTCACAACCGCAACAATTATATTGATCGTATTGATCCGTGGACTAAAAATTTCGCTCAGCAGACGGCCCTGAATATGCGGCTGTACATTCGAGCCGCCATCGGTCAACCAGCGCAAGACGGCCAAGCGCGCTGGCGTGTAGACCACCTTACCGCCCAAATTCATGCGATTTCACAAAAATTTTTCTCGCCTTTAGGCGTAGCACCGGCCATGCAAATACTCACTAAATCTTGTGCGGCCATGCATTCGAAATCACGCAACAAAACTTTACCCGCCCGCTATCTGACGACTGATAACTGGCTCTTCAGGCGGCGCCGCGCCGATCCCCGCCATTCCACCCCAAATTAGCCGCGCCGCCAACGGCATCCCGCCCGACAAATCGCCTATGCACTCCCTTGCCGCTCTTCTTGGCTTCGTAAAGCGCCAAATCCGCATGTTCGCGCAACAAATCCAGCGTCGCCCCGTCTTCCGGCCAACATGCATAGCCGATGCTCACGCCAATCCGCGCCAAAGCCTCTGGCCCCAGCGCGTATTCCGTGTCCGTGATCCGGTGGATAACGCTGCTTGCCAAAGCGGCGCTTTCCGTAGGTCCCAGATCGGGGGTGACAATCACGAACTCGTCGCCGCCCAGCCGCGCCACCGTGTCGGAATCCCGAGTCATGGCTTGCAGCCGCGCCGCCACCGCTTGCAGCAGCGTGTCGCCGGCCCGGTGGCCCAGCGTGTCGTTGACCGCCTTGAAACCGTCGAGGTCCAGATAGAAGATCACAAATGGCTTGGCCGACGCGTGCAGGCCGAGCAACACGTCCCCAAGCCCCTCCCGGTTCAACAGCCCCGTCAGCCCATCCCGCCTGGCGCGTTGCTGGCTCGCATCCTCCGCCTCAATCAGGGCCACCGCCATGGCCTGCAGCCGCCGCATGACGAAAACGTAGCTAAGTAAAAGCAATGGCGTCTGCACTAAAATTATGGCCATCCAGCGGTTTCCCGTCATTATCACGCCGGTGAGGAGCGGAAAATCAGCCAGGCAAATCAGCAGCGTCGCAAAGCGCGGGGCCGGATAGTTGCGCGCGCAAATCGGCCCGATCAGTGCCATCCCGGTACAGCCGGCAATCACTTCCAGAACCGTGTTGCAGGAGCGCATGGCCGCGAACACCATGGCGCCCTGCAGCGCGCACCAGCAAATCGCCGTCAAAAGATAAATATCCGTGGGTGTCCGCTTACCCAGAACCGCAGCCGCGGCACCCCGGCGCACGATCTGCAGCCGTAGCCCCGCCAGCAGCGCGTCGATCACGATGAACCAAACAAATACGAAGCCGCCAGCAAGGTGATGCGCCACCATGTTAAAGAGCAGCCCGTTAAAAAACCCCAAAATCACAACGTTCGGTGAACCAAACATCTCGCCTGTCAGCCGATCGAGCGTTTGCGGCCGGACGTTTGCGCGGCCGGCGGTAAGCCAGCGCAGCACCGGCAGGCGCGGCGGCGTGTAAACCGCTTTGCCAAGTAAACTCACAAGCGGCCGCCCAGCCTAGCCGCGTCATCAGGTCTTTTGCCGACCATGCAGACCTCCTCTCGCGCCCCTGGCGCGCGGTTTATTCGAACCATCGCGTCAAACCTTTACGCGCAACGGTGTCCGGCAACTGATGGCTAATAACTGCAGGCTGCTAACTGCCCCTTAACGAATCCGGCCCAAACGCTTATGCACAAACAGCAACCCAGCCCTCACAGCCACGGCGACGGCAAGCAGGGCGAGGTGGCTTATGTACCTTTCCGCCGTTATTCCGTTATGGTTATGCGGCATAAGTAGTCTGACAGAGGATTCTGCACCTATGGCCGGTATCGACATTCTTTCAACCGCCATGAACGGCGCCAACGCCCAGTTCATCGCGCAGCTTTACGCAAAATGGGTTTCCGCGCCCAACAGCGTCGATCCGGATTTTGTCGCTCTCTTTGCGAGCTTAAATGACGATGCCAAATCCATCCTCACGGACGCTTCTGGCGCTTCCTGGGCGCCTCAGCCCATTGGCTTTGAACCAGAAGCCGCCAAGCCCGCCAAAACCCAAGCGGCCCCAACCGAAACCCGCGCCGCCACGCTGGATTCCATCCGCGCGCTCATGCTCATCCGCGCCTATCGCGTCCGTGGCCATTTGGAAGCGCAACTCGACCCGCTCGGCCTGAAACGCTTCGGCCACCATGCCGAACTCGACCCCGCCACCTACCGTTTTACCGAAGCGGATATGGACCGCCCGATTTTTATCGACGGCGTGCTCGGCCGCGAAACCGCGACACTGCGCGAAATCACCGCCATTCTCCGCGCCAGCTATTGCGGCGTCGTCGCGGTGGAATTCATGCACATCCAGGACCCCGCCCAAAAATCCTGGATCCAGCGCCGCATTGAAGGCGCGCCCTGGACCAAGGCGTTCAACCCGGAACAAAAAGCCAAAATCCTCCGCCAGCTAACGGAAGCCGATAGCTTCGAGAATTTCTGCCAGCGCCGCTACGTGGGAACAAAGCGCTTCGGCCTGGAAGGCGGCGAAAGCACCATTCCGGCGCTGCACGCCATCATCGAAACCGCCGCCAATAATGGCGTCAAGGAAATCGCCATCGGCATGCCGCATCGCGGCCGCCTCAACACCCTTGTCAACATCGTCAAAAAACCCCTCACAGCTTTGTTCAGCGAATTCGGCGGCGAGAGTGCGAAACCCAACGACGTGCAAGGCTCTGGCGACGTAAAATACCATCTCGGCACCTCAACGGACGTTGCCATCAACGGCAACCAGGTGCATCTCTCCTTGCAGCCCAACCCCTCGCATCTGGAAGCGGTGGATCCGGTGGTTGTCGGCAAAATCCGTGCGCGCCTGGACATGTCCGGCGACACCACCCGCCGCTCCGCCATGGCGATTCTCATGCACGGGGACGCCGCCTTTGCTGGTCAGGGCCTGGTGTATGAGACGCTGGCCATGAGCCAGCTCATCGGCTACCGCACCGGCGGCTCAATCCACCTCATCGTCAACAACCAGATCGGCTTTACCACCGTCCCGGCCCATGCCTTCTCCGGCCTGTATTGCACGGATGTCGCCAAATCCATCCAATCGCCCATTTTGCATGTGAATGGGGACGATCCGGAAGCGGTCGTCTTCGCCGCCCAGTTGGCCACCGAATTCCGCATGGAATTCGGCGTCGACGTTGTCATCGACCTGGTCTGCTACCGCCGCCACGGCCATAACGAGAATGACGAGCCGGCATTCACCCAGCCGACCATGTACAAAGCGATCAAGGGCATGAAGACCACTCGCGAAATCTATGCCGCGCGCCTCATCGAGGAAGGGTCTGTCACCAAGGACCAGGCCAAATCCATCTTTGACACCTATAACCAAATACTTGAGGACGCGTATAAAGGCGCCCAATCTTATAAGGTGAATAAGGCGGACTGGCTGGAAGGCCATTGGGCCGGCCTCAACCAGGCCGCGGATGAGGATGAGCAGGAGGAAGAAGCCACCGCCGCCCCCATCGGCCAGCTACGCGAAGTCGGCGCGGCGCTTTCCCGCCCGCCGGAGAATTTCGATACCAACCCGAAAATCCTGCGCCAGTTGGAAGCCAAGAAACAAATGATCGATTCCGGCGAGGGGATTGATTGGGCGACCGGCGAGGCGCTGGCCTTCGGTACGTTGATGCTGGATGGCCACCGCGTCCGCCTCTCCGGCGAAGACGTGCAGCGCGGGACGTTTTCGCAACGCCATGCCGTGCTCATCGATCAGACCAACCAGAACGAATACGTGCCGCTGAACAATATCCGCCCCGATCAGGCGAAAATCGAAATTTTCAACTCGCTTCTCTCCGAAGCCGGCGTGCTCGGCTTCGAATACGGCTATGCCATTGCCGATCCCGGCGTGCTGGTTCTCTGGGAAGCCCAATTTGGCGATTTCGCCAATGGCGCCCAGGTCATCATCGACCAGTTTTTGGCAAGCGGCGAAACCAAATGGCTCCGCATGTGCGGCCTGACGCTCCTCCTCCCTCACGGCCATGAAGGCCAGGGGCCGGAACATTCTTCGGCGCGGTTGGAACGCTATCTACAACTCTGCGCCGAACGCAACATGTCCGTCTGCAACCTCACCACCCCGGCGAACTATTTCCACGCACTGCGCCGCCAGCTGAAGCGCAATTTCCGCAAACCGCTGGTGATCATGACGCCGAAATCCTTGCTGCGTCACAAGCTCGCCGTCTCGACGCTGCACGACATGTCGAACGGCTCGGTCTTCAAATTCGTCATCCCCGAAACCGACGAATTGGTTGCTCCCGAGAAGGTCAAACGCGTCGTCCTGTGCACGGGCAAAGTCTATTACGACCTGCTCACCGAACGCCGCGAGCGCGGGATTAAGGATGTCGCCATCGTGCGTATTGAGCAGCTCTACCCCTTCCCGGCCAAAAACCTCAAAGCTGCCATCGAGCCTTATGTGAATGCCGATGTCGTCTGGTGCCAGGAAGAGGCGGAAAATAATGGCGCCTGGACATTCCTGGACCGCCGGATCGAATCCGTCCTCACCTGCCTCAACGGCGCGGCCAAGCGCCCCAGCTATGTCGGCCGCAAAGCCGCCGCCAGCCCCGCCACGGGCCTGGCCAAAACCCACATCGCCGAACAAGCGGCCCTGGTGAACGAAGCCCTAACGGTGTAACCCAATCCCATCCAACCCCGTCATTCCCGCGAAAGCGGGAATCTTCTTCCTTTGTGACGACTGCTAACTGACCACTGCCAAGGAGCCGCCCATGCCCGCCGACATTACCGTCCCCACCCTTGGCGAAAGCGTGACCACGGCCACCATTGCCCGCTGGATGAAGAAAGCCGGCGAAACCGTCGCCGCGGATGAACCCATCGTGGAGCTGGAAACCGACAAGGTGACAGTCGAAGTCAACGCCCCCGAAGCCGGCGTGATTTCCGAAATTATCGCCGATGAGGGCGCGGAAGTTGATGTCGGCGCGCTTCTGGGCCGCATCGGCGCCAGTGTGGGCGCCAAGGCCGAACCCAAAGCC
>Ga0116229_10010784_pt1 | contig 13629 bp, 5 predicted proteins | sample S1TSphgellanicum_3_FD_87313 | JGI IMG/M metagenome (GOLD analysis project Ga0116229, IMG submission 87313) | Host-associated microbial communities from peat moss isolated from Minnesota, USA - S1T2_Fc - Sphagnum magellanicum MG | ecosystem: Host-associated > Plants > Peat moss > Unclassified...
ATATACTTTTGCTTTGTTTTATTTAGTAGTCTAGAGGCATATATTATAAGATGGTCATACTTACCAATTGGGTTTCGTGCCAACATTGCACCTACTGCCAATAATGATGCATTTGTGTGCACATGAAACTCCAACTACCAATTTGGAGGTATTAAAATTCGTGCTTCCACGTAATTTTGCTTGATCTGATTCCAAGTTTCTTAACACTTTGTGGTCTAAATAAAAGGTATTATTTTCCTCACCAACTTTGTGATTGGTGCCATGATAAAGGCAAAGTTTTTTATGAAACATCTATAAAACTGAACCATACCATTAAAGACTTAAATTTGTTGTGGGTTTATAAGTACTAGCATATTCATTATTGCATGAACCTTCTTGGGGTTTCATGTTTTTTTCTTCCTTGGAAACTATGAACCTTAAATTCAATCTTGAAAATACCATAAAGGCACATTTCTCTAGGTTAAAATTGATTATATATTTTTTGCAATTTTGAAAGCAAAACATGAGCTTCATCAAATGACTCTTCGTATCAATATACACCGTGAAATCATGTAAAAATATTTTCATGAATTGGTCTAAATATTCTTTAAAGGTTTTGCTGATAGCTCTTTGGAAAGTTGATGGCCCATTTTTAACACCAAATGGCATCACCATCCAAACAAAAGCTCCCCAAACTCTTACAAAAGTTGTTTTATATCTATCTTCAACGACTATAGAAATCTAGTGGTATATTCAGTATCCATCTAAAAATGAATAGGCTTCATACCCTGCTACAATGTTTAACACCTCATCAGAAAATGGCAAAAAATAAAGATCTCTGGTTACGACAAGATTTTTCCAATGCCATGTTGCACACCTTGATTAAAAGTCATTTGATCCGCGTTCTTCGGTTTTAATGGTCAAGAATCAAATTGTGAATTTGATTCATGAACTTTCTTTTGGCAATAACTTTCAATTCAAAACTCCAAATATTGCAAAGTGTGAATCCACTTTTGATATTTACACTTCAAGACCTTTACAATAATGTATTGGGGACTTAATTTATTATTTACGTTTTTGTTTCGAAAATTCAAAACACTTCGAAACTTCAACTTTCAAAACGAATTTTTTATACCTAATTAATCTCTAAATGAGGGTTATTTGTAAAGCGAATGAAATTTGGAGAAAAAACTTTATAACAAGGATGAAGTTCACAAGATTTGAAAGTTGAAGCTAAATTTCAACCCCCATTGTATGTCGATGCACTATTTGGTACACTTTTGTGTCAATTTTTGTATTTCAACTTGTGTTTTGAGCAAACACAAGGTTCTAGCCCTATGTTTGAATGACTTTACAAAAAAATTATTACTTACCTTTTATTTCCAACCTTCAATTTCTATTTCAACTTTATTTGAACTTCAATGTTTAAAGTTTTTCATATCACTTAAATTCAACCAAAGATGCATGTGTTTTTACAATCAATATGTTTGGTTGATGGTTGATTGTTGTGGTGTTCTCTTCTTGTAATGGTTGTTCATGCTACGATGTGCTTCAAATGACAAGGCTTTGATTTATGTTGTTCCATTTAATACAATTTGTGTATTGTTTTCAAGGTGACTTGAAATGTGTAGAGTAATGGTGTAGGTATTGTGTGATGTGTACTTCATTGAATCTTGACAAGATTGAAACTCAAAGTCACAATGTGACATGCAACACGTGTAATGTAATCCAAAATCTCACAACTTGTTATGCTTTGAGCAATGTCAATTCTTGTCAACTCTTAAACCTCCTTTATGTTTCATGTTTTTAATGACTCAACCAACTTTTGATGAAATTTTGGTTTGTAGGTCCAACTTCAACATTTACAGTGTTTTGGAAACTCGGATTTAAGTGCCTTCCAATTTTTGGATTGTCAAGGCTTCAAGGTCTTGTGTGCATTCATTCAAGTTTGGAGCTCCTAATTTCAACCTTAAACTAATTTGTACATATTAGATTTATTTTCATCTTTTGCCAATTTTTGTTTTCAAGGTTGAAAGGTGATGCACTCATGTGCACTTTAGTTGAAAAAACAACCTAAAAATTTGTTTATGAACCTTTTTGTGGTTTTTTTTGCCTAAAGACATTTCACTTTCTTTTCTTCATTTGTTTAATCATTGAGCTTTTGCTTTGCAAATTTGAACTCCAATTCATCTAAATTTTCTCTTTTGCTCCTTTTCATTTTTGATTTTACATTTGAAACTTGAAAAGTGTTGCAATATGCCATCTATGATGGGTATTTTGTCTTTTAGTCAATAATGGTGGCATATTATGGAATGTTCGCCCTCTCATTCCTAGTTCTTTTGTTCAATGACAACATGTGCAAAAAAGGCTAGATGAGAACTTGGAAGGCCTCTTTGTCCTCACATGTTCTACACCCCAATGTTATTATTGTCATCTATATTTTTCTTCAACCCCTTTCCTTTAAATAAATTTTTGATTTTAAATTATTTTAATTCAAGTTTCCAATTGTTAAAAACCTTTTACCATAAAAGTAAGATATGTAATCCTTAGAATTAGATTTGTTCGTTTTGCTATTTCAAAATATAAGTGTTGTTTTAAACTCTTAAATACCCCTTTGTTTTTTTGGATGTTGATGCCTAGAAAGGGAAAAGGTTATAGCCATAAGAGCAATAACCATGTCACTTTATATGAAGATCTTATTGCTAAAAAACAAGCATGAATTTGGAAGGTTCAATTTTTGGAATTATAAAAAAAATTAAATATTTTGGTTTCTCATAATCAAATTACAACTACTTGGGCCTTCTTTATAGTGAACAATCTAGCAAAAATGATTGATTTGTGACCCTACCAAACTATGAGATGCATCATTTGCCACCCAACAAGTTAAACATCCAACAATAATAGCATAGTTCTTGATCTTGAAACTTGGTATTCTTATTTATAAAAGTAATCACATAACACCATAAGCATGAAAAACATGTTGTCAATAAACTTGTTCATGCTCTAACTTGGTACAAGGAAGAAAGAGAATTAGATACCTAAGTGGATGGTAAAACGATAAAAAGAAGGTAGTTTACACTCATAACCACTATTGATTTATTTTCCTACCTTAAACCTTATGAACTTGGTCAACAACAATTCATATTGGATTTGATTTTGTTCATTTCCAAAAGGTTTATGCCATTGTCACTTGCAATAAGTCCATTGTTGCAATGCCTAGTAATGCGACAATGTAAAAGCCCTTCAAGTGGTGCACTACCCAAGATGTTTTGGAAGAAGTATAATAATTATTATGCCAATTTGGGCTAGTGGAATGATTGTGTCAACATTTGTGGCCAACAAAAGGCCTTACATCATTTCACACTTGTTATGGGTACAAAAGTAGACAAAGGAGTTATTTTTCTCATAACCAATGTTAAAATTGATGTTTACAACTCTAATACATCAAATTAATGTTTAAAATGTGTATTGTATTTGTGATGTGTGCCCTTTCTAATATATAAATTTAGCATCTAGATGAATTTGAAAGTAATTCAATGAATATAAAAAAACCTTTCAACACATTTGAAATTCGCAACTAGTGTTTTTGTGCTTTAAAAACATTACAAAAATGTGTAAAAAACTTTTTGACCATTATTTAAACATTGTCATCCAATGCATAATCATAACTATTCAAGAATTGTTTAAACATTATTAACAACTCTTATTATCCCATTTGCACCTCTATTGGTTGGCTAAATTAATTAATTAGTTCAAATGATTGATTGGTCTAAATGATTATTTGTCTATTTATAGTTCCAATTTTTGTTTTATGGGTGGGGGATGGAAAATAATAACCCAACCATCTTGGATGTGCATGCATTCACAATTGGGGTACACAAAAATATTATCTCACTACAACTTTGATTTGATTGATTGCAAGTTGGATTATAGGTGTCATGGACAATAATGAATATTTATGGAAAGGTCTTCATTATTTTTGCAATTATAATTATAATTTTGAACATATATTTCTTGAATATATAGCAATTCAAGATCACATGGATGAAATATATAAAGATCATGGATGAAACCTTACATTTGATTAAAAAATTACCAATGCATATCAAACAAGGTTTCCATTTGTGCACATTGTAAACATTCACACTAGGGTTTTGAATTCAACGAAGTCAATAATACATGGGCGGTTGTGTGTTGTGCAAAAATTATGGGATACAATGCACATGAGGTTGCCAATTTGAGTTTTGTTGTTTTTGTGCATCATCATGCTTAACAACCAAAAGCATCATCATGCCCAAGTTCAAATCAACAAAATGAGCAAAGTTTTATCGGAGACTTTGAAACACACCCAGATCATTAAAGATAACAAAGAGTAGTATGAAAAGGATGTAATTTTTTTAACCCCACCTCAAAGTCCAAGGGAGGCAAAATGTAAAAGTGAAAAACATGATTGTAATAAAATAGGCAATGTTCAACATGATTGATTGGTCTACACAAGAATATAACATCAGATTTGTTGAATCCATATCATGATCCTTGCTTTCACACAACACCTCTTAAAACATAACTTAGAAAAGTTCTCAAGTGCATTATCCTTTTGAACTCCATATTATACTATAACATCCACTATCCTAGGAAATAAAAATAAACATGGTTTAAGGTCATATATTCATTTGTGAAGGATTTAGTACGTATATTATAAGCCAAGTATGTAGCCTAGGCTATTTATTTACCTACTTATTATTTTCCTATGTAATAAAAATGTAGATTAGGCTGCACATTTCTTGGTAGGTATGGTCAAATTGACTAAGCCTTAGCCATCATGATTGACCATTTCAAATTTTTTGTCCCTTTCAACTAGACGTTTGAATTGATAGTTGGTTAAAAAAGTCACCTCAATCAAAATTACAAATCAAAATAACCATGTTTTTCATGCCTTAGTTTTCATGGCATTTAATCAATGTAAACATCTTTTTTGTCAATATGAACATTTTAGTCAAGTTGAACTTTCTAAAAAATTGTGATTTCTTATAACAAGTTGAAATCAAAAAGATTTTTTAAATTATTGACATAACCACCAATTTATTATTATTTAATTAGGTATGCAAAATTTGATCAAATTTGTGATTATATTGAAAAGTCCCTATTACAAAAACATTTTTTTAATTGTGTTTTCTAGTAAAAATTACCCATAATGACAAGCATAAAAAAAACCACCTTATCAATATGCACAAGGCAATTTGGACTCATTGTTGTGATTGTGGTGGTTTTTTTTATAGTCAAAGGAAAAAACCATTTGATTGATCATTTTGATTAATAGACAATGGTTCATTTGATTGGTTCAATTTTTAATTAGATTTTTTTTTTGGATTATTATTAAAATAGGTTTACGTAGGTCGAAAAAAAGGTAAGCATGTAGGTAGGTGGTAGGTAAGCCTAACCTAGGCTTAACCTATTTGCTTTAATCCTTTAAGCATACACATAGGTTATAAATATAAGGAATTGAACCTCACACCTTCATAATGATAAAATTAGTCTTTACCAATGGATTACATTTCTAAGGTATGACAATTTTTGTTAAGTTTTTTTATTTCAAACCATTATTTGTGTAGGTACATAAGAGAAATAGGTATGTAAATATGTAAGAGATAAAAGGTATGTAGGTAGGTAGACCTAGGTATAAGGTAGGTAAGTAGGTTTAAATAGGTAGATATGCTTAAATTACCTACCTACTTAGGCATACTTACTTAGCCTAGGTAGTAACAAATAAGTAGGTAAATAGGTAAGCTTATGTAAGTAAATAAGTTTTAGTTATCTACCTAACTTAAGTAATAAGTAGGTAGGTTTATTGTTACTTACTTAACCTAGGTAATGATTAGCTAACTCGAGTCATTTATTACAATAAAACAATCAATGTGATTATAAAACCACTAGTGTGAACCCGGTGCATAATGCACTCGTCGAGCTCCCCCCCGCCCGTGCCCCCCCCGGCCCGTGCTGGCCCCCCCCTCGCCCGGTCCTTCCCCGCTCATCCACCCCCCCTGCCCGCCACGCCTCGCCCCGTGCTTCACCGGGCTCTCCCTTCCCCCACCCCCCAAAACACTCCACAAGGAACGGGAGCCAATGGGATTACGTCAGAGAGGTAATGAAAGCGAAATGACGTTAAAAAAACAGAAGCTATGTACAGAAAGAAAGAAAAACTGTGAAAAAGAAGAAGAAAGAGGGTACCAAAGAAAAAGGGGCCAAGAATCAAAAGAAATAAGAAATAAGTAAAAGACTGACACACTGACGGACGTAGTGAATTAATATATAGGATTAGTCATTTGGACCAAAGATGTTATTTTGCTTTGTTCAACTTTACTAAATATCCCATTTGACTAGAATCCATTGGCCATTTTGAACAAAATGAACATTTTTTTTTCAACTTGATTTGATGTTCAATTTGGTACATATCTCATTAGATTATAATCCATTGGCCATTTTAACTAAAGTGAACATTTTTTTATTCAACCTAATTACTTGTTCAATTTGATAAATATTTCATTTGATTAAAATCAGTTAGCCATTTTGATCAAAGTGAACAATTTTTTTTTTGTTCAATTTGATTAAATGTTCAATGTGATAAATAATTAAATAAATCATTCTAATCAAGTTCACTAATCAATAAATACACATGGCATTCAAGTCACATGCTTTTAAACACATAAAAAAACAAACACCCAAAGAGAACATCCACAGAAATTTTAGGGTTTCGATTCCTGGGTGAGATGCGCTGAAGAAGAAGCTCCGTCTTGTTTTAGGGTTTACGGCGTTTGTAGTTTGCGCTTCAGTGCTTTGTTTCACGCGGTGAAAGATTGTTGTTGCAGGCGGCGAGCTCAAGTTTGCAGCAGGCTTTTGCAAACAGGTGCAGGAGTAGCAGCCTCGGGAAACAGCTGTGACAGAAAGTGAGCTGCAAAAGCTTTGTAGCTTCTCAGAGACTTAAGAAAAAAGGTAAGACCTCTTTTTTTTGCCAACCAAAGTTTCATGGCGTGTTTGATGTTTGCTGATCGGTTCCTCACTTCGGAGTAATGGGTGGCACACAAGAATGGGCATCGGCAAGATTTTCGTTTCTGCCGTGCAAGATATGAAGAGGGGGATCTATTTGAGAACGTTTTGGTTGTTGCAGGGAAGAATTGATAGTTAGAACACATCTGTTATGTCCTGCATAAGAAGGCTGCAGGTGTCTTGAATGCCAAGGGTGAAGCGCATCCGGTTTCAAGTAACGCACAGTCTCTTTGTGGTTTCGGTCTTCAGTTCTTCTTCATTTGTTGTTGTTGTTGTTGTGTTCGGCGCCTCGAGAATCCAGCTAGGGTTTCTGGCTTCCTGGACAATTTATGTGCTTCCGTAAACTCCTTGTTTATTTTCATTTTGAAATGAGATTTCTGCTCATTTTTTTGTTCGAAGCCTTGAAGCATGAAAGGATCTGTTTTTTTGCTTGATCACTTGCACAATGTTGGTCTTGCTTCAGGACATTTTTGGTCTACAAAGTGAGGATTCTGTAATTGTGTGATAGGACAGAGAGCATTGCTTGATGGGAAAAGAAAACGTTTGGAGTTGTTCTTTTTGAGACTTATTGCTTAAGAGTTTTCTTGTGAGAGAGCACAGATAGGAGTTTTACAGCTTCTTGCATCTTCAAGCAGTTACTGAATGAGCATTGCAGTCAACTGACACAAACAGCAAGAGAAAACTGACAATTCAGGACATATGGGCATTGCCAGTTTTCTGTGGAACTGGTGATTTGGACCTTCATCAGGTGCCTCCAGTGTATCCACTTTTTTGCAGTGTCTGACAATGTTTTGCATGTGATGTTGTCTGTAGGACAGTATTTGATGGAGTATGATTGAGAGCTCCTGTTGGTGAGAAAAGTGAGTATTGTAACAGGTTGAGAATTCGCCATGACACCACCAGTGCAAGGCCTGCAAGAGTGCTTGTATGATGTCCTAGCAGTGGAACGGACTGCAACCCCCGATGCATTGAAAATTGCTTACAGGAAACAGGCTATGAAATGGCACCCTGACAAAATCCAGCAAAGTGGAGCCAATCCAGAAGCTTACCAGGAAGCAACAGTTCGTTTCCAGTTAATCTCTCGAGCTTATGAAGTTCTTTCAGATCCAGTAGAACGAGCTTGGTATGACTCTCATCGGTCTGCTATTCTTTCATCTGCATCATCTTCTTCAAATGCAGTTCCAGGCGAGTTTGAGTTCAATGTCTGGCCATACTTCTCACCGACTGCCTTTTCAGGATTTGGTGAGACTGGGAAAGGATTTTATGCTGTATATGGTGAAGTATTCAAGAAAGTGCATCTGCAGGAGCAGATGTTTGCTCGTGTTTATGGAACTGGATCTGTTAGAGAGGCTCCAGATCTTGGAGGTCCTGGTACACCGTATGCAAATGTCACTGCATTTTATAACTATTGGCAAGGATTTACAACTGAGAAGGACTTTGGATGGTGTGATGAGTATGATGTCATGCAAGCACCAAATAGAAAGGTGCGCAGGCTGATGGAGGAGGAGAATAAGAAGATCAGAAAACGAGAGCGAAGGGAATATAGTGACTCTGTTCGACAATTAGCGGCTTTTGTGAAGAAACGTGACAAACGAGTGAGGGAAAAGCAGCTGGAGCTCCAAAGGATTCAGAAAGAGAAAGCTGAGATGCGAAAGCAGCGCCAACTACAACTTGAGAAAGAGAAACAAGAACAGGTGGAGTGGTGTGAATGTCAGTCAGTCAGATTCATTCTGGAATTCATTCTACATATAACACAGAAGAGCCCTTTAGGGCTTTGTCAGCAAAGTTTGCAAATATTCTAGAGCTGCCCCCAGGGTTAAGGATTCTGAGATGTGTTGCAGATTTTGTTTAATAGCCCCTGTTGTCCTTAAAATATCTTGCTTGTAATTTTTTGGTGGTTCTTTCATGCTTCCTGTCCTCTTCCCTTGTTTGGGTGTTTTGTGGTGTTCCACTTTCTTCTTAGTCTCCTTATAATGTCTTTCTCTTTTAGGTTAGGTGCTAGCCAGTATCAGGGCAGAGTCTTCCTATTGTTTCCAGACTAAGTATGCAGGTAAGTGAGTCCTGGCCTACACCCACCGTAGGGAGCTCATGAAGTCAATGGGTAATTTGTGTCAATGGTCCCTGAACAAGTGAGAGACTGTCACTGTTGTTCATACTGCTAGCTTGTTTTACAAGTTCAAGTACTACCCTTCTGTGTTTTCCTTCTTCCTGGTTCTTCAGTCCTTATCTGGAAGTCTTTCTTTGACTTCAAAGAAATTTTTTTTGCATTTTCCTGGTTTTCTTAATTGTGATTATGGAGATTTCCCAATACTCATGAGTTATTGTCCTTAATGCTTTTTTGCTGAGTTATTCAGCATCATGACTGAGTCTTCCCATCACTGCTACTGCTGTTTACAGGAACTCAGCACTTTTGTTAACATATGATATTGACCTTCACCTGCTGTTGGGAGGTGATGAAGTCAGTGGATGTCTGGTCACCAGTCAAACATTGAGGTTGCTGCAGAAGGTCACTGAACAATCATGTGGCTTTTGCTATTGGTCAAACTGCTACTTAGTTTTCTGTGTTTTTTAGGGTGGGTCTCCTCTTGTACATGTTTGCTTATATGTTGTCAGATCTGATATCTGAATAACCTTGATGTGGGGTCATTTCTGAATTTTGTTCAGGTTGACTTAAAGCATAAGTAGGGAGAAGTTCTCAATACGTGAAGAATTTTTTTTATCACCTGGTGACATTGTTGTTAATTTGGCTTGGTAATATCTGCAGGTCCGACGTTATAAGGAGCAAGACTGGACAAAACCATCTGAAGATGATTATAGTGATGAGAGTGAAGATGATGGCTTCCTTGAGGATGATTGGGACCGTGCTGGCAAAAATAAAGAAATCCCAAAGGAAGATGACTCTGAAGAATTTCATTGTATAATTTGTGGAAAGCATTTTAGATCAGCAAAGCAATGGAAGAACCATGAACAATCTAAGAAACACATAGGACGAGTTTCAGCATTGAAGGATGCCTTCTTGGAAGACGATGAACAAGTAGAAATGCTGGGGAGGCACCTGGGAGTTGAGGTTCCTGCTGCCAGGCAAGAACGTGAAGCAATGTCTGAGATTGACAACAGGCAGACCACCATTGGTGCTGACTCTGAAGAAGAGGTATATGTGAGGACCATAGAACTGAGATCTGAATTGTTATGGTCCTTGTCTTTTCATCTCTGACAGGGATTTTGAAGCCCTCTGCTCTGTTGGACAGGGCGTTTATATCTCTGATAATCATTTCTCTAGCCCAAAGATGCACTTTTGTTCCTCTCACCTGCCTTGTCTCTGTGCAGACACAGTTTTGGTGGCCATGTTACTTAATTTCTGCATCATTTGTTGCAGGTTGATGATATAAGTGAACTTGACAGCAATTTCCAACAAGATGATACTGGGCAGAATGGGCCAGAAGTTGTAGACCTTGAGCAAAGTCATCCACAGTCTGACTCTGTTGATGAGGAAAGTGACGGTAATGAGGATGATGAAGATAGCATGCTTGCAGCTATGCTTAAATCACACTTAAGACAGAATACAGCCACTAATGTGTCTACAGAGAGGTCAGAGTCTGGAACTGCAAATGGCAGCATAGAGATCGAAGAATTTACCGAACATTTTTCACCACCTCCTTCACACAATGACACTGGACATTGTTCTAATGAGGATGGTGAGAAGGATGACAATGATGATGAGGATGAAGATAGTATTCTTGCTGCTATGCTAAGCTCTCAAAAGAACAAGCAAAAAGCGGTGGCTGCTGACAGAGTTGAGATAGTATCTTCTGTGGAGGATGGTGACACACATAAGGACAATGAGACCAACAATTTTGCTGCTTCTGAAGGAGCAGGTGTGTCAGTTTCTCAGGATGAATCCACTGTGAAAGACAGTTATCCAAATAAGGAGGTGGGGGAGAGTGTGGGGAAGGGCAAAGCAAGGAGAAGAGCTAAGCAGGAAAAAAAGCAGGCTGCTGTGTTTGACAGACATGCTGCAACAGCAGCAGAACTTGCATCAAAAGAACAGACGCAAGGAGAAGTATTAGATAATGACAGTAAAGAGGATAGAACAGATGACTTACCCCCCACAGAAGTCTCCAATGCTGAACAAGGACGGGAAGAATCTATGAGACTAAAGGAGGTAGCCCAGCAAAACCGTTCAAAGCTAAGTCAGAGAGGGAAGAAGATGAAGAAGGGAAAGGTATTTGCCTAAGACCATGTACAGCAAGCGTAGTTTCTTTTTATGCCTTGGCCTTCAGTAATCTGAATTAATGTGTTGTGATGCTTGTATGGCAGCAATCATTATGTCTGTTGTCTTTGCAATTCCATATACAATTGTTGCTCTGAAGTCAATATGGACACTTTGATCTGAGCTTTGACAATTCTAATTGGCATAGCAGGGAGAGGCCAAGCAATATGCACACACTTGTCAGACTTGTGGTCAAGATTTTGAATCAAGGTGGGTTCACAATCTCTGGTGTGTTTTGATGCATTTTTATAGGATACATGATGCAGCCTGTCCAGTGAAAGCAAGATTTTCTTCAGAGTTTGGAGGGAGAGTATCATGCAGATTTTTGGGTCATGATTTCTGTCATTCTGACTAGAGATACTGAGTGTTGTATCCTGTTTGTCATGGATCACAGATCTCAGCTGTTCAAGCACATTACCGCCACCAACCATGCTGTTTTGAAATCAAAGTAGGTACAGGCAATGGTTGACTAGCTAAATTGAATATCCGAGGGGACAATTGTGAGCAGGGCAACTAGTCATGGAAGCCCTACCAGAAACAATGTAGCAGTGATTACTAGTTTGATTGCCTTGAGTTTATATTTGAGTGCATTCTCTCCTTCTTGAGAGCTGTTATAGAAGTGAAGAGGTTATATCCATGGATGAGCTTCAGTCTCTGATTGGTTGTCAAGTGCAAGAGCTCTAAACCCTAAACCCTAAACCCTTAAAACCCTAATTGTAATTGTTGGTTGGCAATTCTGACCATAAATGATTAAAAGTGGTAGGTTAGTTATTCCCTACCAAAGATAACAATCTTTGGAAGGCATGCGATTTTGTTGGATTCACTCCCTTGAAGTTCACCATCCAGCATTTTGTATGCTCTCTTCTGGTCTTAACATTTCGGAGCTGATTTTGATGGTGAACCCACCCTTTGAAGTTACACTTCACCAATCAAATTTCTTAAATTTCTAGTTGAAAGTGGGAATGGTGAAATAAAGGAGCATGAAGAAGGTTCTACTACATAAATCCAATTAAGATTCTTGCACTTTTTAACCCCTAAGAGCTGAGAATGGCTATGTTATGGATAAAAAGTGCGGATTGGTGAATGACCTTCATCCACTATGAATTAATTTGTGAATGAAAGACTGTTCATGGATGGATTTTGCATGGTCAAAGGTGAACTGCCCTAACAATAATAATGCCTCCCTTGCATAACATCCATGGTAAACAAGGTGTCACAAACATGCAGGCCTTTGCCTTTTAATAATAAAATAATTTATTTTGATGGAATTATAAAATGGGGAACATAATTTGAATGCAAAATGAATTTGTTTGTGATATGTGTAGTATATAAGTAGGTGCACTCGGAGTCTCCAAAGTGCAATTATCATTCAAAGGATGAACTAATAAAATGGGTTCAACCTTAAAGGCTAAAACCCAACAATAAAATAGGATTTTTAAAAACCTATTTGATTTAGGTTTCTATTAGTGTGACCAAACAAAGGTTTGATAAAAAAGTCACAAAGTACATCCTCAAAGCCCTCCCCACTCTCATATTTGATCTTACAACTAATGTGAGGTTGGCTATCAAATGTCACAATACATTTACAATTATAATATAGTAATGACTAACATTTTTGTTTGTCAATGAAGGCAAGTGGCATTTGTTGTAGACACTTTCAATGCATGATGTTCCAATTGGCATCACAAAGGTTCCAACCACCTATAAGGACATATGTAATAGCTTTAGTTTTAAACCTAAAGTATTTTCCTACTAAGTTTGTGAACAAACAAAACAATAAACTTTAAATACATTATTTCAAAATTGATGGCAAACACTTCGCATTTTGTTCTCTTGCTATGAATTTTAATTAGCTTTTAAACAACATTAGCATAAGGGGCAAATATAACAAAACTATTGGAATAATTTGTCACTAGCCATTCTTCACCATAAACAAAACTTGCAATAATAAAAGTTAAACCCAAGGTGTTTTTACTAGCCTTAGGGTTAGCCATAAAAATTGAATTATAACTTTTTGACAACCCTAATTTTCAAACCCTAAAAGTTAAACCCTAATAAAATAGGTCACTAAAGGCTAAAACCTAGCACCAAATAACATAAAGATTGTGGTGTTTTTTACTTGACTCAAATATTTGAAATCTTGTGTTGATTTTGGATTTTGAACAATTTGGAATAGTTTAGTGCAAATTTGTAAAATTTGTGTGTGTGTGTGTGTGTGTGTGTTTTTTTTTTTTTTTTTTTGAATTTTTGTTTTTTTTAATTTTTTTTTGTTTTTTTTAAGTTTTTTTGGCTTTGTTTTTTTCAAATTCAAGTTAAAAAAAAATTTCCTTTTTGGA
>Ga0116229_10010786_pt1 | contig 13626 bp, 11 predicted proteins | sample S1TSphgellanicum_3_FD_87313 | JGI IMG/M metagenome (GOLD analysis project Ga0116229, IMG submission 87313) | Host-associated microbial communities from peat moss isolated from Minnesota, USA - S1T2_Fc - Sphagnum magellanicum MG | ecosystem: Host-associated > Plants > Peat moss > Unclassified...
AAAAAAAATTAAAAACCAAAAACACAAATTCCAAATTCCAAATTCCTTCTCCCCCTTCCAGTTTGAAAAAAGGTTTTTTTTTTTTTTCATCGGTCACTTTTGTCTTCGGGGTGGAAAAAAAAAAAAAAAAAAAACCCCACAAGCCAGCTGGCTGGCGTGACAACGAGCGATCATCGCTGGCCTTGGAAAAGCGGCGGCTCTCTGTCCTTGTCACGCTCTTGTTTGTCTCCTTTTCTTCGGAGCATTTAGTTTTGTACCAGGGAATCCAACAATTTCTTTCACGATTGGAAGAATTCTCTAAAGTAGAGGTTGAGGATTGGAAGAGTTTTTGGTTCTTTTTGGTTTCTTTCAGATGGGTGCCATTTGGTTGTAAGGTCGTTGGTATTTGTAAGGGGGATTATTGGTGTCCTCTTTTGGAAGAAGGCATCTATGTTTCTTGGGAATCAAGTTTCTGCTTGCAATAATAAACAATACATAAATTGGAGACTTCCGTTGTCAGGATGCAGCAGCTGGAGGTATAGTGACGGTTGCTTTTTCTGTTTGTTTTTTTTTTTTGTTTTTTTGGGTGGGGTGGGAGGTTGTTTTCTTCTGGCTGCACTTTTCTTATAACTGGTTGCCAGCCACATTCAAGCGTGTCTTTTGATGGGTGGTCTGTAATTCCTTCTCTGTGAGAGATGGATGTTTTGGATCCTGTCTCTCCCATGGTTTTAATGCCAAAGTCTGGCCATGGTGGTGGTGGTGGTGGTGGTGGGCTCAAATCCTGCCAGACGCATGTTTGATACTACCCATGATGATCGTCAGCCCCGCTTTGTTGCGAGGTCATTGTGTCAACTGATCTGACGCATGGAAAAAGTTCCTTGAGGAGGAGAGATTTGCGTGACCTCTTCTGTTGTACCCCGCTTCGCTTCTTGCCTCCAGATAATGTCTGCAAGGAGCGAGGAGGCGTAAGGGTGAAAGACAATCAATCATCAGTCACGCTTGTCCTGAGTCACCACTTCATTTTTCACTGCATCCTCAAAGTGATTGGAGCTTCTTCCTTGCTGGATCTGCATCACTCACGCCATATCTCAGATGGGTGCGACCATACCTAAGATGGGTGTGACCATATCTCACATGGGCGTGACCATATCTGACCATATCTCAGATGGGTGTTTGAAAGTGCGATAGTATAGTAGGACAGACGAGGTAGAAGATGGCCTTGGGAGGAGATGCAAGGCAGAGACGCTTTTGGAAGGAGCTTCGTGGAGTACGGTTGCTGCAGAACCGGCTTGTAGCGGATTCACAGAGTCTCCAATCTGCTCCAACACAGCAGAGTGAAAGACTTGCCCTAAAGTAAGTAAGCAAGTAAGCAAGTAAGTAAGCGAGGCGTGTTTTTCCTAAGTGTGTGTTTTCATTAGTTTTCCAACTCTCACAAAAAGCTGTATGTAAATAGAAACTCTCGAGCCCTTATTTTCATTGAAGAAGAATGTTTGTCAAGAGGAGGGGTGGTGTTGTTGTTGACACTTTGCAGGGTTGATCAGGTTGAAGAAAGTGTGGTTTTTGGGGTTCAGCAGCAGCAGGAGACACATGTCTTGAAAGCCTTGTGGAATCAAAGACCAGCATGTCTTCGAACTGTCTACTCTGGCAATGAAGGTTGGCTTAGGAGAAAACTGCTTTCTTTTGCACTTCACCTTTGCACAAAATTGAAAAACTGTTTTCATGATTATATTGATTCTTAAAATAGGCATTCATGTAAACCAGGAGATCGCAATCTATTGGAGACCATCGCCAATGTTGCAACATCCATACCCTTTGTCCTCATTGGCCTTCACACTCCAAGGTAACCAATTTTCAACCGTATAGCCATGTGTGGTCAGTACTCACCAGCAGGACACTCAAGAGCTGGTATTGGGTTTTGGAGCTCTCAGTCCCAAAGGGAGCATTTTACATTTAGTTGTTCCTTGTAGTGTGTAGTAAAGGCAGCTAGGCACAGCTGTACATTATACAGTGATGTTCTGATTCCTCAAGAGTGAACACTCACAGAGAAAGGTTATGACCACACTCATTCCTTACAGGTTGGATTGGGTTTTGATGGAAGGGACAAATGGCCTTCAATGTGTTATTGTGGAGTTTTCTTGACAATATTTTGGATACACTTTACATGTGGGTCTTCTGAGAGAATGTGTCCCACAAAACATCATAACCTCACGTCAGAATTAGTTGCAAAGGTTGGAAGTTAGGGATTCTATAACTCACCAACATTCAAGGATGACCAAAATGACTGAGAGGTTTGATTTTTTCATTCTGGTGAGATGGGTCTTAAATGTTTACTTCTGCAGGCGAAATCTGTCAACAAGTCTCTATGCAAACTCAGTCATTGGAGTGGGCATGGCTTCAACAATGTACCATATTTCCCGGGGAGAGGCCAGGAAGTACACAAGATGGGGTGACTATGCTATGATTGCAGCCTCAACCTTGGTATGCACCATCCTCCCAGGTCCTGAGCAGAGAGGTGTTGATCAAATTAGTTTCGCCTCTGCATACTGACTACTCACTGTTTGTCTCGGACAGTGTTTGTCAACAGCTATAAAAAGGGAGTGTAATTTCTCAAGGATGTTGATTCTTTCATCAGCCATGGCAATACCATTTCAGCCATTGCTGGTGACTGCTCTCCATACATCTCTCATGGAGGTTTTTTTATCTGCTTTTACTATCCCCCAGTGTGCTCAATTTTGTTCAGACAGTTCTTGAAGAACAAGCAGCTTATGTTTTATCCATTCATAGTTTTTCCTGCACCCTCTCCTTTTTAGCTGGCATGCAGAGTTTTATTTTAATTTGGATGAAGATCTTTTGAATTCCATGACTGAGGTCCTGCTGTCATATTCACAAGTTCATTAAAGAACACTCTTGAGTTTCATGCTCTCTGGCAGGCAACATTCGCTCGTAAAGTCTTGGAGCAGCCACGCTTGAGAAAGGCTTATACATGGCACACTGCATCAACTTTGGTAGGCTGTGCATTATTTGTAGCTGATGACATCTACCCCAACACACCTTATATTCATGCAGCCTGGCATATTGCAGCTGCAGTTGGGGTTGCAACTCTGAACTCACTTTTAGAGTAATCAGGTGATGATTCAAGCTCCCTTTCTCAATGGAACCTTTGATCCAATTGAAACTTTTGGATTTTTTCCAGGCACAAAAGGTCTACAGTAGCAGTCAGAAGTAATGAGTTATTTGGATTTACTGATTTGTTGATATAATGCAATATGTTTGTTGTCTTCAGGAAATTCAAACTGCACCTTGAAACATCAATTGTTGGATAACCCATATTATTTGATCCGTCGAAAAGATAAAACAGGGTATGAAGACCTACCTCTCATTTAGTTTAATGGTTAGCTGGTACTTAGGCTCGTCAAATTGTGGACTAGTCCCTCACACAGTAACAAGTTTCTCAACTATTTGAAGCATGCACATTATAACTGCCTCATTGAAAGTCTGCAGAACAAAACATGTCTGAATTTTATAGCTGACCAATTTCAGATATTTACATTGTAGCTTATGATATTCTTGAGAGTAATATTCTAGCATTGAAGTATTTGAATCACTTGACCACATTCCAGTTAGCAAAGTATTTCCTATCCAGTACAAATCCCTTTTTTCAGGGAAGGGAAGGGTAGGAGGGAAACTTGAACATTCTTTTGAGTTCAAGCGTTTTGCTCAATCACATGTTCTCAATGATGTTCCTGATTTGTTTTTTGATTGTTCTTTAGTCATCCCATATGCTATGTTTACTATGTTGTTCTTGTAGTTCCGCTTGCGTTCCTCGCCCAAACTATTGCTCTTTCAGCCTACAAAGGTGGTGGAAAAAAAGAGAAAAATATATCTCTTCTCTTGGAAGAGTACAGTTTTGAGAATCTTTGAGGTGAGCAAATTGAAGAGGCTCGTGAAAAAGAGATCTTTTAAGTTTCAATGCACCCACCACTAATTCATAGAAAGCACTAGGGTAAGCTGGCCAGTGTCTAAATGAATAGCAGCTCAGCGGTCTCTGATTCTAGGGGAGTGAAGTAATAACAATAATGCTCAGCGGTCTCTGAATTATAGGGGAGTGAAGTAATAACAATAATGCTCAGTGGTCTCAGAATTCTAGGGGAGGTAAGTAATAACAATAATGTCCAAAGAAAACTTGTAGCTTACCTTTTGATGCATCCAACCCAAGTTGAATTGTTGAAATTCATGGAGAAATGAGCAAGATATGGGCTCATTTTTTACCAAGTTTTGGGGGGGGGAGTTCTTGGTCAAAAATGAAAATCCCTGAAACATGTGAAACCTTGTAAATGTGCCTTATCTCTCTCATAAACGACAGCCAAAAGTTGGCAACTATCCACACCTATTGCAGCATCAAACACCATGAGCATGTAATTTGAACATTTTTAATTAAATAAATGTTCACATTCGTGTGTGGTTCTGATGAAACTGAAATAAGGTAGAAAATCAATGGACATGGGCATATTTGTGTTTGTTAAACCTTAAAATTCTTAACATGCATTTGTGGCACCCAAAATTGTGGGTGTGATGGTTGTGTTTTTCAAAGCCTCCATTTTGTACACTCATGCCTTGGAGCCCCCTTTGCTCTCCAAATCTTTTGCGTGAAAATTTTGTCAAGGATTCCTCCATCTTGCAAAAGCAATTGTGAAGTAGCTTGACGTTGTTGGAAAATGCAAGCTTCATCTTCCTTTTCTTGGTGTTGGTGTTATTGTTCATAAAGCTTTTCCTCTTCCTAGTTGAACTTAAGGTTTCTTTCTTCTTGTTCTTAGTTGAACATAACTATTGATTTAATTGTTTTCCTCTTCCTAGTGTTGGTGAGCTCATGCTCATGAACTCTTCCTCTTCTTGGTGTTGGTATTCTTTTTCATGGAACTCTTCTTTTTAGATCATGGTTGAACCTAGCTATTAATTGTATCATCTTTTTATTCTTAGCATTGGTGAGCTCCTATTCATGAAGCTCTTTTTCTTCTTAGTGTTGGTGCTCCTATTCATGAAGCTTTTTTTCTAGTTCCTAGTGAAACCTAGCTGTTGATTTGATCATTTTTATTTTCTTAGTGTTGGTGTTCATGTTTTTAAAACTTTTGTTCCTTGTTCAATCCTTACTATTGATATGATCATCTTCCTTTTCCTAGTGTTGGTGCTCGTACTCATGATGTTTTTTTTCTTGGTTCGATCCTTGTTTCAAACCCCCCCAACTCTTTTGAACCAATACCACCAACTATCACATGTACTCCATTTTGAAAAGGTGTTGGCTTGGTCTGTGGTCTACAACCTTCCTCTTCAATTGTATTAGGTTTATTGATAATCTAAATTCTTGCATACTTAAAATCCATTCAACTATTATTGCAACCTTTTCATTTGTTAGTATTTTGAATGGCCCTATTTTCCTGGATCTTGTTTTGTTATTCAAATTATCCAAAAAAGAAATAAAAGGTATAATTTATTGTTTAACGACCTTTTTCAATGAATATTTCCCCCTTTAAAATCAAATCCACAACCTCCTCCAATGCTTGATTTTGCCATTTCTTTATGTTTTTTTATGGTGGGAGTTTATTAACTTTTGGTTTTCTTTAATGTTTTGTCTAATGAAAATAGTGGTGGAAGGTTTTTTTTGTTGAATGTTGGTCAGTCCAACGTCCAACATACCACTTCTTTGCTTGGAAAACACGTTTAAATTCATGATGGTTTAACCCCTCTTTGCCCAACCTCCATGAACTAGGGGGTGTAAGCTTCATACATGTTAAAGGTATCCCCCTATTATTTCTGAAATCAAACCAAAAGAAAAAAAAAAAGTTAGTTAAGTCAACATAATGTTGTTGTGCATGTTAGTGTAGATTGCCATTTAAGGACAAGAGAACATGGAAGTCTTCAAAGTCTTCCCACTTTAAACTAACATTTGATGTTATTGTGCAAGTTGTTAGAGTGAATCTCAACATGTGTGGTTGATGTGTGTAATTTAGAGTTGGCGTTTGACCTTTCAATTCTAGAATGTGGGACTAATTGTTGGATTCAACGAAAGTCCAAAAATTGCTTGAACTTTTCATTGTAAAGCTTATTTATGAAATCAATCCCTATTTCAATAATGCCATTTGTTCTCTCAACTAAGAAAAAAAAACCTTATTTCTACTTTATTTTTAGATTTGGATTTCCTAATTATATTCCATGCCTAAAGACAAAATTACACTAGGACATAAAAGTTTTTTTCCAAGGTTAGTCATTTTTTATACTAGTTGATATGAAAAACATATTTGAGGAATGAGATTGTCAAACATGAATGAGGTGGTGCTAACATGAGTTGTTTTCTAAGAGGAATCAAAATCTGCAATTTTGGTGAGAACCCAAAATGTTCAATTTGCAGGAAAAGACCAAGGTGGGCTACTAATTTGATAACTTCTTTGACTTGTAGGATTTTAAAACAATATTGTGTTAAGATTGTTTAATTGTTGAACATCTTTATGCATTAATGGAAGTTTGTGCTCATTAATTGTTTGTTCCATGCCTTTTAATGTGATAGTTAAACAGCCAAAACCAAATATTTGTTTGTTTGTGTTGTTGAAATTATTGTAAGAAATCCCCCAAATGAGAACCACAAACTTGTGTGTCCTCAAAACCTTCATAAATATGGTCCAAAATGGGTATCGTGTTCAAATTTTATTTTCCTCTTCTTAGCCAATTTTGTTTATAATGATTTAAAAAGCATTTATAACCAAATGTTTAAAACCCCATTCCCTTGTGCAATATTGGATTTCAATTCAAATGTTTGTATTAAAACAAGACAATTGACAACCCATCACCAAACATATCCATATACAAGGGGAAATCAAGATCTTTTTTTTTGGATTTTACACACACCCATAGATGAACACAAAAATTACAAAATGATTAACACTTTAAATTATTTTTTAGCACACATGTTTTCATTTATGCATTTGGTCTTAAGCATGCATGTGAATATTCATGCAATTGTGCATGATTGTTTACCAACTACATCTAAAATAACCAGTGTGTTCAATTACCAACTAATGTTCAAACATTAACCAACTTACCTTATCGAAATTTTTGTTATCCTCACATGATTTCATTTCTTTCTTCACATTTATTTTCACAAAGTTATTGTTAGTCCCATCAACATCAAATGAATCAATTGTCTCATCATGTAAGAAATGCACTCAAGAAAAATTGAAAATTTAATTGTTGCACTACAAGTTGAAATGACTTGCTAAAAAGTGTGCCATGTGAATTAAATTCCATTACAATCCATTAAATAATGCAAATGGGTTTCCACTTAACCATCATTACAATGTGGCCAAGTAAAATCCAAATGCAACTTAGTGAGTTAAGAGCATGTTAACAATCTTTTGTTCAAAATGAATTAGATTAAAGTAACCAAATTCCTTGGTTGTAAAACATGCCATAATTGGTTCAACAAAAGTTACAAATGGTCTAAGTCAAAACCAACATCAATCATCTCTTGCATCCACATATATGTTTGCTACCTTTCAAGCAAAATAATTTTGTACCTTCTTTTCATAGTGTAACCAAATAAGTTCACTAGGCCAATTTTTGGGAAGTTCATCAACTTCCATTCATTTGGTATCCTTGAGGTCAAAAGGAATGTCATTGAATACATGATATGAAGATTACTGAAGATCAACTACTTTAATACCTTTTTGAGTCTAATTGGGTCTTGTTTTATCTTGCCCTCTTTGACATTCTATCAAACATCCACAATGGTTATCCAAAATTTGAAAGCTTGAATTTGTTTATTGAAAAGAACCAAGTGCAATCCTGAGGCATTTGTTGCCACGCTTTCCCATTTGGTTGGGTTTGATTAACCTTCCAAAAAAACAAGGCTTTTCCAAGGCTTTTCATTAGAAGGAAGTCTTCAAATTAATAATTTTGCCAAAAGAACTTTTGCTTTGGCTTGTGGGTCCATGGTTCCAAGTCCATTAGAAGCAATAAAAACATCCCATTTCACTTTGGTTCTCACCTTTTCCTTACGGCTATACCAAATAAAATTTCAAATGGGTCAAGATTTTCAATTGAATGCACATGTTGGGAATTGGGTTCCAATAAGCTATTCTAAATTAGACAATTACTAAGAGGATTTGGTTTGCAACTAACACCCTACCTACAAGAGGGAGTTTTTCAATTGACCAATTAATGAACTTTGCCTTAATCATTTGTGTCAACCATTCATAATTGGTTGCACTAAGCAATTTGAACCTTATAAGCATGTTTAACTACCTTATGCCTTGGCTATTTGAAACCCATTTCATTTTATCCTTATTGCCCTAGCTTAAATTTTGAGGTGTTTTGGGTGCCAATATGCTCGTGGACTTTGTTTAATTGATTTTAGCATTGACTACTTTGTAGAAAATGTAAAAAATAAATTTTGCTTGTTGTCAACTTACCTTTCTAAAAAATGTGCAATATTGTTAGCAAATGATTGGTCCCACACCATATTTCCATTGGGCTAAATGAAACCCTTAACCTCAAAGTGAGGATAGTTTAACATGTCCCCAAATGCATCAATTGCCAAAATGAACAAGTAATGAGATAACAAACAAATTTTATTTGATCAATTTGGATAAAGGAAAGGGCTCGTTCAATTCACCATTCAATTTCATTGAAGAAGATATTCTTACTTGAAGGGTGTCCATGCCCATTTGACTTAGGTTTTGTTGAAACCTAAAACATTTAGAATTGAAAAAAGAAAATTCTAATTGATTTTATTGAAAGTTTTTTCAAAATTGAGAAGGAGTGATGCTAATTTTCTAATTACTGACCATTTGCCCATTCCATGGTGTCACTCGTTAAGAATATGTTATAAAAAATGTTCTTATTTTTAATGAACCCGATTTGGTTTTATCTTGCAATGAAGGGCAAAAACTCTTATAACCTAGTTGCAAAAATCTTGGCAATAATGTCAAAACATTCGCAAGAATTTATTTTAATTTTCATGGGCAGTTCAAGGGGGGTTCAAAGGTGGTTCAAAGGTGGCTCAAAGGCACATTGCCCCCCTTTCATGTTGCCATCAAAAAATGGATGCAAAAAGCCCTCTTCTACATGGGATGGTTTTCATTATTTCCCTACCCAACACTATCCCAAAGGGGTTGGGAGTTAGTGCCAAGGTTGGGCATGTATTAACTTTTGAACATTTTAGCTCATAGTAGTATTAAATATTTTTTAAAAAATCATATAAATATAATACTAATATTGCATCTTTTTAAATATCTTATATGAAAATATTATTGGTATGGGATTAAAAAACAACTTTCACATCAACTTGGTCCTATTATTATGATCCAAGGCTAGTTTTTGGCCAGTATGTGGTAGGTATATACTAAATATTTAAATTAATAAAGCCTTAAAATTAAATTGGTATTTTATTTAAGTCTTTGCCAAGTAAGAAGTAGTACCAAGTTGGTATTATTGCATGTCCTTACTAGGGACACATTGGTACAAGGTTGGTTATATTGCTTTAGTTCACAAGAGTCTAATCAATTCTTTGATACCAAGATCATTTCAATCGATATACCAAGGTTCTAGCCTATTACCTACCCAACACAAATTTATAGCTTTCAATTCTATGAAAGTTTTCCTATAGCCTTTTATAAAGCCATAGCAAAAGCTTCTAGCAAATTTGGAGATAACCTTGTAAAATGAAAATTTTCATCCACAAGAGGTGGGCATTTTTCTTTTGAAATGTCCATCCTCTTTTTTTCTATGATAATGCAAAAAAAAATGGAAAACAAATATCATAGGTTTTTAATTTTTACAAATGTTGGCTGAACAATGGTTTTTTTCAATACTAGATTGGGTAAGGTATTTGAAAAAAATAAATTTATGTCACACTAGGTGTCAAACAACTAGATTTTGAAATTTTAATGGACCCATGTAATATCAATTTGTATCTTTAAACAATACCCATGGTTATCAATTTGGTCACATATTATATTTGGCAATATTTGCATATTATGCATAAGGGTTGGTGTTTTGAATATCTTATTCAAAAAATTCATAATACTCATTCATTATAAAATGGTAGGTTTTTTAAAGTAGAGTAAACATGTCGTCAACTAAACATCATTTGATGACCAGACACCCTTTTTGTGCATACTAATGTTGGTGAATGGTTGTAACACTATGTGCAAGCATTTGAATGCAACCTTATGATCAAATGCCCAGTCTTGAAAAAATGTGTTTGATTTTTTTATATAATCCAAATGATTTTTTTGTGTGGTTATGGGCATGGAAACAAACATTTTTTTTTAAAAAAAAAACACAATGTTATATGTAGTCATGTTTAGTTCTAGGAGAATACCATCACATTGTAATGCACATATTTGAAAACAAATATGGTGGCATTAAACCTTTTTAAAGGTGGGTTTAATAGAGAACCAATTAAACAAAATGAAAATAAAAAATATAGTGTTTAGTTGTGGGGGTGTAGGCTCCCATTAAAGGGCATGAAACTACTCATTAATAAATCTTAAATCTTAACAAGGATAAAAAATAGTTCCCAACTTTGTTTATAATTTTAAAGTTATAATGTTGTAATGCTAAAAAATTATGATCTGCCAATGATCGTAAAACATGTATTCATACCTAGCTATAGGTAAAATATCAAAATTCAAACCTTGTTTGTATTAAAAAGAGGTTATAATATTGCAACACTAATATAAAAAAGGTGTTGAATAGGCTAATTATGACCAAATGAAATTACTAGATTTGATGGTTTGAATTTTTTTCTAGTTATTTTGAATGAATATATGTTTTGGAGCAACACCACATCGGAGAATAGTAGTTAACTTAAGGTTTGATAACCAAACGATGTTTTGCCCTTTTTAGGGTTTTGATTTCAACCCTTGAATAAAAATGTTTGGGTTTTTCAAGGAACATGATTAGTTTGAATTTGAGAGTGTTCGGTAATAAGGTGGATTTGTGACATGTGTCAATGTAAGGATGTATGTTGATAGGATTTGCATTGATTGAACATAGTTAGAAAAAATGTTTCATGATTTGTTTTTGTTGGATGATGAGACCAAAAACTTTTAGAAGCCATATCTTTTGCATTTGTAGTTATTATCCAATGATCTAAAAAACATTAGGTGTGCCCACAACTGCTCTATAATTCATCTTTGGACCCTAGAGGCAACTGATGTATGTTTAGATCATAAAGTTCCTCTATGTTTTTAAGTGTACTATGATTAGCCAATTTACCATATTTTACAAGATGTTGAAAATAATGGTCCTTTTTAACATTTCCATTGATCCTTTAGAATTCTCACAATTCTCACAAACCCTATTACATATTTAATTAAGTATAAGTTCATTCAACCCATCAACGCACAAGTTGGATTCTCGTAAACTTGTTTCTAGCTCACCTATCTAGTTTCTTTTTAATGTGCAAAGTTCATGTGGTTATAGTGATTTCCCATCGTGAAGTTTTTATGGTCATTGTTCGTGGGTTGTCCTCTAGTGTTCTTAGAATGTGATGAGGGTATAAATCAAGTTCCTAGATGTTCTAACTCCAAGTTGTTGTGTGTGCATATGTTGGCACACATCATCGCATCAAGGCATAAATTATTGTTATTTGTGTGTGCATTGTGCAAGCGCTAGCATTAACGTGACCCCTTGTTCTTAATTGAATAAGGTCTTCTCCTAGTGCTAAATAATAATTACTATTCCTCATTTTATGCATATTTTTTTCTTTTTCTTGTGCATGTTGGCTTGTGAATGTTATGGATCATCAATGAACCCATGATTGCCACTTAAAATTCAAAGGAGTTTGAACCTCTTTAGTTCAAGCTTTTTGTTGCTCCTCAATTCTTGTAATAATAATTATTGTTTTTACACCATTGTTATTGTTAGCTTGTGGCAATTCATTTCTTGTTCCATTGCAAGTGATCCCGTTTATTTTTTTTGCAATCTTCAATGGAGTTCGAAGCTCTATGGTTTGAGCTTCTTGTTAAACATTTGGTTCAAATTTCTTATTGAACATCCTCAATTTTCACAACAAAAATTGATGTTCTTATTCCATTGTTTTTCCTAGCTTGTGGCAGTTCATATTTTTGCTCCATTATTGGTGACCCCATGACCTTCCAACTAGTCTTCAAAGGAGCTTGAACCTCTTTGGTTCAAACTCCTTGTTATTCTTTAGCTCATGGCCCTCTTGCATAATGACTTTTTATGTTATTGTTATTCCTCAGTTTATGGCCCTCTTATTACTTTTGTTTCCCCATTGTTGTTCTTCATCTCCCATGATGTTTTTGTTCATCCTCTTTCCTTGGTTTACACCTTTCGCAACTACTACTCTTCATCACATTCTTTTTCATCCTTTCTCCTTGGTTTGAACCTCTCACAACTACTGTTTTTCATCATGTTCTAGTTTCATCCTTTCATTGGTTTGGACCTTTCATAATTTCTATTCCTTGTAACTTTTTGTTCATCATCAATACTAGCTACTATTTTTCCTAATTGTGCCACCTTAGCAACAACACCTCCTAACTTCTTGTTCATTTTCACCTACAATTATTTTTTCTTTTAACTATTTTATCCTTGTAGTAGTCGCTCCTCCTCCTAGTTGTTCCACCTCAGTAGTTGTTGCTCTTTCTATTAACTATTCCACCCTAGCAATAGTCCACCCTAGTAATAACTGTTGTTCCTTCTAGTTGTTCCACCTTAGAAGTTGTTGTTCCTTTTCTTATTTATTCTACCCCGACATTAGTTGATATTCTTGACATTTTATTCATCTTCAACTACAGCTCCTCCTCCTCTTAGTTATTCCACCCCAAAAATAATCATTTTTCTTAATTTCTTATTATCTTCAATTGTAATTACATTCCATTTTTTAGTTATGCCCCCCTAACAACAAATATTCTTCTTAACTTTTTATTCATTTTCAATTGTAGCTATTTGTCTTTTCAACTATTCCACCCCAATAATAGTTGCTCCTCCTAATTTTTTTTTTCATATTCAATTTCTAGCTACTTTTAAAAAAAATATTCCATCGCAATAGTAGTTGCTCCTCTTGATTTTTTGTTCATCTTCAACTGCAACTACTTTCCCTTTTAATTATTCCACCCCAACAATTAATCATCCTCCTAACTTCTTGTTCATCCTTAGCTATAACTATTCTTCTTTTTAAACTAATCCACCTTAACAACTCTTCCTCTTACCTTATCCTTCATCCTCAACTGCAAATGCTCTTCCTTTTAGCTATTCCACCCTAGTAGTAGTTATTCATCCTAATTTTTTATTTATCTTTAGTTATAATTGTTCTTCCTTTTACTTATTCCATCCCAACAATAATTATTCCTCATAACTTTTTGTTCATCCTTAGCTACAACTATTTTTCCTTTTAGTTATTCAACCCCAATAATAGTTGTTCCTCCTCTTTATCTTTTTGTTCATTGCTTGTAACAATTGCTACTTTTCTTAATAATTTGGTTCATGTTTAATCCAACTCCCTATTGTTCATTTTCACTTTGTTCTATTTCATTGTAAATTACACTGCCACCCACCCCCCCCCCACCCCCCACTTACCTTACATATCAAATTGTTGTCTTTCGTATCTGGTTGCTTTCTCCTCCCTCC
>Ga0116229_10010787_pt1 | contig 13625 bp, 7 predicted proteins | sample S1TSphgellanicum_3_FD_87313 | JGI IMG/M metagenome (GOLD analysis project Ga0116229, IMG submission 87313) | Host-associated microbial communities from peat moss isolated from Minnesota, USA - S1T2_Fc - Sphagnum magellanicum MG | ecosystem: Host-associated > Plants > Peat moss > Unclassified...
AAAGGTTTCAAAAAATGTAACATAATTTGGGCCTTGAAATTTTATTAAAGGTTTCACAAATTATAACATGCTTGGAAAATATCAACTACATAAATAATTTGAAAGAAACATTGCATTGCAAACGTAATGCGAGTAGTGCACCATTATGGACTAATAAACATTATCTATTATTATTTCAAATCATGTTACAATAAAGGTGCACTAAAGCCTCCACACTTGAAATTATATTATTAAAAACACTTGTTTTAAACTTTACAATTTAGCCATGCAAGCTATTCTAACAAGATCCTAAACTTGTAAAATAGCACAAAAGGTTGTTCAAAGCATTTACAAACAATGAAAATATAATCGCCCAAATGGACACAATTGTGCAAAACATATTCAAATTTTAATCAACTTTTACATGACCTTTCACTCACAAAGAATGGTGACCCTTGGACTTGCTTTGGAGGTTATTTCTAATTTAGGAGTAGAGCTTTAACTTTACTAGACCAAGAGCAATTTGTCCTTGGATTGTTTATAGTCTACTAATAACAACTTTATAAAAGCAATATCTACCAACCCCATACATAATTTTAGGTAGTACAAGTTCAAGATTTGCCCCTTTATAGTGCAACTAGCATTATTAATGTGAGTGCATGCACATTCTCCCTTCCACTAGGGATCAATTTGATGTTTTCAACAAGCTAGTAATGACATCTCCTACTTGAAATTGAATATTCACATCAATCAAATGTCCATGTTTTCATTTAATCTTGCCTACATTGGATCGTCTTCAATCTCTTGGGTTAAACATATTAATGTAGTCACATGAAGGAGATGTTGAATTTGGGTGCCCCAACCATGGTATCAAAACCAATGTCAATGTGTGCAATTTTGTATCGCATGGAACTATAAGTTTAAAAGTTTATATAATTGACTTTCATCCTACCAATATCTAAGATTGTGGAAAGATTTGTTTTTTACCTCACCACACACTTATTCAAAATGTTTTGATCAATATCATCACCTCTTACCCTTTATCCTTATGATTATAAACCTTGCAAGCAGATCAAGTTTTAAAACAAACCTATTAAACATCACCCACATAAATCATGTCCCATAAACATGGATAACAATTATCATGTTGGGAAATTTTTTGTTTTCATTGTTTCACAACAATTTCCTTTCACCCAAATCATTGTATACCATAAGCATCAACTAACTAACCCCAGCCAATAGGTGTCCTTGGAATTGACACTGTAAGGTTATTTGAATCGCATTGAGATGTGTCTTATGCTCAAGAGCCTATCCATCATGTACAAGCCAATATGCATGTATGAATCCACTGTGTTAGACTATTTCTTGGGTGTGAATTGAAAATCCTAGGCTATGCCAACAAAAACAACAATATTTGGCTCCTTGTTATCATGTGGAGATTGAGACCATACACAACTAAATGATATTTCATTTTCAAGTGCATTTCAAGATATAATCTAAGATGACCTATCAAGTATAGATCTAAAACCCATTTCTTGGAATTAGGTTTTAGGCATGTTTGTATTGAATTAACTAGGGAGGGGATTTTGATTATGTTCACCATTACTATTTTCCTAATCACTAGTGTCCATTTTACATTACCCTAACCACCTCCAACACACAAGGCCATATTCATTCATGTGGTTCACATACAACAAAAATACTTAACAATGGCAAAAATAGTTATGCAAAAATAGCTAAAAACCCTAGGCTATTCTTAATTATGTTAGGTTATTCCAACCCATTTTTTTGGCTATTCCACTTTAGGTTATTATAGGATATTTTCAACAATTTTATGTCAATTCATTATAAGTTAATGAAGGCATTTTAAAATTCATATTGAATGAAATCACATTTACAAAGACAATAAATCGATTTAAACAAAAAATGTTTTTTAAAATTTTGACTTATTCATAGCATGTTACTTTAAGTTAAATTTTTTTAATAAATTTATTATTTATAGATTATAAATTTCTTAAATAAATTATTGAATAAACTTCAAAAGATTATGTTTTCATTTGTAACACTTTGAAAAAAATGTTGTTAAAATTTGAATTTCTTAAACAATTTCATGTCAAAAATAATAAAATATATATTTTTCATATATGTTATTAAAGTCTTCATGAAGTGATTTGGTGGTTAAGTTCTTGGGGCATCTCCATGAGGTTTTTGGCTCAAACCTTAATGGATGCGTGCATTAATGTATATGGTGTATATATGTTGATTCATCATGTACAAATGTAATATACAAACATGTACATATGGTGGTAGTGAATGATCCAAAAACATTTGTTGACAAAACCTGATATATGTAATATATATATATATATTTTTTATTTTTTTTCACGTGCCATGTACATTTGTCACAACATGATTTCAAAAAGATTCAATTTATGACTCCACAACTTGAAAATAAAAGAAGTTGTATGATGATGTGGCACTTTAGTCCATGTCATATCAACTTGGGACCTCATAATATACATGTTAAAATTTTAAAATTAGAAATTACTTAATGCAACATGTGATTGTCCAAAATGATTAAAAATAATTTCACTAAAAATGTTTTAATCAAGTAGTCATTTTTCATTAAAACCATATAAGTTTCATATTAGTAAATTTTTATTTAATTTCACTAACGACTTAATGAATTTGGGTAAATGAAATACCCATAATTCCTTCTTGTCTTACCGCCACAATTGTGAACATGTGTTCCCAAAACCTTAAAATTTGGGTTCCCTTTTGAAAACATATGTTCTCCAACATGGAACATTTTGTCACATATGTTACATTGACACCATGTGAATGCCATGTAAGCACCACATAGGCGCCACATTGTTGCCACGTGTTAGAGTGGGTGTCATAAATGTGCATGGGGTCATGTTAAAAAATGTGTTGAACAAATTGAAAAAACTTTTGGTTGCATTCTAATTTGTGGGGTGCATAAAAAGCTCCACACTTTAAATTACGCACCTACACCCCTAACATGGCACCCTTAATAACCACTTTTGGGTGGAATAACTTTAATAACTTAGAATAACCAAAAATAGTTGAAAATAACTTAGGTAAAATAACTTAGAATAATCAAAGGTGGAATAGCCTAGAGGAGTAAAAAATAGTTTTAAATAACTTATAATAACCTAAAGTAGCCTTAAGTAAAATAACTTTAAATAGTCAAGAATAGCCTAGGGTGTAACCTAATGTACAATAACCTAGGGTATTTAAAGCAAAAAACATGAAAATAAATTGATTAAAGTGAAATGAACTCATTTCATTTTGAAGGTCCCATAGTTATTTGGGTGAATGTATTGCAAGTCATTTTGGTATTAATGCCATGACACATTATTTTTCCTAATTAACATTTTAAAAGTAAATCAATTGGTAGGGTTGTTGATGCCAATATTATTATGGAGGTGTATGCCCAGTCAAGGGTTGTTTTCAATTATTCACCAAATCAATAGGCAAATAAACTTATTGATAATCATTATTATTATTATTTTGTAATTGCAACATAGTTGAAAATGACATGTAGTAAAAAACTTTTTGATTAAAAAGGGGTACTTTTTCCTAATGTTTAACAAATGGGTGATTGAAACAATAATGCCATATTATGCGACATTTAGAAAACAAACCTTGAGTTTTGTTTTATCTAAACAACAAGAAATTATTACAACACAAAGCTTCTTGGATTTGAAACATCACCCCATGATTGGCATTGCCCATTAAGACAAAAATCCATTGAAAATGCTATTAAAAATCATAATAGAATTATAGGAACAAACCATGCTTGAAACACATTCACTAATTCTCATTAGGTTCAGAACCAACCACTTGAAACCTTGTCCTTTAAAAAAAAACACTAGTGTTAAAGTTTAAATTATGCCCAATAATTATTTTAAAACATGATTTTGAAAATGAGTTTGAAGAGTTTGAAAGTTCATTTGAACAAGACACAATTATAGACATAAAATTTTGGATTTTTTTTCATTTCTCCAAATTTTTTTGTATTTTTTCAATGTTTAAAAATAAAAATTACAAGTTTGAAAATAAGTATGTGGAAGCCACCTTTGAATACCAACATGTCTGAAATGTGTGAGACCCAACATTTTAAACTTGGGTGAACATATTTTTCTAAAATTAAATAACCAAGGTGGGTCTTATAAACTCTTTATAACCCAAACCCAATGTTTTTTTGTCAAATTTGAAATTTCCTAATGGTTTCATAATCAACAACATAAAACAAAATGTTACACATTATAATGTGAATTGATGTGTTTTGCAAGTGTTTAATAACATCAACATATCTATCAACCTACTAAGTTACAACCTTCATATAAATAAACCTATGATTATGCCACCAACTTTTTAAAAATGTGGATTGTATCTCCGGTTTGGTACATCCTCATTTGTGTCACAATGCAAGCCCCTTGAGCCCCATGTTCCATCTCATCAAAAAAATTAAATAAATCTTACCAATTGACGACATTTATGCCTTTTTGTAAATATTTGTCCATGGCTACCCCACATGCTTGCCATGCATCATTAAAAACAACTATCATTTGAATCCCCAAGTCCACCTCATCATTAATGGGCACATTACTATTAAGATTAAAACCTGGTGCATCCATAGGCTTGTTGCAAGATATTCTAAGCCATTTCACCACTTTTCATTTGAACTTTCAAATGATGCATCCTACAATAATCATTACAACAAATCAACATTTAATTGATTGGAAAAATTGGTAAAAAAGGACACAAAAATGACAACCATAAAAAAGACCATCTATTCTTTTTGGACAAATCGTTTTTAAGGTTGTCCAATGCAATTAAGTGGTTTCTTTTACCAAGCATGCAATGGCACTTTTGATTAGTCAATATATCAAGTTCCCCATTTAACTACTAGTACAACCAATCAAAACGACAAAAATGTTATTTGGTGAGCATGCGAGCATGAACTTGAAGTAGGAGGAATATTCCATATTCAATGTCAAAGGGAATATTCTTTGACATGCTCACATGATGTGGATTGAATATTCTCTAACATGTCCCAAGGTATCACCACATCAATGAGATATTTGAATATTCCATAACAAATGCAAATATTTTAATAATAAGGCATGTTGTAATGTACATGTGGAGTCTTCAAACTACTTGTATTATTGAAGAAATATTTTTTTATCTTAAAATATGTTTGAGTGATGAAAAAAGAATAGAAAAATAATAATTCATCCTTACGCCACAAACCTTTCAAAAAACATTAAACAATTACACTTCAACGAAATTGTTGTGAAGACATGCTTTAGTAACTAGCTAAGAAATAAATCCAAATGACATATAGATTTCATTTGTAAAGCTTGACATATGCCATCACATGTAGGATCTTGTTTTGAATAAAATGTGACATGAATAAAATTAAAAAATCTAATGGTCAAAAGTTATTATGATAAAATTCGTCACAATTCCCAATAGCAAGTTTTTTTTACACATATTATATTGCTAGGAAATTATCTAGATTAACAATAAGATTGTAGTTTAAGGGGTTTAAGGGACTGTATAGTGGAAGTGACTTATGACCACTATATAGTACCATTCAAAAAACATGTGTCTTTTTCACTAGATGAAATTTCATAAACAAATCAAATTGTTACATAAACTTCCTAAAAGTGACATTATCCAAACATTGGTTGTCCACAACAACCATTAGGTTTTGACATTCAACAAATCTATGATAATGTTGTGGCAAAAAAAAAATTGTTTGAACACATCTCGTTCCAACATTCAACAGGGTTTTGATGTTATGGAATAAATGAGGTGGTAATGAGTTTGATATTTTTTGAACAATATGACATTATTGAAGTTTAGTTTAAATCAAACTATTAATTATTGGAGTTATTATGAAGAATGACACTATAACAATTATAGCAGTTGTGAAAGGTGGAAATTATGTAATTAACCAACACAACTTGTAATATTTGTCACCACTATAATTCGATTATTACAAGCCTCCAATGGAATAATATTTTTGCAAGTCATTTCGTTCATTTCCAAAGATGTCTAGAAGGAATGCATCATAGTCTTGTCAAACTCTTGTAGACTTGGATTTATACTTGCTTGTGCAATAAAGAAATTTGTTGAGGGTAGATGTAGACTTGAAAGTACAAGTCATATATTAGGCAACAAGAAATGGGCTTCAAGACTATAAGATTTATAGGACAATTATATAGATTTGTATTCCATACTTTTTGAACAACTTGTGACAACCTCTTGAAGATAATTTGTGGTCAATGCCATTAGCTAACCAAAAATACATAATTTGGTTTCAAAGACAATGTGACTATTTGTTGGGATTGCATAGTGAAAAAAGAAAAGTGTTGAATGACACAATCTGAAAGAAGTGGTTGGAAAATAATTTGGACCCAAAAAATGATGCACATGAAACATTTGTGCTTGTATACAATAAAAATATAAACACATTGGTGTAAGACCTAACAACATGTAGCAAGGTGGACAAGAAAAACATGCTACCATATGTAGAATGGTCTTTTAGGAACATCAACGACACACATGAAATGACATTGCCATCTCCACAAAGGCCTTATAACCTGATGTTGATGATGAAGAGAAAACATGAATGTTGATGAAAGAACAAGGATCTTGTAACAAGTTCAACAAAAAGATGCCACCAGAGGTGGAAAGTAGCTCACTTCAACACATTTGCAAAATAAATTATTACCAATAAAATATCAAAAGAATGAAAAAGACTTCAATTTTTTCCCCATAAATTTGAAAGGATTTAGTCAATGGGACTACATAATAAAGATTGATGTATTGGACATTAATGCTCTATTTAATGTGCATGTCATTGAATATTGGGACAATTCCATACTAGATTGAAATTAAACCCATAATCTAGGATTATAAGTCAACATGAACATTATTGTAATAACCAAATATTTTTGGGGCATTTTAAATAGTCATATTTGGTATTTGTTATTTGCTCCAAAGGTTTGGCGGTTTGGATTTTCTCTTAAAGTTATATGTAATGATATAACAATTAAATGTGTGATAAGGTTGGTAGGTTAAAGTGATGGAAAATGAAGATTGAAAATACTAAAAAGATTTCACTTGCTAGATGTTCATTGCAAAGGGGTTGTGTGGAAGACTATTTTTTTTTGGTAAGCCAACAAAATAGAAGGATTTCATGGTATATAATTGATTATGGTATATATGTTATGCATTATGTTTCTACATTCATTGTTTCATAGTCTTTCAAGAGATAAAGACATGTACATTATACAATGTAGCTTGCAAGGATGAATGAAAATTCAAGAAAAACACAATTATGAATTTTTCAATAGGTCAATAATATTATATGAAGGACCAAAAAACGATTTCCAAAGTTGGGTGGCTAGATTTGATGGTATAAAGTTGTGTCTATAGTTATAGGGTGTGAGGTGATAATGAATGTCATTGCCATTCACATTTAACATTGCAAATTTCACATAATGAATCAAGTTTGAAATTTAATAATTATAATTCAACATGTTTGAATTTGTCAACAATTTATGTTTTCCAAAAAAAAAATTAAGAAAAAAATTTGAACATTTATAAAATAATTTGGTTTTCTTGAATACATATTTGAATCAATTACAAGATTATGTTTTTATTTACCTCATTTGAGCAAAAATTGAAATAATGTTTTTTGTCAAATTTGAAATTTCATTACAGTTTCATAATCAACAACATAAAACAAAATGTTATGCATGTTTTATCATCAAAAGGTTGCATAGCTTGGTGGCAAAGGCATTGGGATGCTTTTGTGATATCTTGGGTTTAAATTTGGGCAAATCATATATATGAATTTGGTATACTTGGTGATCTATAATGTACATGTACATTGTAAACCTATGGTCATAGGTTTGCCACTTTAGGGTTCATCTTTTGAAAGCCCTCAAAGGAGGGTTTTTTCACCCCCCTCATGTTTTTAAGGTCTCCCTTATGCATCAATTGGAGAGAAAATATGTCTATTGCCATCCTTTATGCGGGGTTATAATGAAACAAATGTCATCTATTATGGTTAACATGTTGCACCCCTCTATAGTAAACAAAAAGATAAATCTTATAACAAATAACATTGGTGTTTTATATTATATTGAACTTCCACACATGGTTTTATATTAGGGCAACTACATCGACACCATCAATGGATGACAACTGCGCTTATAATGACGTTGTAGAGTGATCCGCATCCACCTACCTACCTACCTTTTGACCACATAACAAAACACATGTGCAACATATGAATGTTGCCACATGTCAAGCAAATGGTTAATCAAAAGCGACTACCATTTTAACAACAATGCTAACTTTTGAGTCTAGGTGAACCGTGAGCCTAAGGAAATCTTTATATATATATTGCCACGTATATAAAATACAAAATTATAATATACCTTGCCATGTAAATAGAATATTTGATGAAGTGGATGAATATTTTGCCATGTGGCAATATTTTGAACATGGATGAAACTTGGAAATGGATGAAAGATGGGAAGTGTTGAAACCTTTCCAAACATTAGATGATGAACTTTGTATTGTAATCAATAATTTTGCAATGCACATTCATCAAAGTATTTGACCAAAAAACATTATTAGCAAAGCTAAATGAAATAATTTTAATGCTTGAGATACATGTTCATGTAATGTAGATTGTCCATCTCCATAGACAACAACTTCATTCCAACTCCAAGTCAAACGATGAATGATTTTTTTTTGTATGCTCACAAAACATAACATGTTGCGAAATGCAATATATGTGTTTACAATGCACCCATTTCCTTCGCCCACCCAATGAACTTGCCATGTACTCTAAAATTTTCTTATCTATTCTAGATTATTTTACCTTAACCTATTTCCCATTATTTTATGTTATTTAAACTTAATTTAGTCTAAGTTATTTTTATTATAAATTATTCTCGGTTAAATTAGGCTATTTCACTCTACAATATTTAAAGTTATTATATTATATATTATTTTCAACTATTTAAAGCTATTGCACCTTAGGTTATTTTTGGCTATTCCAACTTATGCCATCTTAAATTATTTTTTGGTTATTTTAGACTATTCCACCCTAGGCTATTTAAAGTTATTTAGATTATTACACCCGGGCTATGCTAAGTTATTTTACCTTATGTTATTATTAACTATTTAAAGTTATTCCACCCTATGTTATTTTAAGCAATTATACCTAAGGTTATTATTAATTATTTTACCTTAGGTTATTTCAAATTATTGTAAGTTATTGTATCTTAGGTTATTTTAGGCTATGTCATCACCATAGGCTATTGTAACATATATTAGCCCAGGGTATAAAAGTCCAAAAAATAATACCACTAAAAAACATGATATTTAATTCATAAAGTTATTTTATTATGAGGCCTTAAAAGTAAAATGGGTTCATTAGCCAATGCTTTAACCTAATTCAATTTCCCCCATGGTGAAATCATCTATGCCTAATTTCATTAAGGCTCATTTTTTGGTTATTCAAATTATTTATGAATTATTAAAAATATATAATAATTTTAAAAAAATTATTGAACGTAAGTATTTATTAATTTATTAAAAGATTTGGTATTGATACAACTTTAAAAACATGTTATAGTTGGCATTCAATTTATTTTCATGAATGAAAAGACCTTTCCAATAAATTAGATGAAAATAATATTCAAAATCAGTTTTAATACAAGCTAATAATGCCAAAAATATTATATGTGTATAAATCAATAAGTAAGAAGTTTACATATATAATGTTAGTATTTTACATAATGTTAAAATTGCATGATAAAATCATTTATCCCTAAATCAAAATAATTCATTATAGGGTTCATTTTTGTGTTATTCAAATTATTGTAAACATAGATTAACATAAATATTTTAATTTATGAATTTATTAAAAATGTATGTTTATTTATTTATCAAAACCTTCAGTCATACAACTTCAAAAAATGTTATAAAAAACCATAAAAAGATGAATTAATTATAATTAATGTAATAAAATTAAAATAAAATTTTTATTCAATAAATATATGTTTAAAAGGAAGGGAAATATAATATGTTGTAACATCATCAACAATCAAATATTTTCTAACAAAAAAAATTAGAAAAAAGTTTATTCACACATTATGTTATTTGAAAAAAAGATCACCCTTAAAACATATTGTGGAAGTGTATTATATAAAAAAATTCAAATGCATTTTAAGTCAAATTATTGATTAATATTTTATTTAAAAATTATATGTGTGAAAGTATCAAGGGAAAAAATATAAAATGAATTATTTTTTTCATTTGGAAAAAATATGAAAAATATAATAATGGTTTAAAAAAAATCTTCAAAATTTCATTGTTAAAATGTATTAAATTACATTCAAATGCATTTTAGTCAAATTAAATAGTTATTGTTTTCTGTAAAATATTAAAGACATGTACATCTTGGAAATAATCTTTTGTAATGAAGTTAATTATTTTCCTTTTGGACATAGTATGAAAATATAATAATAATTAAAATTGGTTTTTGACAAAACATTTAAAAATAGGAACATAATAAATCCAATCATAACCTCATTTGTTTCATATTAAACAAGGGGTTGGATGGCAATGGTAATGGGTTATTACCTTAAAGTTCAAGGTTTAAACCTTGATAAAACTTCCCATGTGGTGAATGGTGTTTATTGATTGTAAAATCAACATTGTATGTGTGTAAACTGATAAATGTACATAAAATTATAATATAAAATCAAAAATTAGAAATAATATTAACTAAATATAAAATTAAATTAATTTAAAAAATCAATGTCTTGTGATAATTTTCTAATTTGATTAATTCTTAGTGAATTTGCTTATGTGTACCAAATGGTTGTCAATCACCAAAAGATTTGATGAATTCCCTAGATTTTTAATATAATGAATTAGTGGTGATTTCATTTAAATGATTATTCAAACTCCTAATGAACTAGGGACACATCCATATAAATGTAATGTAAGGTAAAATAAATTGAAATTAAAAAAAATGTATACTATATTAATTTATAATAACCTAGGTTGGAATAGCTTAGGACATTTGATGTGATATTTGGGTAAAACAACCTAAAATAATTTAAGGTCGAATGTATTAAAATAATTTAAAATAACATGTAATAATTTAAAATAACATATAATAACCTAAAGTGGAACACATTTAAATAGCCAAGAAGAGCCTAAGATAGATAGCCTAAAATAACATAAATTGGAATATGTTAAAATGACATATAATGAATTAATATAAATTAATAATTAAAAAATATTAAGTTGGAATAGCTTTAAATAACAAATAATACCTTCTAGGGTATAATAGTTTGATGTGAAATAAAAAATAATAATCAAGAATAAGGTAGGATAAACTAACTTAAAATAACCTAGGGAAAAATAATATGTATTAGTTTAGGGTATTTACAAGAACAACATCAAAGAAAACTTATTTACTATAATGAATTATTTCAGTTAGTAATGTATTTTGTCAAGTATTAATATGAAATATGATGATCATTACATAGTGACCTTATAATGATATAACTTTAGCAAGGTGAAATGATTAAAGTCGTGTGGACTTATTTCACTTTTAAGGTCCTATAATGTTTTAAATTAATGAACTACACCCCATTTTTGTACTAATGAATGTTGTATTGGAAGTAAAAGACATTTATTGTTTTTGCCATAGTTGTATTCATAATTAACATGGTGTCTGTAAATTTAAGCTAGTGACATTAGAACCTTGTTAAGTTTTCAATATTAATTATGACTTGCACACCTAGCATTACAACAAAATGCGTCCATGTTCATCAAGTGATTTCAATGGTCCCACTAAATGAGGCCTAGTGGGGATCCAATGGCTTCATTGGTCCATGGAACATGAATTGGTTTAAAGTTTATGATGTTTTGGATTGTACCTCAATAATATACATGTGCGTTTAGGTTGTAGGTGGAACCTACATGACATATTTATATTCAAGGCCATTTTAAATTACCAAGGCCAATATAAAACAACTATCTAGTTCCCTTTTGTTTTCTAAAGGAAACATTTCGTAGGATCCATTGTGAAGTGTAGGCGATTTGACTTACACAAGGACAACAACCTATTTGTTGTATTATATAATTTTTATGTAAATTTTAGTGTAAGATTAAGTTCACAAAATTGAACCTAGCTTGGGTTTAATGGTACACAATAATATATATTTGAAAATAGTACATAAACTTCTCCAACACAGAATTTTCGTGAAGCTTGCTATTATGCTCTTGTTTGAAGTTTTTATTTCTTTCAATATAGTGGTTTTGAAACTTTGGTGAAATTTCCCATATGTTGAGGATTTTTCATCCCTAATTTACACATAGAAATAAAAATGTTGAAATTTTTCCAAATGTTTTTGAACCACATTATGGATATTCACCAAAAAACATTCAAGTTGGGAATTTTGCTCAATGGTTTATTTTGATGAATATTTTCCTTGAACTTTTTGACACTAAATACTGATATATAGCCCTATTAATTATATCCACATGATTTCAAAAGAAATCCACATGCCCCAAAATGGCATTGTTTTGCAAGTTTCCATATAAGGGGTAGCCAAGAGTATAAAGTTTGATCCAACATTATTAATTAATGAAACATTTATATTTATTACTTTATCAAAATATTTGGTCATACAACTTGGGGAAATGTTAAAATATATATTAAATCACATTTAGTCATTTGAAAGACCGTTAAAAAATAAGATGGAAATTTATTATTCATAATAATATTTAATAAAAATTATGACATTAAAAATCTGTATAAATTAATAATTATGAAAATTACATAATTTCAATCATTTATGTAAAAATAAAAAATGGTGTACATAATATTGGTTTTTAATAAATTACATATATATTTAGTTAAATTTTAATATTTAACTACATCTTAAAAACATTTACACCATTTATTGATTAATTATATGTTTAAAAGGTAAGGAAATCTAATATTTAATTTTAAATTATTTTTAAAATTCTAAAAAAAATCCATCTTGATTTTAAATAAGTTTATTTACATATGATTTTATGATTTAAATTGTTTTTTCAAGACATCATTGTTGTTCAAATGTATGAAATAGTGTAGATTCAAATGCATTTTTAGTCAACTAAATTGATATTTTTTTAAAAGTTACATATGTGTACATCTTGGAATATATAATAATAATAATAATTATTATTATTCTTATTATTTTCATTTGGACAAAGTATGAAAAAAAATGGTTAAAGTTGGCTACCTTTGTACAGGACAAATGATGATGTGGGATAATGTTGTAATGTTTTCCTTTCATTAAATTTATTCCATGTCTTTTATTAATAAGTTCAATTTTGTAAACTATATAAGTAGATGAAAAAATATTGGTTTACACATAATACATGCACTCATTATATTTGAAATGCAAGTATTACTTGTGATGAGCCAATAAAAAAGGATCCTACTTACCTACTTACTTAGGCATATTTACTTATATATGCATACCTACCTATCTAAACTTTTAAGCTACCTAGGCTTAAAC
>Ga0116229_10010788_pt1 | contig 13624 bp, 13 predicted proteins | sample S1TSphgellanicum_3_FD_87313 | JGI IMG/M metagenome (GOLD analysis project Ga0116229, IMG submission 87313) | Host-associated microbial communities from peat moss isolated from Minnesota, USA - S1T2_Fc - Sphagnum magellanicum MG | ecosystem: Host-associated > Plants > Peat moss > Unclassified...
AAACGCAACGTCTGGGCCTGGGGGCTGATCGGATCGGTGGGGTCCCAATGTCTGCTGTCGATCGGCATCGATGCCGGGTCGGAGGCGCTGCTGTTCACGGGGTGGATCATCGGCATCTTGACGAGTGGCGTGGCCATGGCGATGCCGTTCTCGCTGTTGGCGGACAGCGTCGATTACGGGGAGTGGAAGAGCGGCGTGCGGGCCGCCGGACTGTTGACGGCCATCGGGGCTGCGTTTTGCCTCAAGGTTGGCAGCGGTCTCGGGGGTGCGCTGCCCGCGTGGATCTTGTCCGCGACGGACTATCATCCCAATGTCGCGCAGCACCCGCGCGCGCTCGCCGGCATCGTATTCGCCTTCGTCTGGCTGCCGGCGATTTTCTACGCGCTCGCGCTCTTGCCGGTGCTGTTCTACGGACGGTATGAAATACTCGAGGCGGGAATTGCGGAAACATTGCGCGAGCGGCGCGGATCCACTTAGAGTATTCGAATCTCCATGATCATTTCATCCGGCGCCGACTATCGCAGGGCTGCGCGGGCCAAATTGCCCCGGTTCTTGTTCGACTATTTGGATGGAGGCGCTTACGCCGAGGCGACGCTGCGCGACAACGTCGGTGATTTGTCGTCGCTGCATCTGCGTCAGCGCGTACTGCGCAACGTCGCCGGCGTCTCGCTGTCCACGAGCCTGTTCGGCGAGGAATTCGCCATGCCGGTGGGCCTCGCGCCCGTGGGCCTCGGCGGGATGTACGCGCGACGCGGCGAGGTTCAGGTGGCACGTGCGGCGAAGCGGGCGCGCATTCCCTACATCATCTCGACGGTCTCGCTGTGTCCGCTCGAGGAGATCATCCGACAATCGGCTTGCGACGTCTGGTTCCAACTGTACGTACTCAAGGACCGCGGCTTCATGCGCCATGCGCTGGAACACGCGCAGTCCCTGGGTGTCACCAAGCTCGTCTTCACCGTCGACATGCCGGTGCCCGGAGCGCGTTATCGGGACAAGCATTCCGGCATGAGTGGGCGGTTCGGGCCCCTGCGCCGCGTCCTGCAGGCCTGCGGCAAGCCCGCGTGGGCCTGGGACGTCGGCGTACGCGGCCGCCCGCACGATCTCGGCAACATTTCGCACTATCTCGGCAAGCCGACGGAACTCGCCGATTACATCGCATGGCTCGGCGCGAATTTCGACCCCAGCATCGAATGGCGGGATCTTGAATGGATCCGCGAGTTCTGGCGCGGACCCATCATCATCAAGGGCATCCTCGATCCCGAGGATGCCCGGGACGCGCGACGCTTCGGCGCTCAAGGCATCGTCGTGTCCAATCACGGTGGCCGCCAATTGGACGGCGCCCTGTCCACGACCCGGGCGCTCCCGGCCATCGCCGATGCGGTCGGCGACGAGCTCACGATCCTCGCCGATTCAGGCGTGCGTTCCGGTCTCGATGTGGTCCGGATGCTCGCCCTGGGAGCGAAGGGAGTGCTGCTCGGCCGTGCCTACATCTATGCGCTCGCCACCGGCGGTGAAGCCGCGGTCAGCCACCTGCTCGGCTTGATCGAGGCGGAAATGCGCACCGCCATGGCCCTGACGGGAGTCAGGTCGATCGCCGAGATCGACGGCAAGCTGCTGGCGCGCGTGTCCTGAATCGCAGCCGGGGGGCCCGGTAATTTGGTGCGTCACCCGCCAACGTGAAGAACCCCTTCGTCACGTGCCCATCGTCGGCATGCGTGGATTGCATCGGGCTTCGAGATGTCATCGCTATCGACCCAGTGCTTGAGATGCGATACTGTGTAGCTTCATATCTACACGTGGTGATTCGATGCCGTTGAACATCCGCAACAAGCAGGCAGAAGATCTCGCTGGAACCTTGGCGAAACTCACCGGAGAGACCAAGACCGAAGCCGTGACGCAGGCTCTGCGTGAACGTTTGGAGCGCGTTCGACGCGCGCGCTCCAAGCGCAGGCTTGCAGATGAGCTAGATGCAATCGCTGTCCATTGCGCCGCGCTCCCGGTTCGAGATTCGCGCTCCGAGGAGGAGATCCTCGGGCTTGACGAACGCGGCATTCCGCGGTGACGGTACTCGACACTTCCGCCCTGATGGCCATCCTCCAAGACGAGCCTGAACGTCGCGCATTCAATGAGGCGATCGAGACCGCAGAGACTCGCTCACTCTCCGTAGCCTCGTTCGTCGAGACCTCGATGATCGTCGAGTCGCGCTTTGGCTCGGAGGGCCAGCGGGACCTCGATCTTTTCATCGCCAAGGCACAGATTCAGCTCGTCGCCGTCGATGCCGAACAGGCACACGTGGCACGCCAGGCATTTCGCCAGTTCGGCAAAGGGCGTCACGCCGCCGGACTGAACTTCGGCGACTGTTTTTCATACGCGTTGGCATTCGTGCTGTCCGAACCGCTTCTCTATAAAGGGGCCGACTTCGGAAGATGCGACATCGAACGTCATCCTGCCAGCCGTTGATCACCACGCGTAAGCTGTCCTTGGTATAAACCGTTACCGATCTGCGCGCAGTTCGTTGTACCGATACTATGCCCTGAGGGTGTCGTGCCGTCGGTACGACAGGGATCTTGTGCTGGTCGGGCCGCCAGTCAAGGATCGGCTTTGCTCATGACTTCGGATTTGACCCAGCTTGGTTTTCTTCTGTTCGTGTCGGCTCTGGTAGCCATGCTGACGCGCCGCGTGCGACTCCCCTACACCGTCGGCTTGGTACTCGCCGGGATGGCGCTTTACTTCTCTCATGTGTACATCAAATGGCACCTGTCAAAAGGTTTGATATTTTCGGTCTTCCTGCCGCCGTTGGTCTTCGAGGCGGCGCTTTTCATCCACTGGCGGGAGTTCCGGAAGGAACTGCCCGTCGTTACGCTGCTCGCGACGGTGGGTGTGGCGCTTGCCGCAGCCGTCACCGCACTCGGGATGCACTATGCGGTCTCCTGGGACTGGGGCAGCGCAATCATCTTTGGAACCCTGATCGCTGCCACCGATCCCGTGTCCGTCATTGCCACGTTCAAGGAATCCAAGATGAATGGTCGGCTTCGGATGCTGATCGAGTCGGAGAGTCTCTTGAACGATGGCACCGCGGCTGTCGCCTTCGTGGCCGTGTTGGGATTGCTTGCCGGGGCGCATGAAACAGTTCTTTCGATCAGTGGCGCGTTGTTTGTCACAATCGTCGGGGGCGTATCGATCGGTGGAACCGTCGCCTACCTGTTGATGCTGTTGGCGGGACGCACACCGGATTACTTGGTGGAGATTACCTTCACGACGCTGGCAGCGTATGGCTCCTTTTTTCTAGCGGAGCACTATCAATGCTCGGGCGTGCTCGCCGCATTGACGGCGGGCCTCGTGGTAGGCAATTTTCGCTCGTCCGGATCTATCTCCGCCGCCGGTCGGCATGCTTTGGGACCGTTCTGGGAGTACCTCGCGTTTGTGGCCAACTCGCTGATCTTTTTACTGATCGGCGCGCAAATAGCAGAACAACCTTTTCGCAGCCTATGGGGCCCGGTCTCGCTCGCTATTGTTCTGGTGACACTCGGACGGGCGGCTGCCATCTATCCTGTGTGTGCCGCGTTCGCTCGAACTCGCCTCAGGGTGGATCCCCTGCATCAACTCATCCTCTTTTGGGGCGGACTACGGGGCGCTTTGGCACTCGCGCTCGCCTTGTCTCTTCCGGACGGCCTGCCGCATCAAAATGACATTGTCGTGATCACCTTTGCAGTCGTGGCGTTTTCCGTGTTCTGCCAAGGACTGACCATTCCGCCTCTGCTGCGGCGCCTCGGGCAGATCGAAAAGCGGTGACATTGGTGCGCCCGGAGAGATTCGAACTCCCGACCACCTGGTTCGAAGCCAGGTGCTCTATCCAGCTGAGCTACGGGCGCGTCAGATCCCCGAGTGTATATGATGACGGGGCCCCGTCTTCCATTCACCCGCGAGCGCGCTGAGCATCCGTGGTCGGCGGGCCGGGTGCCCCAGGAGTCGGTCTCCGGTCGGGGTCGAATCCTCTCGATCGATGCCAGGCTGGCCGTCCCGACGCCGACGCCGTAAGATCGGTGTCCGTCCCCGACACTGATAGAGGAATCCCGATGAAGGCTTGGATACCCCTGACGCTGGTTTTCGCCCTTTGCACTGCGGCACATGCCCAGTCGAGCTGCCCGTATCCTGCGGCACCGGTGACGCCTCCGGACGGGGCGACGGCGACCAAGGATCAGATGATCGCGGCAAAACACGACTACGATCGCTACAACACGGAAATGACCGCCTACACCGACTGTTTGAAGGCGCAGAGCGACGCGCTCGCGCCGAAGGATCCGTCCAAGCTCACGCCGGACGAGAAGAAGAGACTGGACGATCAGCAAAAGATCCTGATCCAGAAGACCAATGCTGCGGTCGACGAGCTTCAGGCTGCGGTGGGTCGATTCAATGAACAGCTCAAGATTTTCAAAGCGAAGCAACAGAAGTCATGACCCCCGGCGGTGGCGGATCGATCCGCCGCCATCCGACGCTATGCAGGCCGGTACGCTCATCTCGCCGCGGCTGGCCGAAGAGGCGATCCACTCTCGGCTGACGTGTCTGCCGATCGAATCACTGCCCCTTTTGCAGTGTGTCGGGGCGACCCTGCGTGAGAACATCTATGCGGAGCGGGACCATCCCCCGTTCCATCGCGTCACGATGGACGGCATCGCGATCGCCAGCGACGGCGCGGCGCGCGGGCTGCGCCGGTTTCGGATCCAGGGCACGCAGGCCGCCGGCGCTGCGGCCTCGAAGCTCGAACGCGACGACCAGGCGATCGAAGTCATGACCGGTGCCGTCCTGCCGGTCGGCTGCGACTGCGTGATACCGATCGAACAGATCGACTTGGCCGACGGCAGCGCAACCCTCAAGCCGGGCACGAACACCTCGGCCTTTCATAACGTCCACCGGCGCGGCGCGGACAGTCGTCAGGGTACGCTGCTGCTGGAATCCGGCACGCTGCTGCGGGCCCCCGAGATCGCGGTCGCGGCCTCCGCCGGCATGGCGCGCGTGCGCGTGAGCAGCCAGCCCGCCGTCATGATCATGTCGACGGGCGATGAACTGGTCGAACCCGGTGAACCCATCGCCGAGTATCAGGTCAGGCGATCCAACGCCTATGCGGTCGCCGCGACCTTGCGCAAGTGCGGCTTCGTGCGCATCGGCGACGATCATGTCCGCGACGACGAGACGATGCTGACGGAGCGCCTCGCGCTGCATTTGACCACCCATGAAGTCGTCGTGCTGAGCGGCGGCGTGTCGATGGGCCGCTTCGATCTGGTGCCGAAGGTCCTGTTGCAGCTCGGTGTCCAGGAGGTCTTTCACAAGATCGCGCAGCGGCCCGGAAAACCGATGTGGTTCGGCATCGGTCCGCGGGGCCAGGCCGTGTTCGGACTTCCCGGCAATCCGGTCTCGACGCTGATCTGCCTGATTCGCTACGTGGTCCCGGCGATCGCGGCGGCGATGGGCACGAAACGCCAGGCGCCGGAGCGCTTCGCGCTCGGCGCGCCCGTCGAGTGTCATGCGCCGCTCACCTATTTTGTCCCGGTCGTCATCGAACATGACGACTGGGGCCGGCCGTGGGCGACTCCGCGCCCGCCGAACGGGTCCGGCGATTTTCTCTCCCTCGCGGGCACCGATGGGTTCGTGGAATTACCGCCGGGGCCGAACGACTACCCGAGAGGCTTCGTCACGAGCGTCTACCGATGGTAGTCATGAGCAATCTCGTCAACGACATTCGCGGTGCCGGTCACCCGCTCGACCGACTCGCACGACCGCTGCACGATCTGCGCATCTCGGTGATGGATCGCTGTAATTTCCGCTGCCCGTACTGCATGCCGAAGGAGCAGTTTCACGATCACTACCCGTTTCTGCGGTCGTCGGAACGGCTGTCGTTCGACGAGATCGTGAGGCTCGCCCGAGTGTTCGCGGCGCTCGGCGTGCGCAAGCTCAGGCTGACGGGCGGCGAACCGCTGCTGCGAGCGAATCTCGCCGATCTCGTGGGCGACCTGTCCGGCGTCCCCGGCATCCTGGATCTCGCACTGACCACGAATGGCGTGCTGCTCGGTCAACATGCCGTCGACCTGTTCGCGAACGGCTTGAAGCGCGTGACGGTGAGTCTCGACACGCTCGATCCGGAGCTGTTCAAACGCATGAGCGGCGGCTTCGGCGCATTGAAACAGGTGCTCGAGGGCATCGACGCCGCGATCGACGCGGGGCTTGCGCCGATCAAGGTCAACGCCGTCATCGAGCGCGGCGTGAACGATCACACGATCCTCGATCTGCTCGACTACTTTCGCGGACGCCCGGTCATCGTGCGGTTCATCGAATTCATGGACGTCGGCAACCGCAATGCCTGGTCACCCGAGCGCGTGGTGCCGTCGCGTGAACTGGTCGAGCGCATCCAGGCGCGCTGGCCCATTCACCCGATTGCACAGAACTACCAGGGTGAAGTGGCGAAGCGCTGGCGGTTTGCCGACGGGGCCGGTGAACTCGGGTTCATCTCCTCGGTGACCCAACCGTTTTGTGGGGCTTGCAACCGCGCGCGTCTGTCCTCGGAAGGCCGGTTCTTCACATGCCTGTTCGCGACCGAGGGGCTCGATCTGCGGGCCGCGCTGCGGGGAAGCGCGAATGACGAGGAACTCGTGGAGCGCATTCGCAGCGCCTGGCGATCGCGCGCCGATCGCTACAGCGAGCTGCGCGACAGCCTGCGCCGGTCGGAGCCGGCCGGGAAGAAGATCGAAATGTTCTACATCGGCGGCTGAGCATGAGCTTTTCCCACCTGGATGCGAACTTGCGCCCGACGATGGTCGACGTGAGCGGCAAGACCGTGACCCGGCGCACCGCGGTGGCCGAATCGCGTGTCGTGTTTCCGGCGGCCGTCGCCGAGGCCTTGCGCGCGAGCGGGCTGCGCTCACCGAAAGGTCCCGTGTTCGACACCGCGATCGTGGCGGGGGTCATGGGCGCGAAGCGCACTCACGAATTGATCCCGTTCTGCCACCCGCTCGGCATCGAGAATTGCGCGATCACGATCGAGCTCGAGGGCGACACCGCCGTGATTCGCTGCACCGTCGGGGTGCAGCACAAGACCGGCGTCGAGATGGAGGCTCTGACCGGCGCCAGCATTGCCGCGCTGACGATCTATGACATGGTCAAGTCCGCCTCGCACGACATCACGATCAGCGCGACGCGCCTGATCTCGAAGCAGGGCGGCCGAAGCGACGTCGCCGACACCGGCGGCAGCGGCGGCGTACCGTGACGGCAGACCCCGTGGTCACCGCGACGCCGGCCGTCGAGCGCCCCGGACTGCAAGGGCTGGTCCTGGCCGGCGGCTCGAGTTCGCGCATGCGCGAGGACAAGGCCGCGCTCGCCTATGCGGGTCGGCGACAACTCGACCGCGCCTGCGAGCTCTTGTCCCGCCACGTCGCACGCGTGTTCGTCTCGGTGCGGCCGGAACAGGAGCAGGAGCCGACGCGCGCCCGGCATTCTCTGATCGTCGACACCGTCCCCGGGCAGGGCCCGATCATCGGGATCCTCTCGGCGTTTGCCGCGAACCCGGATGCCGCCTGGTTGGTGCTCGCCTGCGATCTGCCGTTCCTGTCGGACGCGACACTCGGGCATTTGATTGCATCGCGCCAGCAGGCGGCCGTGGCGACCGCCTACCGCAGTGCGCATGACGGTCTGCCCGAACCCTTGTGCGCGATCTGGGAACCACGCGCGCTTGCCGCCTTGTCCGCCTTTCACGCCGAAGGCCGCAGCTGCCCCCGCAAATTCCTGATCCGCTCTGCCGCCGCCCTGGTGGAGCCGCTCGATCCACGGGCGCTCGACAACGTCAACACGCCGGAGGAATATGCCGAGGCCCGAAGCCTGCTGGTGCCGCCGCCGATTCAGCCGATGGAACTGAAGATTCGCTACTTTGCCGTCATGCGCGAACAGGCGGGACGGTCCGAGGAAACCATCGAGACCCGCGCCGCGACGCCCGCAGCCCTCTATGCGGAACTCGCGGCGCGGCACCGTTTCTCGCTGGCGCGTGAGCAGCTCAAGGTGGCGGTCAACAGCGAATTCAGCGACTGGGCTCGTCCCCTCGCGCCGGGGGATGCGATCGTGTTCATCCCCCCGGTGGCAGGCGGCTGATCGTCCCCGCGGACTCGCATGCGTTTCCTCCTCACCGACATCCCGATCGATACGGCCCGCGGACGCCGGGAGTTGCTCGATCGGGGCGCGGGCGCCTGCGTGAGCTTCGAGGGCTGGGTGCGCGATGTCAACGACGGGTTGGACGTCGTTCGGCTCGAGTACGAAGCCTTCCAGGAACTCGCGGTCCGGGAGGGCGAGCGCATCGTCGCCGAGGCGCTCGCGCGTTTTCCGATCAAACAGGCCCTGTGCATTCACCGCGTCGGCGCGCTCGACATCGGCGAGATGGCGGTCTGGGTCGGCGTCAGCGCCGCCCATCGAGGCGAGGCGTTCGACGCCTGCCGGTATGTGATCGACGAGGTCAAGCACCGCGTGCCGATCTGGAAGAAGGAGTATTACCGATCCGGCGATTCCGGCTGGGTCAATTGCGAGCGCTGCGCGGCCGCACCCTCTCGGGCACACGATCACGAGCATCCGCACGTCGCCTGATCGCGGGACGTCGACGGACCCCCCTATGCCGACCCCGCCGCAGCCCGACTACTCCCGACAAATCGCACTGCCGGAAATCGGCGCCGCCGGCCAGGCGCGTCTCGCCGCGGCGCGCGTGCTCATCATCGGCTTGGGTGGCTTAGGCAGTCCCGTGCTGCAGTACCTCGCGGGCGCGGGCGTGGGAACGCTGCGGATCGTCGACGGCGACGTGCTCGCCGCGAGCAACCTCCACCGTCAGCCGCTGTACGCCCTCGGAGACGTAGGCAAACCCAAGGTGGAACTGGCGCGCGCGGCCGTGGCGGCGCTGAACCCCGCGGTGCGCGTCGAGGCGCATGCGACGCGCTTCGTCGCCGCGAACGCCGCGCAACTGATGGCCGGCGCGGACGTCGTGGTCGACTGCAGCGACAACTTCCGCACGAAGTTCCTGATCAACGACGCCGCGGTGCTTGCGCACACGCCGGCCGTGTTCGCGAGCGTCTATCAATACGAGGGGGAGATCCAGGTCTACACCCCGCGGCCGACTCACGCCTGCCTGCGGTGTCTCTGGCCCGACGCGACGGCGGATGGTGTCGTCGGCAATTGCGTGGAGGCCGGCGTGCTCGGCCCGGTCGCGGGTGCCTTGGGCACGCTGCAGGCGATCATGACCTTGAAACTCCTGCTCGGGCTGCCGGGTCAGCTCGACGGCGAACTCCTGCTGCTCGACTTCACGACCTTCGGCTCCCAGGCGCTCAGAGCGCCGCGGCGTGCAGGCTGCGTGGCACCCGCCTGCGAACTGATCGAAGCCCTGCCGCCGGACGAGGCGGATCTCGAGAGCTCGCCGGACTCCCTCGAGGCCGCACGCGCTGCCGGCTGGCAGCTCATCGACATTCGCGACGATGCGGAGGTGGCGCGGCGCCGGCTCGCCGGAGCGCGGCACATTCCGCTGTCCCGGCTGCTCGCCGAACCGGACCAGCTCGAACCCACGGCGCGTTATCTCTTGATCTGCGCGACCGGACGGCGCAGTCTCGCGGCGACGCGCGAACTGCGCGCCCGCGGCCTGCGCGCGAGCTCCCTGGCGGGCGGGCTTGCCGCGATGCCCGACGACGAGTCCCCGGCCGCCACGAGCACCGACGATCATGCACTTTGAGAGCAAGCTCCCCGACATCGGCACCACGATCTTCACGGTCATGTCGCGCCGCGCCCTCGACGAGGGCGCCATCAACGTCGGCCAGGGGTTTCCGGACTACCCGATCGATCCGCGGCTGGCCGGACTCGTGGCCGACGCGATCGGCGCCGGGCGCAACCAGTACGCACCGATGGAGGGTGTCATCGAACTGCGCGCCGCGATCGCCGCGAAGCTCACCGGAAGCTACGGATGCAACGTCGACCCGGCGACGCAGATCACCATCACCTGCGGCGGCACGGAGGCGATCTACGACGCCATCCAAGCCGTGATCCACGCAGGCGACGAGGCCGTGGTGTTCGATCCGGCGTACGACGCCTACGAACCGGCCGTGCGTCTCGCGGGAGGGCGCTGCGTGCGCGTGCCGCTGCTGCCGCCGGCCTTCGCCTACGACTGGGACCGCGTCCGCGCAGCCCTGACCGCGCGGACGCGGCTCATCATTATCAACAGTCCGCACAATCCGAGCTGCACGGTCGCGAGCGCGGCGGATTTGCAGGCGCTCGCCGCCCTCGTGCGCGACAGGCCGATCTCGATTCTCTCCGACGAAGTGTACGAACACGTCGTCTTCGACGGCCGGCGCCATGCGTCCGTGCTGGCGGTTCCGGAACTGCGCGAGCGCAGTTTCGCGGTCTTCTCGTTCGGCAAGACGCTGCATGCGACCGGGTGGCGCACCGGATATTGTGTCGCACCGCCCGACATGACGCGGGAGCTGCGCAAGGTGCATCAGTTCAACACCTTCAGCATCGCCGCGCCGCTGCAGCACGCCATCGCGAATTACCTCGCGCTCGCCCCCGAGAGCTGGCAGGGACTGTCGGCATTCTTCGAGCGCAAGCGGGCGCTGCTGGAAGCGCGGCTGGCCGACACTCCGTTTCGGACCTTGAGATCCGCCGGCACGTATTTCGAACTCGTCGATTACGGCCGCTTGAGCGAGGCGCCCGACGTCGAGTTCGCCGATCGGCTCATCACCGCGGCGAAGGTGGCGACGATCCCGCTGTCGCCGTTCTACGCCGAGCCTCCGCGCATGACGTTGTTGCGCCTATGCCTGGCTAAGCGCGACGAGACGCTGCTCGCCGCCGCCGGGCGCCTCGCCGACTTCGCCGCTCACGAGGCCGCCGCCCGGTAGCGTCCCGACGCGAGGCTCTGGCGCTGGCGGATCCGCGCGGCATCCACGAGCATGCGTCCCGCCCATCGGTAGACATTGTTCTCCTTGACGGTGCGGCGCATGAGGCTCATGCGATTGCGCCGTTCGTCGCGCTCCATGCCGATCGCGGTCAGCATGGCCGCGGCGGTCTCGGTCACGTCGAACGGGTTGATGAGCACGGCCTCGGGGAGCTCGCGCGAGGCGCCGGCAAACGTGGAGAGGATCAGCACGCCGTCCTCGTCGTCGCGAGCCGCCACGAACTCCTTGGCGACCAGGTTCATGCCGTCGTGCAGGCTGTTCACGAGGCAGAAATCGACGGCCCGGTACAGCTCGAAGATCTGCAGCGGCTCCCGATGCTCGCCGATCAGCACGATCGGCTGCCAGCCGCGCTCCGCGAACTTTCCATTGACGCGGTCGACCTCCTCGAGCGTGCGGCGCTGGAGCTCCTGGTAGGCGGGGAGCTGGCTGCGGGACGGCGCGGCGATTTGCAGCAGTGTGATCTTGCCGCGCAGCTTGGGGTTGTTGTCGAGCAGGCTCTCGAGCGCGTGAAAGCGCTCGATGATCCCCTTGGTGAAATCCCAGCGCTCGACGCCGAGCCCGAGGCTCACGCCGTCGCCGATCCCGAAGCGCTCGCGGACCGCCCGCCGGCAGCCCGCGGCATCGGGCAGGTGCTTGAGCCAGCGCGGCGGCCACTCGATCGAGATCGGATACGGCGCGACCAGGCAGACATGGCCCTGCAGCGTGACGGTCATGTGTTCATGGTCGATCTGACACTCGACGAACCGGTCCACGGCATCGAGAAAATTCTGGCAGTGATAGCGCGTGTGGAAGCCCAGGATGTCGGCCGACAGCATGTGCAGCAGGAGCTTGTTCTTCCACGGACAGACCCCGAAGGTCTCGGCATTCGGCCACGGGATGTGCCAGAACAGGATGATGGTGGAACGCGGCAGCCGGTCGCGGATCAGACGCGGCAGCAGCGCGAAGTGAAAATCCTGGATCAGGATCACGGGACTGTCGGAGGTCGCCTCCTCGGCACAGACGGCCGCGAATTTCTCATTCACCTCGGCATAGAGCCGAAAGTCGCTGGCGCGAAATTCCGGACGCACGTAGGCGAGATGGCAGAGCGGCCACATCCCCTCGTTGGAGAAACCATAATAGTAGCCCTCCTCCTCTTCCTGGGTCAGCCACACGCGGCGCAGCGCATAGGCCGGGTCGTCGATCGGCACCTGGATGCGATCGAAGCGATCGACCACCTCGCGATCCGCCGTGCCGCTGCCATGCGCGATCCACACGCCGGCGCAGGCCCGCATGATCGGCTCGAGCGCCGTGACCATGCCGCTCGCGGGCACCTGGACGACCGGGCGACCGTCGGCGTCGCGGTTGTGTACATAGGGTTCGCGATTGGACACGATCATGACCTGCGCCGAGTGCAGGTAATCGCGCACCACCTGCTGCAGCGCCTGCGGCGTCCAGTTCTCGTGAAAATCGATCTCCAGACGCTGCTTCTCCTCGACCTCGGCCAAGGCCTTGCGCACCTGCCAGAGGATCGGCAGCGAGCCGCGCGGCGAGCGCGCGTCGTCGAGGAAGCGCTTGCCGCGAATGTCGCCGATCAGGACGTTGACCCAGCGGCGCAGCTGCAGCCATCCGGCGAGCACGATTAAGAGCCCCATCAGCAGCACGGTCAGCGTCACGAAGATCACGACGACGTCGCGCGCCGTGCGCTGGCGGCGGTCGACGAAGGACAGATCGTTGACGAGCAGCACGCGAAATCCCTGGATGCCGTTTCCCTGCAGATCGAATCTCGACACCTCGACCGAGCCCGACGCGAGCTGCAGGATGCGCGTCGCGGCCGGCGCCACCTTCTCGCCCGCATCGCAGGTGATCGCGGTCGGCGTGCGCTCCGTCTTGATCAGCGTCGTGGCGTCCGGACGGCAGATCACGATCGCGAGCAGCCGCTGATCGTTGGTGATCGTCGCCAGATACGCCTTGAGCCGCGCATCGTCGGCACTCGCGACGAGATCCGCGATCGGCTCCTCCATGGAATGCACGAGCAGTTGGGTGCGCGACTCGAGGTCGGCACGGAACCATTCCGTCAGCAGCCTATCGATGATCGGGAGCCCGAACATGGCGATCAAGTACGACAGCAGGGCCACCGGCAGAACGAAGCGAACGAAGATGGATCGAAACACGCGTGCCTCCAGCTGTATTGACAACCGAAGTCATGGTGAAATGCAATCCATGAATGCCATAAACTGCATGACGGAAGCGCTCGGCGTGCGCAAGTGTAAAAGTTACACGCGCGAATCCGCGCGCACCGGGTCCTTGATGCACCGAAGCATGCCGTCTTGCGCGCAGCGCTGATGCCGGGCCACCCGCCCCCGCTGCGCACCGATTGCGCGCTGTTTCTCGACATCGACGGCACGCTCATCGAGTTCTGCGACGATCCGCGGAGCACGCGTGCCGATGATTCTCTGACGGCGCTGCTCACCGACCTCGCGCAGGAATTGAACGGCGCGCTCGCCCTGATCAGCGGGCGCAGCATCGGCAGGATCGACGAGCTGTTCGCGCCCTTGCGCCTGGCCGTTGCGGGTCAGCACGGCATCGAGCGGCGCGGCGCCGACGGACGTCTGCACGCCGCCGACCCGGTCGATCCGGCGCTAGACGCCGTGCGGAGCCGGTTCACCGCACTCGCCACGGTCCAC
>Ga0116229_10010789_pt1 | contig 13623 bp, 10 predicted proteins | sample S1TSphgellanicum_3_FD_87313 | JGI IMG/M metagenome (GOLD analysis project Ga0116229, IMG submission 87313) | Host-associated microbial communities from peat moss isolated from Minnesota, USA - S1T2_Fc - Sphagnum magellanicum MG | ecosystem: Host-associated > Plants > Peat moss > Unclassified...
ACGCTGTCGAGATCCCGCGTCGCGAATTCGAACGGCAGGCGGGTCTGGTCGACGACGCGCACGATACCTTCAGCGGTACGCCAGATTCCACGGTAGTGCTGCCCGGACACTTTCATCGCCGCAGTATAGAGTACGGGCCGCCAAACGGGCCGTCCTGTGTTACAACGGGCTCCGCCAGGAACGAGGACTTTCCATGCTCGCTGAACCCTCTCGACCGTCGGGCTTGCACCATAACCTGCGGCGTCGGCACATGACGATGATCGCGCTGGGCGGGGTGATCGGGGCGGGTCTGTTCGTCGGCAGCGGTGTCGTCATCAAGGCCGCGGGGCCCGCCGCCGTCGTGTCCTTCGCGATCACGGGACTCATCGTGATGCTCGTCATGCGCATGCTCGGCGAAATGGCGGTCGCGCTGCCGGCAGTCGGTTCCTTCTATGAGTATGCGCGGCTCGCCTGGAGCGATCGGCCGGGGCTGGGCGCGCTCATGGGCTTCGTGACCGGATGGATGTACTGGTACTTCTGGGTCATCGTCGTCGCTCAGGAGGCGGTCGCGGGTGCGGGCTTGGTGCGATTTTGGCTGCCCGGCGAGCCGACCTGGATCATCAGCTTAGGATTGCTGCTCGCCTTGACGGTCACCAATCTCATCTCGGTCAGAGCCTTCGGGGAATTCGAGTTTTGGTTCGCCTCGGTCAAGGTGGCGGCCATCGTCGTGTTCCTGCTGCTCGCGTCGCTGTTCGTCGTGGGTTTGTGGCCCGGCAGCGGCGCGCACATCGCGAACCTCACGGCGCGAGGCGGATTTGCCCCGAAGGGACTGCTGCCGGTCTTGACCGGCGCCGTCGCGGCCACGGGATTTTACTTCGGCGCCGAGATCGTGCCGATTGCCGCGGCGGAAACCGCGGAGCCGGCCAAGGCCGTCGCGCGTGCCATGAACTCGGTGATCACGCGCGTGCTCGTGTTCTACATCGGGTCGATCCTGCTGGTCGTCTGCCTGATTCCGTGGGATTCGACCGGCATCGCGACGCCGTACGTCAGTGCGCTCGCCGTCATGAACATTCCGGGCGGTCAGCACATCATGAATGCCGTGGTGCTGACCGCGGTGCTGTCGGCGTTGAATTCCGGGCTGTATGCCTCCTCGCGCATGCTGTTCGCACTGACGCGGCGCGGCGATGCACCTCGATCGCTCGCGGTCTTGAGCCGCCGCGGGGTGCCGGTGCGTGCGATCCTGTTGGGCACCCTGTTCGGTTACGTCGCGGTGGTCATGTCCTACGTGTCGCCCGACACGGTGTTCGCCTTTCTGGTGAATTCCTACGGCACGGTGGCGATTTTCGTGTACGTCGTCATCGCGCTGTCCGAACTGCGCCTGCGCGCGCGACTGGAACGAGAAGCGCCCGACCGGCTCATCCTGCGCATGTGGGCCTATCCCACCCTCACGTATGTCACGATCGCCGCGATGCTCGCCATCGTGCTCGCCATGGGCTTCATTCCGGATCAACGCACGCCGCTGTTGTTCGGGCTGATCAGCTTAGGCGTCTTGCTGATCGCGTTCGCGGCGCGTGCAAAGTTCGGCGCGAAGTCGACGCTCGCCGTCAATGCCTGAGCGGGTCAGTACCCGGCCCGCTTGTCGACGTAGTTCTCGAGTGGACGACCGGCTCGGTGACGCGCGAAATTCTCGAGGAAACACCGCATGCTGAGCCCGAGCCAGTCCGGATCCTCGGTCCGATCGGTGCAGTGTGGCGAAATCAGCACGTTCGGCAGGTCCCACAGCGCGGAACTCGCCGCCAAGGGTTCGGCCTCGAACACGTCGAGCGATGCGGCTGCGATGCGTTTCTCTTCGAGCGCACGGACCAGGGCCGCCTCGTCGATGACCGGGCCGCGCCCGACGTTGATGACGATGGCCCTGGATTTCATGCAAGCGAATTCCGCGGTGCCGATCAGATGATGAGTATCGGCCGTCAAGGGTGCCGCGCACAGCAGCACGTCGAGACCGGCCAGCATGTCGTGCAGCTGATGCGGAGCGAACAGCCGATCGACGAGGCCATCGCCCGCCGATTTCTCCGGGTTGCGTCGTATTGCATGAATCTGCATGCCGAGTCCTTTGCAGAGCAGGGCGCACTCGCGGCCGATCTCGCCGTAACCCACGACGCCGAGCACGCGCCGATCGGCGGATGTCACGTAGAAATCGTCCCAGCGATGCTCGCGTTGGTTGTCGACGAGGCGGCGCACTTTTTTCAGGTGATAGAGGATGCCGAGTACCGCGAATTCAGCGAGCGACCGCTTGAACACGCCGCGGGCATTGGTCAAGGCGACCGGACTGTCGATGAGCGCCGGACACAGGACTTTCTCGACGCCCGCGGTCAAGGAATGAATCCACGTCACGGCGGCGGCACGGTCCCAGATGCGCGGCCAATCAACGGCGCTGCCGGTGAGCCCCGTCCACAGCACGACCTCCGCCCGGGGTGCCAGGGTCTCGAGCTCGGTCTGATCCGCGCTGATCATGAGGTCCGCCGAGTCGCGCAACTGCGCGAGATCCCGCAAGGCGTAATGATCCTTGGGGCCGATGACCAGCAGTGAGGTCTTGTCCATGCCCGACGCGCTACGCAGGGTAGTCCCGTGCGATCTCGCCCATGAGCGCGGTCACGTAGTCGGCGAACGATCGCCAGATTTCGACGTGAAAACGATCCAGGGCGGTGCGCCACAGAACGATGTCGGCCTTGGCAAACACGGTGCGGGTGCACATGCCCACGGGAAAGGCGGACACATCGAGATCGAGCGGACAGGCGCCGTTCAGGATCGCCGCCGCGTGCGGACCCTGGACCTCGACGGCGATTTGACGGTGACTCACGTCGACGAGCGCATGCGGCAGATCGGCGACGCGCGCGGCGAGCATCGCGCCCACGGCCGCCGCATCGGCATCGGCCGCGGCGAACGACAGCAGCAGGAACTCCTCGGGCCCGAGCCACAGCGCGGCGCGCTCGCCGCGGCTGCCGGCGCGACAGGCGGCTGCGGACAACTCGGCGCCCCAGGCGTCGCTGATGCGCGAGCAGACGGCCGCATCCCCGTGCAGCACGAAGCGCGTGGCGGGGGGCAGCAACGTGAGCCACTCGGTCGTGGCGAGCGTCGGGGGCTGACGCAGCAGGGGGTCAGCCATTGAGACGGGCTCCGGCGGGATCGTAAAAGACCGGCGAGGTCACCTCGACTTCGAGATCGCCGCCGGGCATCGGTACGTAGAGCGTCTTGCCGACCAGGGCGCGGCCTCCCGCGACGACGGCGAGCGCGATCGAATGCCCGAGCACGGCGCTGAAATACGCCGACGTGACATGCCCGATCGTGCGCATCGGCGGCGTTTGACCCGGACTGGCCGCCACCTGCGCACCTTCCTCGAGCACGAGCGTGGGATCCCGCGTGCGCAGTCCCACGAGCTGCTTGCGCGCGGCGCCCTGCATGGAGCTGCGCTGCAGGGAACGCTTGCCGAGGAAGTCCGGCTTGGACTTGCCGATCGCCCAGGAGAGCCCAGCATCGTCGGGCGTCACGGTGCCGTCCGTGTCCTGACCGACGATGATGTAGCCCTTCTCCGCGCGCAGCACGTGCATGGCCTCGGTGCCATAGGGCGTGAGCCCAAAGGCATTGCCCGCCGCATGGATGCTCTCCCAGACCGGGCGGCCGTAATCGGCGGGCACGTTGACCTCGAATCCCAGTTCCCCCGTGAAGCTCACGCGAAACAGCAGGAGGGGTACGCCGACGATCCGGCCGCGCGCGACGCTCATGTGCGGCAGCGCGGCCGCGCTCAGGTCGATGCCCTCCACGAGGCCCGCGAGCAGTTCGCGCGACTTCGGTCCCTGCACGGCGATGACGGCCCATTGCTCGGTCGTGGAGGTGAGCCAGACCTTGAGATCGGGCCACTCGGTCTGCCGGTAGTCCTCCATCAACGCGAGCACGCGTGGAGCACCGCCCGTCGTCGTGGTGACGTGAAAGCGATCCGGCGCGGTGCGCGCGATCACGCCATCGTCATAGATGAAGCCATCGTCGCGTAACAGGATGCCGTAGCGCGCGCGGCCGACCGCGAGAGTGTTCCACTGATTGATGTAAAGCCGGTTCAAGAATTCGGCGGCGTCGGGTCCCACGACCTCGATCTTGCCGAGCGTCGATGCGTCGAACGCACCGACGGCGCTGCGCACCGCGCGGCACTCGCGGCCCACCGCGGCGTGCATGTCCTCGCCCGGCTGCGGAAAGTAGCGCGCGCGCATCCACAGGCCCACCGGTTCGAACAGCGCGCCCTGGGCGCGGGCCCACCCATCGATCGGCGTGCGGCGCAGCGGATCGAACAGGTCGCCGCGCGACGCCCCGGCGAAACTGCCGAAGCTCGTCGGCGTGTAGGGCATGCGAAAGCTCGTCAACCCGACCTCTGCAACCGGCACGTCGAGTGCCTTGGCCACGATCGACAGCGCATTCAAATTGGAGGTCTTGCCCTGGTCCGTGGCCATGCCCGTCGTCGTATAGCGTTTCACGTGCTCGATCGAGCGGAAACCTTCGCGCGTCGCGAGCGCGAGGTCGCGAATCGTCACGTCGTGCTGCCAGTCGACGAAGGCTTTGTGCTTACCGGGTGGATCGCTCGCGGGCAGCGTGCCCAAATAGGGCTCCACGGCCGCGGCGGGGGCGGTGACCGTGAAGCGCTGCGTGCCGCGCGGGGTGGGCTCGGGCGCCGCGTCGGCGCCGGCCGCATAGCCGTCGGCGAGCACCTCCTCGAGGCCGAAGACGCCGCGACACGCGCCGGCCGAGCGCTCGCATTCGGCCGAGCTGCCAGGCACGAACGCCTGCAGCGGTTCGCTCCATTGCAGCTTGCCGCGGGACTGAGAGAACAGGTGCACGCTCGGGGTATGGCCGCCCGACATCAGCACGAGGTCGCAGCGCAGGGTTTCGCCGGCCTCGACGCCGCCGCCGGTCACGCGCCCGAGCGTGATCGACTCGACGCGCAGATTCCCGGCGGTGGCGAGGACCGTGGACGCCGGCAACACGGCAATGCCGGCGCGCCGGGCCGCCTGCACCCAGTCGCCGTCGGGCGCCGCGCGCAGATCCGCGATCGCCGCGATCTCGGTCCCGGCCGCGTGCAGGTCGAGTGCCGCCGCGTAGGCGGCGTCGCCCGAGGTCACCACGACGGCGCGCGTGCCCGCCTTGACGCCGTAGCGGTTCAGATAGGTCTGCGCGGCGCCGGCGAGCAGGATGCCCGGCCGGTCGTTCCCCGGAAACACCAGCGGCCGCTCGATCGAACCGGTCGCGAGCACCACGCGGCCGGCGCGCACCTGCCAGAGTCGTTCGCGCGCAAGGCCCGCCGGGGGACGCGCGAGATGATCGCTCAGGCGCTCGTTGAGCCCGAGAAAGTTATGCGGAAAATAACCGAAGGCCGTCGTGCGCGACAGCACGGTCACCCGCGGATGGGCGGCCAGGGCGGCTGCCGTGCGCTGCGCCCAATCGGCGGCGGCCAGGCCGTCGATGCTCGAGCGGCCGTCGCCGAGCAGACTGCCGCCGAGCTCCGCCTGTTCGTCGCACAGGATCACGCGCGCGCCGCTCGCGGCGGCGGCCGTGGCAGCCGCGAGACCCGCCGGACCGCCACCGACCACGAGCACGTCGCAATGCGCGTACCGCTGGGCATAGCGATCCGGGTCCGCGCGCGTCGGTGCTTCGCCGAGGCCCGCCGCGCGCCGGATCACGGGCTCGTAGAGGAGCTTCCAGGCGCTCTTCGGCCACATGAACGTCTTGTAGTAAAAGCCGGCCGGAAACAGCGGCGAGAGCCAGTCGTTGATGCGGCCGAGATCGGCCTGCAGGCTGGGCCAGCGGTTCTGGCTCCGTGCCGTCAACCCGTCATAGAGCTCCACCTGGGTCACGCGCAGGTTCGGGGTCGTGCGCGCCGAATCGCGGCTGACCGTCACGAGGCCGTTCGGCTCCTCGGAGCCGGCACCCAAGATGCCGCGCGGCCGGTGATATTTGAATGAGCGGCCGACCAGGTGCACGCCGTTCGCGAGCAGCGCGGAGGCGAGCGTGTCGCCCGCGACGCCGTCGTATCCGCGGCCGTCGAAACTGAAGCGCAGACGCTTCGAGCGGTCGATGCGCCCACCGCTCGCCGTGCGCAGCGGACTCACGGCGCGGGTCCGGCGTCGCCGGCGCGGTAGGTCGAGAGGAAATGGTCCGTCGTCGTGTCGCGCACGGCATTGAAGAACTTCCCGCAGCCGCGTGCATGGCGCCAGCGTTCCGCGTACACGCCCTTGGTGTTCTTGCGCATGTACAGGAATTCCGCCCAAGCCTCGTCGCCCAGCGTCAGCGGCTGCACGGGACGCGTGAGATGGGCCTCGCCGCCGTAGCTGAATTCGATCTCGGGACGCTTGCCGCAATAGGGACAGACAATGATCAGCATCGACTCGCCTCGTTCAATGGGCCACGGCGGCCGCCGCGGCCTCGTCGATCAAATAACCGTCGCGGAAACGCTCGATCGTGAACGGCGCATTGAGCGGATGCGGTTCGTCGCGTGCGATCGTCCAGGCGAACAGGTGCGCGGCGCCGGGCGTGGCCTTGAAGCCGCCCGTGCCCCAGCCGCAATTGACGTAGAGCCCCTTGACGGGCGTCTTCGCGATGATCGGCGAGCGATCCGGCGTGACGTCCACGATGCCGCCCCAATTGCGCAGCATGCGCATGCGCCGGAAGGTGGGGAACAGCTCGCAGATCGCATCGAGCGTGTGAGTGTTGATGTGCAGCGCGCCGCGCTGGGTATACGAGGTGTAGGCGTCGGTGCCGGCGCCGATCACGAGTTCACCCTTGTCCGATTGGCTGATGTAGGCGTGGATCGTATTCGACATGACGACACAGGGAAAGATCGGCTTGATCGGCTCGGAGACGAGCGCCTGCAGCGGGTAGCTCTCGAGCGGCACCTTGACGCCGGCGAGGCCCATCACGACGCTCGTGTGGCCTGCCGCGGAGACGCCGACCTTCGGCGTCTGGATGAGCCCCCGGCTCGTCTCGACCGCCGTAACGGCGCCGCCCGCGTCGCGGCGGATCCCCGTGACTTCGCAATTCTCGATGATGTCGACGCCGAGCGCGTCGGCGGCGCGCGCATAGCCCCACGCGACCGCATCGTGCCGGGCGGTGCCGCCGCGCCGCTGCAGCGCCGCGCCGAGCACGGGATAGCGGATGTTGTTGCCGATGTTGAGCGGTGGACAGAATTCCTTGGCCTGTTCCGGCTCCAGCCATTCGTTGTCGACGCCGTTGCAGCGGTTCGCATGCACGTGGCGCTTGACCACCTGGATGTCGTGCACCGTATGCGCGAGCATCATGACCCCGCGCGCGGAGAACATCACGTTGTAGTTGAGCACCTGGGACAGCGACTCCCAGAGTTTGACCGAATGGTCGTAGAGCGCCGCGCTTTCCTTGAACAGGTAGTTCGAGCGGATGATGGTGGTATTGCGCCCGGTGTTGCCGCCACCGATCCAGCCTTTCTCGAGCACGGCGATGTTGTGCAGGCCGTGCTCCCGCGCCAGGTAATAGGCCGCGCCGAGACCGTGACCGCCACCGCCGACGATGACGGCATCGTAGGCCGGTTTCGGCGCCGCCTTGCGCCATTGAGGCTGCCAGCTCTGATGCCGCGACCAGGCACGCCGTAGCAGCGCGAGGGCAGAGAATTTCTGCGTTTTCATGCGTGTTGCGTGTTCATGCGTGCCGGATTACGCCCTCAAGTCTCGGTTCTCGGGGTCGTAGGGCGAATCGACGAGGATCGTCGCGCGCTTGCGTTCGCCCAGGATCTCGATCCCGATCTCGGTACCCACGGCCGCGAACTTGGGATCGATGTAGCCGATCGCCAGGCTCTTGCCGAGCGTGTGGCCATAGTAACCCGAGGTGGCGCGCCCGATCAGTCGTCCGGCAGGATCGTAGAGCGGCTCGTTGCCGAGCGGGTCGGCATCGACCACGTCGTGGACTTCCAGGGTCACGAAGCGGTGCGGCACGCCGGCGGCGAGCTGATGCTCGAGCGCCTCCTTGCCGATGAACGGACCCTTGTTGAGGCGCACGAAGCGCTCGAGTCCCGCCTCGTAAGGCGTGTAGTCCGGCGTGAGATCGGTACCCCACATCCGATACGACTTCTCCATGCGCAAGGACTCCATGGCGCGCATGCCCACCATGCCGATCTCGTACTCGGCTCCAGCCGCGAACAGCGCATCGAACAGATGATGCGCATACTCGATCGGAAAGTGCAGTTCCCAGCCGAGCGCACCGACGAAGTTCACGCGCAACAGATAGACCTCGGTCGCGAGACCGACTTCCGCAACCTGACCCGAGAGCCAGGGGAAGGCGCCGTTGTCGAGCGCTGTGTCGGTGAGCTTGGCGAGCACGTCGCGGGCGCGGGGACCTGCGAGCACGAAGCAGCCGCGGCTCATGGTGATGTTGCGCAGCGAGACGTCGACGCCGTCGCCGCGCGGCGGCAGGCGCTGCTGCAGATAGTCGCTGTCGTAGCGCTCGGCCGCACCGGCGCTGACCACGTAGTAATGCTCGTCGGCGAGCTTCGTGATCGTGAATTCCGAGCGAATGCCACCGCGCCGGGTGAGGGCGTGGCACAGCGCGATGCGCCCTACCTTGGTCGGTACCTTGTTCGCGACCAGGCCGTCGAGCCAGGCCTCCGCTCCGGGTCCCGATACCTCGTGCTTCGTGAACGGCATGAGATCGATGATGCCGACCGCACGGCGCATCCGCAGCGCCTCGGTGCCGACGTGGGGGAAGTAATTCGAGCGGCGGAAGCTCCACCGGTCCTTCGCCTCCACGCCGACGGGCGCGAACCAATTCGCGCGTTCCCAGCCGTAGCGCTGGCCGAATACGGCGCCCAGGCGCGCGAGCTTGTCGTACACCGGACTGGTCTTCGCCGGCCGCGCATCGGCGCGTTCCTCGTCCGGGTAATGAATCACGAAGACGTTGCGATACGTCTCCTCGTTTTTCTGGACCACGTAGCGCTTGCTCGTGTACGGACCGTAGCGGCGCGGATCGACGGCGGCCATGTCGATGCCGGGCTCGCCCTCGACGATCCACTCCGCGAGCTGCCAACCGGAACCGCCCGCGGCCGTGATGCCGAAGCTGTGACCTTCGTTGAGCCACAGGTTGCGCGTTCCCCAGGCAGGACCCACGAGCGGGCTGCCGTCCGGCGTATAGGCGATCGGTCCATTGACGACGTCCTTGATGCCGCAGGTCGCGAGCGCGGGCACGCGCGCGATCGCCGCCTCCACGTGCGGCAGCAGGCGATCGAGATCGCCCTCGAACAGGCTCTTGCCGAACCACTCGGGCACGCCGTCGGCGAAACGCGCCGGCGCCCCGGCCTCGTAGGGCCCCAGGATCCAGCCCATGCGCTCTTCGCGCAGGTAATAGGACTTGTCCGACTCGCGCAGCACCGCGAGTTCACGGCCGCCGCGCTGACGATACGCCTTGAGCTCGGGCGACTCGTCGTAGACGATGTATTGGTGCTCGACCGGAATCGACGGCACGTTGATGCCGAACAACCTGCCGGTTTGGCGGGCATAGTTGCCGGTCGCGCAAACGACATGCTCGGCGACGATGTCCCCCTTGCTCGTGGTGATCTGCCACTCGCCGGACGCCGTGCGCCGCACCGCCGTCACCTCGGTCTGCTCGTGGATCTCGGCGCCGCGCGTGCGCGCCCCCTTGCGCAGCGCCATCGTCAGGTCCGCGGGCGCGATGTGGCCGTCGTCCGGGTGATACAGGGCACCGACGATGGCCGGCGCGCCGTCGCCGCCGCCCAACTCGACGAGCGGCCACAGCTCCCGCACGTCCGCCGGCCCGATCACCTGGAACGGCACGCCGATGGTATTCGCCGTCCCGCAGTACTTCTGGTATTCGTCCATGCGGTCGCGACAGGTCGCAAGACGCAGATTCCCGGTCACGTGAAAACTCACGTCCTGGCCGGTTTCCGCCGGCAAGCGCTTGTACAGATCGACCGAGTACTTGTGCAGCTGCCCGACGGTATAGCTCATGTTGAAGAGCGGCAGCAATCCGGCGGCGTGCCAGGTGGAGCCGGCGGTCAGTTCGGCGCGCTCCAGCAGCACGACGTCCGACCAGCCTTTGAGCGCCAGGTGGTATAGCGTGCTGACGCCCACGACGCCGCCGCCAATGACGACGACTCGGGCATGCGTTTTCATGTGCTGAAGCTCTCCTCTGGTGAGTGTGCGGCAGTGTAACCATCGCGACGCGCAAGAGGACGGCCGGACCTTGCTGGAAAACGACAAGAATGGATCAAAATGAGACATTCCTGGGTCCGTAGAGGCATAATTACCGCCCAGTGCCCCTTGCTGGGAGGTCGTCCTTGGAAACTGCCGCGGTGCTGCGCAAGTGCAAATATGCCTTCCTGACGCTGCCGAACTACTCGCTGATCGCCGTCTCGAACGCGCTCGAACCGCTGCGCATGGCCAACCGCCTGGTCGGCCGCGACGTCTATGAATGGTCGATCGTGAGCTTGGGCGGCGCCGAGGCCGTGGCGAGCAGCGGCCTCACGCTCGCACCAACGTTGGCGCTCGAGAAGCTGGGTCCCGTCGACATCGTGTTCGTCTGCGGCGGGATCAACATTCGGGATGCCGTATCGCCGGCGCTGCTCACGCACCTGCGGCGGCTCGCCGAGCGGCGCGTCCCCTTGGGCGCACTGTGCACGGGCGGCTATGCGCTCGCCCGGGCCGGATTGCTCGACGACTACAAGGCCACGATTCACTGGGAAAACCTCTCCGCCCTGCGTGAGGAGTTTCCGCGCGTGCGCATCAGCGACCAGCTCTTCACGATCGACCGCGAGCGCTTCACCTGCTCGGGCGGCACGGCGCCGCTCGACCTCATGCTGACTCTGATCCAGTCGCGGCTCGGGTCGAAGGTCTCGCAGCGGGTCTCCGAGCAGTTCATCGTCGACCGGGTGCGCAAGGACACGGATCGACAGTACATCCCGCTGCGCGCGCAGATCGGTCTCGCGAATCGCGGACTGATCCGCGTCGCCCAACTCATGGAGGAGAACATCGAGAAACCGCTGTCGCTCGACCGGATCGCCAAGGCGACCGGGCTTTCGCGGCGCCAGATCGAGCGCCTGTTCAAGCGCGATTTGAACTGCGTACCGAAGCGCTATTACCTCGAGATGCGTCTGCGGCGCGCGCGTGAACTGCTGCTGCAGACCGCCATGCCGATCATGGACATCACGGCGGCCTGCGGATTTCAGTCGCCGCCGCATTTCTCCAAGTGCTACCGCAGTCAATACGGCCATGCGCCGAGTTTGGAACGCAAGCTGTCCTCCATCGGCCCGACCCCCGCGGCGGGGACGGAGCTGCGTGTCCACCCGGCGTAGATTCAAACTCCCCGCCGGATCGGTGCTGTTGACCGTCGTCGCGTCGGTCGCGACCGTCCGCGCGGACGACGCGGCGCAGTCGGTCACGATGCCGGCGATGGGCGAGTCGGCGCAGCCCACGATGTTCATGCAAGGCATGGACGGCCCGTATCCCATGACGCGCGAGGCCTCGGGAACCAGTTGGCAGCCCGACTCCACCCCCATGGACGGAGTCCATGACATGAGCGCCGAGTGGATGACGATGTGGCATGGCTTCGCGGACCTCGCCTACGACGCGCAGGGCGGCCCCCGGGGCGCCACCCAGACGTTTTCCGACAGCATGCTGATGTTCATGGCGCGGCGGGACCTGACGGACGGCGACGTCGGCTTCCGGCTGATGCTGTCGGCCGATCCCCTGATGGGCCGGGACGGCTATCCTGAGTTGTTTCAGACCGGCGAGACCGGCAACGGCGTCACGCCTCTGATCGATCGGCAACACCCGCACAATCTCTTGATGGAAGCGGCGACCACCTACAGCCGCGATGTCGGCAGCACGGGCGCCGCATTCCTCTACGCCGGCATCGCCGGCGAACCGGCGCTCGGTCCGCCCGCCTTCATGCACCGCTTCTCCGGGATAGACAACCCGGAGGCGCCGTTGAGCCACCATTGGCTGGATTCGACGCATCTCACCTACGGAGTCGTCACGACGGGTTACGTCTGGGGACGCGTCAAGCTCGAGGCCTCGTCATTCAACGGCCGCGAACCCGATCAAGACCGCTATGACATCGAGCTGCGCCACTTCGACTCCTACTCGGCGCGCCTGTCCTACAATCCGACCGCGGACCTGTCGATGCAGCTGAGCTCGGGGCGCCTCGCAAGCCCGGAGGAGTTGACGCCGAACGTCGCCGTGCATCGCAGCACCGCCTCGGCGAGCTACAACCGCATGGGGGGGTGGATCGAGTGGCAGACCACCGCCGCGTTCGGTCGCAACGACCCGATGCCCGGGACGGCGAGCGATGCGTGGCTGCTCGAATCCGCCGCGATACTCGCCGACCGTCATACGCTCTTCGCCCGCCTGGAACACGTCGCGAAGGACGAGTTGTTCCTGCCCGGCCAGCCCCTCTATGGCCGCACGTTCACGATCGACAGCGCGACGCTCGGGTTGATCGAAGACATTGCGCATCTCGGGCCGGCCCGCCTCGGCCTCGGTGGTCTGGTCAGCGTGTACCGCTATCCCGGGACCTTGGATGCCGCCTATGGCGACGGACCCGTCTCTTGCATGCTGTTCATGCGCGTCAAACTCTAAGACCGGTCAGCCTTCGGCGCCTGACAGCGGCATGGCGCAACACACCCACACGGCGCAGCGCACCCGCACCGCGCCGTCGGGAGCTACTTGAAGACCACCGTCTTGTTCTCGTCGAGGAACACGCGCCGCTCGAGGAGCAGGCGCACGGCGGTGGACAGCGCGCGGCGCTCCGAATCTCGCCCGGCGGCCGCGAGCATGTCGGGGGTGAAGCTATGGTCCACGCGCTCGACGATCTGTTCGATGATCGGACCCTCGTCGAGGTCGGCCGTCACGTAGTGGGCCGTGGCGCCGATCAACTTGACGCCGCGCGCGTGCGCCTGATGGTACGGCTTCGCGCCCTTGAAGCCCGGCAGAAACGAGTGATGAATGTTCACGGCCCGGCCGCGCAGATGCTTGCAGATCTCGTCGGAGAAGATCTGCATGTAGCGCGCGAGCACGACGAACTCGGTGTGGGTCGACTCGATGAGCTCGAGCAGCGCCGACTCCTGCGCCGCCTTCGTGTCCGCCGTGATCGGCATGTGGTGATACGCGATGCCGTGTCGCAGCGCGATCGCGCGCATGTCCGGGTGGTTCGACACGATGCCGCTCACCTCCATGCGCAGCTCGCCGATGCGCTGCCGATACAACAGATCCTCGAGGCAATGATCGAGCTTGGAGACCAAGATCATGACCCGGCTGCGGTGCTGGCCGTCGTGGATATGCCAGTGCATCTGCTCGGCGTCGGCGACCCGGACGAAGGCCTCGCGCAAGCGCGGCAGGTCGACCTCGTCGCCCGCGACGGCACAAAACGTGACCCGCACGAAGAAGCGCTTCGTGAGAATGTCGTCGAACTGCTGCATCTCCATGATGTAGAGGCGATGCGATGCAATGAACCCTGTCACGGCGGCCGCCGTGCCCATGCGGCTCGTGCAGGAGGCGGTCAGTATGTACGGATGCGAGGTCTGAAATTCCATCCGGCCTCAGTCCGTCCCCGACGCGGCCGCCTTGC
>Ga0116229_10010793_pt1 | contig 13619 bp, 7 predicted proteins | sample S1TSphgellanicum_3_FD_87313 | JGI IMG/M metagenome (GOLD analysis project Ga0116229, IMG submission 87313) | Host-associated microbial communities from peat moss isolated from Minnesota, USA - S1T2_Fc - Sphagnum magellanicum MG | ecosystem: Host-associated > Plants > Peat moss > Unclassified...
GCATAGAAAAAACATGAACATTTTCATGTTAACAAACTTAACACCTATAATGAAGAGTATTGCCAGAATTTGAAAATTATATGTCAATGATATCAATAATTACTAGTAGGATTGGAACATTTTTAGAATTTTCTATACTCAAGCAAGTTTTGAAATTTTCATGAATTCAAAGCCTAGAAGACAATACAAAAACTTGTTTTCTAACTAACATGAAGCATCATTGATTTCATTGTGCTAAATTAGCCATGCTACACTTTTGGGGCAAGGAGAACAATTGCAAACCAAATGATCCTCAAAATACTTTGCTAAATGACAACCAATTATGAGCCCTGCATCCATCCCAAAGTGCCTAGCTCCTTGACAATTCTCTCTTGAAATGAATTTAGTATGGTTAATATGGATATTCACTAAATTTAAGCCACAACCTTCAATTATTGTTCTGGGTCCTTAACTCTAAAACCCTAAACCCTAACATGGTCTCAAAATAATCCAAGGCATTGAATGCTATCCATCAAGGGTTACCATTCATAGAGAGGATAACCGTCCCTACATCATGTCCAAATATTCCAATGTTGGGCAGTTCCCACTTCTTCTTTTTTTAGAATTTTTTATTTTGATTTTTAAAATGAGTTTTTAGGAATTGCCTCAATTTTCTTTTTTCTTTTTTAAAATTTCAGTTGTAGAGAACTAATTGGTTTTCAAAAAATTGACAAAAGCTAATGATCACATTTCAACCAAATCTGGTTTCAACAGGTTTTCATTTCAAGGGAGTTTGATCCAGGACCTTCTAGCAGTGCTTTTTTTTGGGCCAAAATTTCACCAAATTTCTACCTGAAAAATATGATTTTGACCCATGGAAAAAATGGCCCAAATTTTCCAGATTTCTTTCCAGATCACTAGATTTTTATGATAAGTTCCACTAAGTTTTATAGAATATAGAAGGATTCTTATTTTTTTCTATTTTCATGTCTAGTCTGTAGCCAAATCTGCCTAAATCATCTTATGGATGATCATCACTTCAACTACATCACAAAATCAACACAAAAAAAAACCCTACCTTCTAGGGAGGATCATGACTTTTACCACTAGATTACAATCCCATGTGCAAAAGGATAGTCATCACTCATTTTATGTGAAAAGAATGTATGCACCAATTCTTTTAAAGCTAAAGGCATTCAATGCACATTCAAATTTTAAATAAAATTATGATATATTATTTTGCACAATGAATGGTGTGGCCTAGTGATAAATCGACTTCTAAACCTCAAGGAGGCCTTTGGGGGTTTGAATTTTTTTTTTCGATTCCCTAATGGAGCAAAAGTGGCAAGCATCCCTAGGCAAATTTTGATTTAACTAGTGATTCTTTTTCAAAGAACTCATAAATGTGTAGTAGTATACATGTTTAATTCTAGATTACAAAATTGTTAAGTGGGTGTTATAGGTGTGTTTGCATTAGGACCCCTAACATCACGTGTGATTCAATTCCTAAAGGTGGCTTGAGAAGGTAGCAACTATTATTTTTTCATTATTGAGAAAACACATAGTTGTCAACTTAGGTATTGATAACTTGGGTAAGGTCCCCAAAACTTGTAGTCATGAAAATTATTTTGCAACATTTGATTTTTTCTTAAATGCATTTTCACACATGAAATTATTTTTGTGAATTTTGATGAGATTTTATTAATTTGGAAATTGGACTAACCATTTCTAAAAAGAAAATTATTAAATCATGAAGATTTTTAAAACTATGAGTATAATTATCACAAAATTATATACATTACAAAGTATGAAAAATTATAAATGTGTTTCAAAAGTGGGGTTGTAGGGGGTATTTTTTCATGAAACCGTAGGTGGTGAATCATATTGATTCAAACTATTAGATTCCATTTATATTAACGAGTTTCTCAAATTTATCTAATGTATGTCATTCATTAACATGTTTCTTTTCTATCCATAAGTAATGAAGGCGTTATGATTTTATTTTTATTTTTAAAAACCACCTTATGAAAAAAAAACACAATATGAAAAAAACATTGTGTTTTATTTTCATTTAACTTTTGTTCATGAACATGTCATGGAACCAAAAATATGTTTGTCCTAGCATCACAAAACCAAAGACCCCAAATTATAGGTACAATATGAAATATATATTGTATGTACAACCATTTTAAATCTTGACTATTGAATCAAAATAAAGGTAGTTGCAAATCATTACTACAAAATGTGGGTGCAGTTCACTAGTCCTTGTTCACTAGACTAGTGAATTCACTACTTCCCCACTAAGTTTTGTTCACTACGACTAGTGAATGCATTTAAAATGCAATGAAATCACTTGATGTAAAGGGTCACCTTTTGTTGGAACTCAATTTACATCTTGACCATTTGTTTACATTTTGACCATTGGATTGGGTTGGAACACTTTAAAACATTTGCATAAAATAATATGTCAAATAAAAAAACCCTATAGATATTAAAATTATTTTAAACACTTCACAACTAAACCTTAAATGAAGTAACCATAATGTGTTTTTACCCACCTATTGGTTGATTTTTTTTAAAATGTAAATAACCTACTTGCTTGGTGTATATCATTCTAAAAACCAACATAATCATTATAATTGGCTAACTATTGAATGTTTTAAATATAACAACCTACCCAAATGATTGAAATTCCATCCAAGTTTTTTATCAATCTTAAAACTTAAAAGAAATTATGATTGAGAATAATAATAATAATAAATAAAATTTAAAAACCCTATAATGTCTTACCCTACCTAGGTAATATATTAACCAATGGTTCTCAAGGTGGGTATTTTAGACCATTATGCATAATTGAAGGTTATTACTGAAAAATAATCAAGTAAATTAATAATCAAAAGTATTATTTTGATAGTGAAATTGATAGCCAACATGTTAAAAATTTCCTAGAAAATTGATATCAATAATTTGAAATTGAAAAAATTCCAATACTAACCTACTTGACCAATTATGGAAAAAGAAAAAAACCAACCGACATTGGTGGCAACCTTCTTAAGTATAATATTTTCAAAAAGTGTATTAATTTGCCATTGACACCATTTGACAAACCTAAGAGTGCATCAAAAGTTAAAACTCATGTTGGAATGAATAAGAAAATACATTCATTTGAACAACTTTTACAATGTTTGCAAGCTCCCAACAAGTGTAGAGCTTGAGGTTGAAAATGCAAGGTATAATGGTATGAGAACCTTAGGAAAATACTTCACCTTGCGTTAAAATCTAGAATCTATATTTACTTTAGATTTTTTCAAATTAATAGTTAGTAAATAATACACAATTGAAAATAGGCAAACATGGTTTGGGTGATCATTATTAAATGATACAATGTGTTATATAAGGATTTTACAATGTGATAGTTTTCATAGTGGAGTTGAATTAGAGCTCGACATGAGAGTCTATGATTGTGTCTTTTAAGGTCATTAAACAAAAGAAAAACAAAAAAAATCTCAATGTTTTCATGTTCCAATTAGTACTCTAATGCAATGAACAATAACCTATAACTTTGATAAAATACCTTTCTCACAAGCTAGACCTATTGCAAATGAAGGTACTTGGGAAAAGGCCACATACCTTCTACCACGCCACCATGCATCATTAGTTGAAAAGCTAAGTTGGGTAAAAATGCCAATGAGTTGTAAAAAAAAAGGAAGAGGTAGAAGGTTAATAGAGGCAATGGGGGTGAATGCACTGTTGTGGTCCACAAATTACAAGCAACCATTTTATTAGAAATTGTGCTAATCAAAATAGACCACCCTCTTTTCCTTAGATTTTTTTCTTACACCTAAAGAAGCCATTTGAGCTTTGAAGCTACCTTCATTCGAGCTTTGAACCTCATAGGAGGCAAATCATCTTTTGTAATCTTATATAGTTTCATTTCTTCCCCCATCATCTTTCTCAATCTCTCTTATAGAACTCTCACTAAATACTATTGAACAATGCAGATTGTCACTAGGAGTTGTGTACACCCTTTGGACAAATATGTGATTTGTGAGACCTAAAGATTTCAAGTGTTATGCAAAAATGTTGCATCATGTTTATAGCCCATACTTACATGCATGTATTCTACTTGTCATAAGTTAGTTTTTACTATCATGCAAAAGTTCGCATGATCACCAATACTCCATGAACATGAGGACTCCTTTGACTACCCACATTCAAGAAAATCTTTTGTTTAATAAGGTCAAACTACATTAGCAAGTTCCCACAAAAATCCATCCATGGGTTTTAAACTATTCCCAAAAGTCTCAAAATAAGTTTTAAAATGTGGTATGGATTTACTAATTTTTCTTCAAATTTGTAATCTTTCATTTGAATCCACATAGACTACCAAGGATTTAGGCACATAATGCACTCCAAGAAATTTCCTAGTGTATTTGAAAGGTATCTTATATCTATGAACATTCCTCTTAGAAAAGAAGAGGGCTATTATGCCGACAAAGGAGCATTTGGAAAGTTTCTTTTGTAACAAAATTTCCTTTTTAACAAACAATCATGACTTACTCTCCCTTCATGAAAAGTGGTGTGAAAGGAAAGGCATTTTTTCATGTTGGAATGCATTCGTAATCATTAAGAAATATGAATGATATCTTTCATTTTGAAAGTTCTTTTTGTAACAAAGTGGCAATCACACATGTTTCTCTTTTCTAAAAAGTGGTGTAAAAGGTAAATCAACTTTTTCTTTTAACATACATTCCTAATTGTTAAGACATGAATAATATTTCCCATTTGGAAGATTCCCTTTGTAGCAAAACAAGAATCATGCCTATTTGTCTTCTATGAAATGTGCAATGCTTGCATCTTTGGGCCTCATCATTAAGTGAACAATTCAATGCAACCTCTTGGAGTGCATGCAATAAAAATTGATACCTTCCCTTGCATGACCAAGCTCCCATTTAAGTGCAATCTTGCAAATAGTTTATAGGAACCTAGGATGACAAATTATACCTTTTGAATCCCCAATCCGATATATTTGAAATTCTAATTATGAATTTTTCTGAATTATCAAATTTTGATATCTAATAAATATATATTTTTTTTAATTATGTCATTTGTATGATGTTGACCAAATTAAGGTTATATAGTTTTAATTAGCTTATTGAAAAGTTTGAAAAGTGGTACCAAAAAGGTCTTGGTTAATGAGTAAAAAAGGTTTAAACTTCATTGCCACTATAAAAGATGGGCTTTTGTGCACATTTTCCCAAATATGAAAAAAAATTGCATGCAATATTTTTAATTGACTTTTCCTTTTCTTTTCAAGATTGTCAATATGCAACAAGTGTTAAACTCTAATACATGCTCACCACAAAATCACAAAAAAACACATAAAATCATATGTGCCACAATTAGGCAAGATGTCCGAGGTATGTCCCAAGGTGGGATGTTGACCTGGGGCATTCAAAATATGGGCATCCTTGGTAATTTTTAAGTTCAACCAACAAGATTTTTTGGTTTAGCCCAATGGTGGGGATGATGAATGATAAGAAGACAAGGGAGTTGGTAGGCAACAACAAATGATGGTGGGAAAAACTATGTGTTATTTGTAATAATCAATTATATCACCATGTGATGTGGTGGTTGGATGGTAAAGGCTTTGGTTTGTGGCCAAGGAGGTGAAGGTTCAAACCTTATTGTGGGCATGTTGTGTTTGTGACATCATCATGAGAAATCGTTCACACCAAACTTGAAGAAGAAGAAATAAATAAATAAAATAAAATTCAACAATATAATCATAAGTCAAATGTGTTTTTGGATTTGTCCATAGTTCAATTTGGAATTGTTTTATAAAAACATAATATGAATTTTAAATTAAATTAAATTTGCCACATTAATTAATAGTTTCAATCATTTTGGTCATTTCATACAACCATTTCAACTGGTACATTTAATCATTTTAGTCAAAAAAATAGTCAAGCTTTTGGCATAAACAATTGGTTTGATTTGACTAAAGACAATATTGTCCCTTGTTTGTTTTGATTAAAATTTCAATTGTAATAACCAACGTAAAACAAATATTTGTAATAATGAAGATTGTCTATGTAGGGGAGATGTCTATGCATATTACTTAAGTTATGAGAACACAAGATGTGGACCCAATTGAGCTTTTCATTTGGTTTCCAAGCCTTTGCCACAAGATGGAAACTTTGTATGCCATTATAAAGGGAAAATCATGCACTAGTTTAAAAACCTACTACAACTTTCTTTTTTGGCAAGTTTTTACAACTAAACAATAGTGTTAAAGTGTAAGGATTGACTACATGATGAGTTTTTCCACACTTGAAAATTGTGCATAATAGTATTGCAACAATGTTGCAAAGATGTATTGGCATGTATCACAAGTGCTTGATTGTTGGGGTGTTGAAGGAAGCACAACAAATTAGTCTATGACTACAAGCTATTACCAACATGATTACCATCCATTCTTGACCAAGACACTAATGGATTTAAAGCCATTTCCCCCTCTTTTGCTACCATTAAATCTTGTTTACATTAATATTGTTGTGTATATAATATAAACAATTTCACAAAATATTAGGAAAGCATTGGCTTGCAACTAAGATGTTGAAAATTGCTACCAGTGCTCTAATGCTACTATTAGTAATGGTTGAATGTAATTGCAATTTGTTTTTCAATCTAGCTACAATGGGTTCAAAAAGAATGAGTATTGTGCCTAGTTTGTCAAATTGTGTTTCCTTGTGGGTCACTTGGTTGTTTTAGTCTAAATTTCAACCATTTTCTTTTTCAAAATGTATGTGGTTTGATTTTGTGAAAAATGAAAACATTGATAGAATTGCCATGAAGTGTTATTGCAAAACTTGAGCTTGTCTAACATTACATTTATATTCACCAAATTTCATATTATTGAAAAAACCATGACTATAGTTTGGAGTTTTTATTAAGCATGATCAATTGGTTGGCAAGGAGTTGGCAAGAAGAGGAGCCCACATGACTATGGTTGTTGTAGTAGCCCTTGATGCATCATACAAGTTGTTATTACAATCATAGCACAAATCAACTGCACAAATCAACTGCACATAAAAACAAAGAAGTTGTTGGAGATTAGAGCAATAATCAATTTGTTTCCAATTTTTTTTGCTGCAAAATAAACATTAGAGGTAACAAGTTAGGAAATTGATCATCATCTAGTTCCAACATATAAGTTATTGCTATTAAATTATTGTTGTTATTGTTGTGGTCAAAGATGGAAAAGATATCCAACTTGCAAATCCCTTTAACAGTTCTACATTCTAAGCCAAGGTTTGGAAGCCCCACCATGACCATTTTCGAAAACACAAAATTGTACTATTATTTTTTTCATTTTTTCTTTTGTTAGATCTTAAAAGATATTGAATATTGCTCCACTTGCAACTAAAAATATAGTGTGTTCTTTTACTATTTTATGCTTTTGCTTCTTCACCATTTACTTCTTGTTAAGAAATTTTATTATGTTATGCCATGGCTATCAAAATCGACATGACACACAGAAATTGCATCCATCATCATCTCAATGTTTGTTTGGACATGTTTGGATGAACAAATGCATCCAAATGTCGATCATTTTTTTTCTATGATTGAAAATTTTTAGTTATACCAGTTTTGGCGACCAAAAGCAATTGAAAATTTTTAGTCATCCAATTTTCCTATTGTTGAATTGGGTGACCGAAAAAATTCAGTTTCCCAATTTTCTTATCATTGAATTGGGAGACCAAAATTTTTTGGTTTCTCCAACTTTCGATTGCCAAATTGGGCAACTAAATTTTTTTCTAGTTTGCTCCAAAAGAAAATTTTGTGAACTACTTGAAAACTTTTAGTCATCCAATCAATAATGGCTATTGATCCATCGAATGAATGTTTTTTGTTGCCCAATAAGTTTTGGTCGTTAATTTTTGGTGGCCACACTTGGCAATTGATAAATTTGATGATCATATTTTTTCAGCCTTGCCCAAAAAAAATTTGGTTGTTGCCCAAAAAATGTGAACTATTTGATGGACCATGGTTTAATTTCCATTGTTGATATTGAAAATTAATTTTTTAGTTCTTGCCCAAAAAAATTCAACGAGTGTTCAAAAACATTTGGTTGTTGCCTGAAAAAAAATTTAGTTGCTATCGAAATTTTTTTAATGACCACAAGACTATGGCAATTAAAAGTTTTTAAGGTCAACATAGGGTTTAGGGTGATTGAATCATGTGATTTTTAATTGCCCCTAATTATCTTTCAAGTAGCTCAACATCATTTTGACCTAGGTTGACCCTAGGTTAATTGTATTTTGATGTGATGTGGGGTTACATTTATGTCCAAATTGATGCATCATGTCATGATGGACGCCCAATTGCTGTGAAACAACCCTATGCTATGGAATTATTATGGATAAAATAAATTTGAAATTTATAAGTTAAAATTGAAATGCCATGTGATAAAACATGGGATGGATTGCCCATGTAAAACAAGGTTAAAAAGGTGCATGTTCCTTATTTCTGGTGGGAAATGGTTTTCAAATTCATCCTTTTATTGACACTTAACTTGGTCAAAAGTAATGCCAATCCCAACCAACCACACAATGCCAAATTGTGTCTTTCATGTCTTTCATGGGAAATGTTTTTTTGTATTAAATTTTTATGTTGGAATTCTCCTTGTGTGCTATAAGCTATTGTGTAAGCTTTTACATTCATCCCCACTGCAATGCAAAGTAATTTTTGAGTCCATTTTACCCAAGTTTTGTTTGTGTGATGTGATATCTTTGGACTTGTAGGTCTTGTTTATTGAGCTTGGAAGAATGTACTTTGTGACTGGAGCAAGTCAAGAAAGAGGTGTTATATGAACACCACTGGTGAAACTAAAACAAGTGGGACAGAGATATCTTTGTGAGTTGTGTGGTCTCATCTAATCACTCACACCAAAAAATGAAACGTATGATTTTGTCCTAGTTTTAATCATGTAGTCTTATTGTGTTAGAGTCATTAATTTGTGACTATGATGCAATTATGATGCACCTATATTGCAACCACATGACTACATGTCAACTTATGACTACATGACTACATGTCAACTTACGACTACGTGACTACATGTTAATTACTATTTATGAATTAACAACCTGTTGATTATGCACCCTTTTTATCCTAGTTTAAATGATACGAATTATTTTATTTCTAATTTCAATACCTTTAATATAACCTTGAAAAACATAATTAATGCAAATGTAATACCTTACCAACTTTGTCATATATTGTACAAGTTTAAAAAATACTTAATAACATGTTTGAATTTTACATTTTGATGATACAATATTCATAAAAATTCAATATTTAATTCCATATAATTTTATTCTTTTCAAATATATATTTTAAAGAAAATTTACACATTTAAAAAAATATATAAATAGTTTCCAAGATGTTGCCAATATTTAGCAATAAAATTTTACTCATGAAATTCGGCCCAAAAAAATTGCAAATTAAATTTTTAAACATGAAGTGATTATTTTGGAGGGTTTCTCAATGTGAAGGCAAATAATAATAATAATAATTTCCAAATTTCTATAATTCGTCTTAATTTTCTTGTATTTATGGTTATAAAATGTTGATAAAAACTTATTTATTTCATATTTAATTTATAACATACTTAACTAAATTTTCTTAAGGGTGATTTCTATTTTTGAAGTACATAAATAAATCCACAAAACACATTGTTGCCAATGTTAAATACCATGATAATTGTGAATACTCTAAACAAATGCATAAAATTATTAATCATATGGCATTACTTGATAAGTTATAAATTATAAATTAATATTTAGATTAATATTAGGCATCAGAAATAATATAATTGATATAAAACGAGTATATTATTTATTTATTAAACATAAAAAATTTATGATCAATTTTAAAATATCACATATGAATAAATTATATATTATACATTAAAATAAAATTTATTACTAAAATTATGATATATTATAGAAAAAAAACTTATAATGTAATATTTCAATCAAATACAAGTTTTAAGATGTGGGTAATATACCATTTATTTATTATGGTCATCATAAAATCCAAATTCCCATTTATAAATCATTTTCTCTTGATCATGAGTCTTTGTTATTGAAAAAATGGTCATTGAAATCCTATTAAATAATAAAACTTAAATGATTTTTTGTTCAAATAAATTTCCATTTTTTAAAAGAAAAGAAAACAGTATACATCATTGAAAAGAAATAAATAATGAACTTTTAATATTATCATTTGGATTTAAATATCCATAAAATATTCAATATTAAAATTGAAATTTTTGCAACATAAAATTATGTGTTATATAAAATTATTTGATATGTTGTAAATTAAAATTTCATATTTAGATTAATATTTTACATCATAAATAATATATAGATTACATTTTTTAAATTATATTTTTATTAAATGTAAAATATTTATGATCTATTGATATATATTATATTTGAAAATTATATAATATAAAATTTTAATCAAATAAAAATTTGAAATATGGGAGATATGTCGTTTAATTATTATAATGTCAGCCATAAAATCTTTTCCATTTATAAATTGTGTCCTTGAATTTCTTTTTATAAAGAATGGTCATTGAAATATTATAAAAAAACAAAATTCAAGTGTTTTTTTGTTCGATTAATTTCCCATTTTGAAAAATAAATAAATATAAAATTTTACATCATTAAGAATACATTAAGAATGAACTTTCAATTTTTTCATTTGGACAAATTATCAATTAAAGATTAAATATGAAAGTTGACATTTGTGCAACATTTCAAATGAAAAATGGGTTAACGAAATGTGTGCCCCATTATGTTTTCACAACACGTGGGGAAGTTTGTTGGCAAATAGGTTAATCTCCATCCTTGCGATCCAAGGATCAAACTTCACAAATTAAGAAAGTGGTGGTCAATGATGAAATGTTGATTGAACATTCTACCTATCTAAATTACCCAACCTATCCTAGGTAGTGACATTTGTCAAAAATTCATATGATGAAGATAATGAAATTATATAATAATTATTATTGTGATCACTCATATTAATATCTTAAAAGTTATATCAAATATATTAATTAATTAAATGTCCTTTTTGATTATGTAATCACAAAATCATAGTCATATCCATGTTTGTGATTACATGACTAAATGTCTTATGTGATTTACATGACATTTTATTTGATTAGTTAGTTGGGGTGTAAACACAATAACATGAGCCACACTCGCCTTTTTGGGACTGTTTTTGGGATTGTTTTATTCTTGGAATATTTCACAATTTTTTTTTAAAAAATATTTTAAAATCATGATAATTTTCTTTATAGTAGTTTGATAAGCCTTGCATTAAAAATTTGTCAAAATATATCATTTAGAAAAAAATTAAAGTTATTAAACATGTCTTTTTACTGTTTAAAAGTGCTTTATTAATGTTTTTTCATATTTTTTATTCATTTGACTAATTTCAAATTTAGTCACAATTCTCATGATATTTTATGAATGTTATCATAGAAGTAAATCTTATAATTTCAACATGAAATTAAATTACACTTTTAATAACATGGAACATCAAACACTAGTTACACTTGTTACGGTATGTGTTATTCATGATTGCACCCGTTATGTAGTTGTTTTTGTATATATGACTACAAATGTAGTCATGGATGTAGTCATGAAAGACACATTTTGATGTTGTGCCAACAAAGGCCAACATGAAGGTTTCTTCCTTGAATTGAAATTTTTTCTCCCTTACATTGGAGGGTATTTCTTTAGTTCATGAACCTTTCTCCCTTTCAAGCATTGATGTAAATGATGTTGAACCCATACTAGATGTTGTTAAAAAAGGTGTTGGTTTGATTGATGGGTTGCTTTTAACTCTATGTGGTGGAAAAATGACCTTTGATCACAAACCAAATCATGGAATTTCAAAAGACATGGATGAAGCAAAAACTCCAATCACACTTCAAAACAAGGTTCTAACATGAGTATTTGGTGGGTGGGCAAATGTTAGTGATGTAGTAGATTATTCATTTATGAAACTCACCCAACTACTTGCTTTCGCAGGTAGGATTAAACACATGACTAATTGATCAATTCGTTCATCCATGATGTTTTAAGAATTTTAGATAATTTATTTTTATTGGTGTGTAATGACATTGGGTGTAGGTTGAAACTCAACTAAAGTGCAAACCCCATCTTCATGGGACAAATTTTTGAAATATTATGAACAATAAGGGATGACAAAACTAATGAGATGGAGTTGGGTTTCCAATGGAAAAATTGATGAAATTCACCCACCACAGTTATTGGTCCCAAGTTTTGAGGACATCTACAAAGTAACAAAAACATTAAAATTTAAATGCCTATTTGGTGTGAAGTTAGAACACAATTGTGATATATGTTGTGAGAAGTGTGTCTTTAGTCGAAAACCTTATAAGGACACCAAGTTGATATTTGACTACCTTTTATTCATCCCCTAACTTGCAAGCATCTTTTTGAAGAAAACAAATTGTTATGAATTGCTTGAAGTTTGGCAACAAAAGAATTGTTGGTTTGGGAAAGTGATTGAACAACCTTTGAACATTTATGAGTTTTGGCATGGGGCAAAGTTTAAAGAATATCAAGCTTTTTGGGATTTTCGGTCACAATGGGAATTTCCAATTAGGTGTTTGACCAATGGATGCAAATCCAAGTTTAGAACATTTTTGCAAAAATGCTTAAAGTTATCCCAAGGACAAGAACTGGTTATTAAGGAATATAAATTCATTTGCCCAAGTTGTTCAACCACGATAAAAAATGCACATCAATTTGAAAAGGTAACTTGGATCACCTTCTTATAAATTTTGTTTTAAAACTTTTCTTTAAAATAAAATAAAATTCTTGACATGTTTGACATGTTTGAACATATGAGATGTGCCTATTTACTTTCAACATGTGAACTTGTTTTCTAACCTTGTGATGGCATTTTCTTTTTTTTTTCCTTTTTTCTTCGATGTTCATTTTTTCCATGTGTTATTAATTCTTTAACACAAAAAGAAATCTTGTCCTTTTTCATTACTCAAATTCACTAGGTTTTTAGTGAAATGAGACAAAATTAGCTAATATGCAACTTGTATGGTTTTGGTAAAAAATGATTAATTGATTAAAACATTTTTAGTGAAATGTTTTTTAGTTGTTTTAGATAGTCACATGTTGCACTAGATAATTTTTAATTTTAAAATTATGACATGGATATGTGAAGTCCCAAGTTAATATGACATGGGATTATGTGCCATGTCATCATACCCAAAAAATCATTTTTTTTTCCAGATCTTGGAATCATGGAATATATTTTAACTAGTGGTAACCCTTGCCTACAAGGCACAGATGGTTTTCAAGTGTGGCACATTTCAAGTGGTCATAAGGTTACTTCAAACTTGGAACACCCACTAAGTTGGAACTAAAATAAAAGCCCAGCTAAAATATGGGGGAAGGAGGCATCCATCCATCCATCCACTCATTCATCCATTCATCCCAAGGTTGAGGGACCCTATAAACCTTATAAGAGACCTTACAAACCCAAACCCTCCCTTGCTAGTGTGCCTTATCTCC
>Ga0116229_10010794_pt1 | contig 13619 bp, 10 predicted proteins | sample S1TSphgellanicum_3_FD_87313 | JGI IMG/M metagenome (GOLD analysis project Ga0116229, IMG submission 87313) | Host-associated microbial communities from peat moss isolated from Minnesota, USA - S1T2_Fc - Sphagnum magellanicum MG | ecosystem: Host-associated > Plants > Peat moss > Unclassified...
ATCATTCTTAGGTCTGACAGGTTACTACCGAAAGTATGTTAGAGGCTACTCGAGCTTGGCAGGTCCTTTATTTGAATTGACAAGGAAGGACGTTGCATTTGTATGGGATATGGGCTGTGAACAGGCATACCAGGCGTTGAAGGCAGCACTGGTGGATGCGCCTGTGCTCACACGACCAGATTTCAAGCAAACCTTCTAGTTGGACGTGGATTGGTCGCCCAAGGGTGTTAGAGCCATACTGTCACAAAAAGAAGGGAAGTTCGAAAGAGTAATAACGTATGCTAGCAAGAGCCTGACTGAGGCTCAAAGGAGATTCCATCCAATGGAAGGAGAATGTTACGATCTGATCTGGGGTGTGATGCATTTTAGACAGTACTTGCACATGAAGCATTTCATCCTACGCACATATCACAAATCAGTCAGTGTGCTATGTGTTTTCGGACCCTCTCTTTTTGGTTACACTTCAATTTTGGTTAATTTTTGGTTCTTTGTTGAATAATCCTTGATTTTGATTAACCTCTAGTTTTAGTTCCAACACTCAAAATATCAAAATGGACATTACAAAAATTTAATAAAACTTCAACTTTGATTTTTTTTAAAAAGGATTATGTCAAGTGTGAAAAATCAATGCCAAGGGCTCGAAGAGGCACCCCAAAAAATCAAAAAACTTGAAACTTGAAGTCATGCTTCAATTTATTTGTATTTCACATGCCCATTATAAATTGGGGTACTTATTTGTGATTCATATTAATTAGTTCATAGGTGTGTTCATAATTTTTATTTTTATTTTTGAAAGAACCATATTCATTGGCCCATTAGCAATTTTTTTCAAACATTGAGCACTCCCTAATGGAAACACCTCTTTAGACCCTAGTTGCAAAATAAAAACAATTGTATTCCTTTATAGTCTACCTTTCAATTTATATACATGACACTTTAACTCCAAGCAAAACCATATGGGATAAAATTGAGGTGCTATTGGGAATGCCTTAGGGAAAAATTTAGGAACTTGGGGAACCTCAAGGGAACTTGATGGGAACATGTTGGGAAGACATTGGGAACAAAGGAAAAAAAAAAAAAAAACTCCCCCACCCCACCTACAAAAGGGAAAAAAAGGGGGTCCATTAAGGGTGCATGGTGAACCATCCCATTGGCTGCATGAATTTTCTCATTCCAAAATTGTCGGTCACCATTTTCAATTTACACTAATACCCCCACTATAAATTAGGGGTACTTATTTTATTAGGTACCTTTTGTGCATTTCCAGTTTGTTTCCCATGAAAAAGAAATTAAATTTGTCGGTAAGATTTCATTTCTATGTTTTTTTTTCAAAGGGTTTGGTTTCTTGATAATAAAAAAATTGTAAATATTTTTATGAGACATTTGTAAGTAGGTGCTCGTGCTAGCCTTTGTGGATATTCCATATCTATGTTGAAGAATATGATGTACAAAGTGGTATTGATGTTGGGTGGCTTTTTACGTTTACAGTGTGCAACTTGGTCATTGCTATTCATTTTGCTGACATAATTTTTCCTTTTGTACATACACATTTGTAGGTTCCATACAAAGCATAATCTTTTTCAAAGTTTACAAAGCCCACCTTTCCAAAACATAATCTTTCACACAAGGTTCTAGGCCACACACCCGATGTATATGTAACTTGATGTAGTTAGATTATTACTTATGTAATTATTTAACAGTTAAGTTTGGTGATTTATTTATTAATAGGATTTCATAGTTTAATTATGATTTGGTCATCGTGTTTGACTTTCACATCATAATTTATGTGAGAAATCATATGAAAAGTCTTTGACACATTAAAGTGCATTGATTTTCACTTGATAATTTATGTGAAAAATCATGTGAAAAGTCTTTGACACATTAAGGTGCATTGATTTGCACTTGATAATTTATGTGAAAAGTCATGTGAAAAACCTTTGGCACATTAATGTGCATTAACTCACATAATTTATGTAAAAAATCTTTGCCACTTTATTATGCATGTGAAATCACATGGGGAGCCATGTGATGTGCAGATTTCAAGAAATGTTTTGTTTAATTTCCTTTTGGTTAATTTATAAGTGGATGTGTGTAACCTTTGGAAACACTTTCACTTGAGAAAAATAAATTGTTGTATCAATGTAAAATTTCATGGAATATAATTATGAAAAGAATTGAAATTATAATTTTGAAAAGTTTTGGTATAGTTTATGTGAAGTCCATGGTAGGATAATGGTGTGACATATTAGTTATACATAGACAATAGAAAGGTGAGAAAATATTTATGCATACAAGATCATAGATTTCCATAGCTACATAATAAAAATACATAGTTTTGGTCCTAAATTTATTTGTGATTTACATCTTTTGGTTCTATAACTAGGATTCAAGTTCATGTTTTGTGTGATGTGGAACTTAATTTTGTTGTTGAAAGGTTGGTAAAAAAAAAAAACTATTTGTTTTGTTTTAAAACGTGAGATGCAAGGTGATTATCCCTAAATCATGGACATAAGTGATAACATGGGTGGAGGAGATTCAGCTTGTGGAAATGGAAATTACAAGAGGCAAGCCAAGTCGAATTTGGTGCACAATTGAATGCATAAAACATCATCATGAAAATCATAAACACGAACTATTTTATTTGACCCCAAGTTTGCTTTTAGATTTTACATGTAATCTTAGGCACGAATTAGAGTTGGATTTGTGAAAGTCTAAAAAGTTTCACAAAGAAAAGCTATAAGCAAAAAAGGAAAAGAAAATGGCATGTGTTAAACCACATGAGAGAATGTAAATAATTTTTTTGCAAAGAATAGTTCATGAATAAATTCATGTTTGTTAGACCTTGTTGAAACCTTGAGACTTTATAGGTTTTGATGTAAAAAACATTGTGGGTTTTTGAAAAGAAATAAAAGAAATATATGTTTTATTTTTAAAATTAGCGTTTTAGATAAAACATTAATGTTAATGTTAGGCTTTTGATTCCCCTAGCACACAATTTTTAAAAGATAGGTAACAAACCCCATTATTAACATTAAGAGTTGATAGGCTAAATTCACTTCTTGAAAGACTTGTTGAGAGACCTATTGAAGAGCCTTGGAACTATAGGTGAATCAAGTGTGTTAATGTCACAACTATGTGAATGACGGGAAGAATTAGGACTTTAACCTGACCCTGAACTTATGAGGCAACGCCAAAAGGTGAGAACACCAGAACAACATTTATTCATTTGGTTTAAAAGAAGGATGTAACTCTAGACTATGCCAGAACCAATAACTTGCATGTCATGTGGAATGGAGGCATCATTGATACTCATGATGACCATGATATTGTAAATGTTGTTTTTCAACACATGCATTTAAATAGGATAATTACAAGGGTTGGAAATGTCTGGTCCTTTTAGAGATTTGCATCAAGAAAATAGGGAGAATTTTATTGTGAGTGTAATTCAGGCCATTGGGAGTTTTCTAATTCATGAAGAAAGATTGTGAAAGTTGAATGATAGTTGGTCAAAAGGAATTAATTAGTTTGGTGTGTTTTTTTAATCTTCTAAAATAAAATAAAATAAAATAAAAATCAACATGGTTATTCTAGTTTTTAGGGGAAGTAAGGGTGAAGACCTTGAAGTATTTTTAAAGGAATATAATAAAACTTGTATTGGTATGGGGCTTAGAACAACTATGAAATGACTTAATTTTTTTCTTGAATTCTTAGAAGGTACAACATCACATTGGTTTAAATGATAGACAAAAGCATTGAAGGGATCATGGAATGACATAATTAAGGCCCCAATGAAAAAATCTTTTGTGAAAAATGTCTACCAAAACTTAATATTTGAATTGAATCAACTATAGCAGAAGGCTTTAGAGTCATTAAGATAATATAAGGAGAGAACAATAATATTATAGAATAAATTCCATGGGTGTCTTAGGGCACACAGTCATGAAGGAATTGATCCAATTTTTGTTGGAATTAATGCATTAGTGTTAGAACATTTCACTATTGGTCTATTATCAAAGTTGCAACAACAAATGAGATATGAACAAGCAGAGATATTGATGAAATGATGGAGGTGGCCGAAAAGAAGGAGGAGAGCATGGAGGAAGTTCCACAACTAACTTTACAATCCATGGTGAAAACAATTCAATTCTTGAATGAACCAGAGCTACAAAAGCATCCAGAAGTAAGCTCTTACATGGAGTCAGCTAAGGAACAAATGATAAATAAATTGAACCAGTTGAGCCTCCATCTACTACAACCAAGGATTAACAAGAATAGAAATTTGGAAAGGATCCTGTCAACAATTCAATGTTACAAGTGTCGAAAGATGAGACATTATTTAAGAGAATGTCAAAATCTGCCAGCTTTGCTTATTAAAGAAAACGTGGGTTCTTCTATTCGAAGGTTTTTTTGTAAAAGAAAAGGACAAAGCTCAAGTACATTTAATTGAACTAATGAGTGAAAGGTGAAAAAAACTCGAACGGGTATGGAAAGGAGTTCAAAATTCCTGAAGATGTGATTGATGTCATGGCCCAAACTAAATGACCAGTGGAAAACACTTTTTATTTTGAGGCAAACGTCAAAAGGTTCAAGGAGATGGCAAAAGCCCCAAAAGAGAAAAAAAACATTAACACCTTCGGATTGAATTAGTTTCTCCCTAACAGATCCGTAGTTGGGCTGAAAGAATTCTACTTAATGGAAAAATAACTCTGCCTAGTAAATATATTTTTTGTTACGCCCTCAAGATTCACATTATATTGGTGTCAATACATTATATATGATGATACATCTAATGCCACCAATAATTTAATTAAGACATTAGTGGGTGGAAAAGACATTTAACAAGTCGAAATTTGTAAAGCCTGTCTCTTACTATATGGGGCAATTTGAAACGGAAAAAAAAGAGTCGAAAATGAAGGTTTGAATTCCAAAACTTTCTAATTTATAGAGATTTTGGTCCTTATTTGGTGGTGAAGGATGTGGGATCACAAAAGGTAAACATCACCATTTGACAATTGATGGCAATGGTGCTATTAGTTCAAAAGGAATTGAAAAGATGGTCATCAACACCTAAAGTCCCAAAGGTACCCACACCTTTGAATGTCATAACAGCTAAACGTGAATCTGATTTGATGATTGATGTGTAGTGTAATGGATCAGTGTTATGCAAAGTGTTAGTGGATGGAGGGGTAGGAGTCAATGTGATGATAATTCCTGCAATGAGATACTTAGGGTTGAAAATTAATAGATCGGCTTCAGTAACCCTAAAAATGGTTAACAAACGAATTGTTAGGCCATAAAGAGTAATTAACAATGTTGCAATCACTGTAATGAAGGTTTCCACCATTGTGGATTTCCATGTGGTATTAGAGGAAGATGGGGCTTACCCAATAGGTAGGCCTTGGTTAACAAAGTCACATGCAAGGAATTATTGGGGCAAAGGATACATGACCATTGGAGTTCATCCTAACCAATAGAAAGTTCCATTTACAAATTTTGTGAAAAACTTCGAAGGAACTAATGAATATGATGATGAATTAGAAACATACCAAAATTTTAATTTTGAAAGGATTTACATAGATGATTCCAGTGAAGAGGAAGTAGGGTTATATGTTTTGGAAGCAATCCCCAATGTTAGAATTTTAATTCAGGCATATCAAAGGGTTCAAGGGGATAATGACCAATCAACTCCATGTGTGTTGACAGATGAAGAAATTGTGGAATGGGTGAACAAGATTCAACTAGGACTAGACCTTCACCATGAGGAAAAAAGGCAATATGAAGATTTATTACATAAATATATCCATTTGTTCGCTTTCAGTTACAAGGACCTTAGGGAAGTCACCATGGAACAACACAAAATTAAATTGTTACTAAATGCTAAACTAGTCAGGACCAAGCAAAGAAGGTGGAATCTAAGATACATTGCAATGGTGAAAGAAAAATTTGACAAGTTATTGGAGGCAGGGTTTTTTAAACCTATGGAGACAATGAATGGGTTTTTCCTGTGGTATTGGCGTTAAAGAAAAATGGCAAGCTAAGGGTATGTGTCAACTATAAAAGTTTAAACAAAGTAATTAACAAAAATTGATACCCTTTGTCATTTGTGAATTGTTTTTGGAAAAAGTAGCAGGGCACGAGATGTACACATTTGGAGATGGGTATAGGGGTTAGCACCAAGTGAAAATTGTTCCATAGGATTAATTGAAGACCACATTCGTCACATCATGCGGAACATTTTGTTACACAGTAATGCCCTTTGGTTTGTGCAATGCTCTAAGGACATTTCAATGTTTGATGAACAAGGTTTTTAACCATTCTTGGGTTTTTTCCTTTGAGTTTTCATTGACAACTTTGGAGTTTATAGTGATAGAGCTTTTCACCTTGTTTAACTTGGTTAATTTTTCAATTCTTGGATGGTTTAGGAGTGATTTTGAACCTTGAGAAAACCACAATTGGTTTTGCAAAAGGGAAGATGGTTGGACACATTGTATCCAAGGATGGGGTAGCCATAGATTTCGAAAAGTTTGATAGGATTTCAAAGCTTCCTTTCCCCACTACAAAGAAAGCCCTTCGAGTTTTTTTAGAAATGGTGGGTTATTATCGAAGGTTCATACACATGTTTGTGGCAAAAACACGTCCTTTAACACGATTCCTACAAGAAAATACACTTACACCAATGGAAGATGAGGCATGAAAACATGCATTTGAATAACTCAAATCAACTTTTCAAGTTGCATTAGTCCTTTGGACTCCAAATTGGAATAAACCATTTTTAGTATATTGTGATGCATTTGGAGAAATGGTGGGGAGCACATTGTCTAATTGGACAAAAATGGGCATGACCATCCCATTCATTTTGTCAATAGACAATTAACTTCAGTAGAAAAAAATTATATTATGATTGAATTGGAGGGTTGAAGTTATTTTCTCTTTTGAAAAGTTTTGCCATTAATTGTTAGGATACAAGGCCAAAATTGTGACAAATCACAAGGCCTTAACCTACTTGGTCAACAAATTCAATCCAAGTGATTGATTTGCTTGGTGGCTATTGTTAATGGAAGAATTTGAAATTGACATTTCCATTGTTCAGGAAGGCAACATGGCAATGTTGATGGCCTTACAAGGGCATACAAAGGAGTGGTTGATGACTTTTAGATGATGATGATTTTCCAAATGTAATAATAATGACCATTTATGCAAAAAAAACGTTTGAGGATTATCGAAAAATCATTAAATATTTGGATGGCATGAGGTTTTTAGTTGTAGCCACAAAAGTGACGTGAACACGAATTGTGCATAAGAGTTGAAATTACTTGATAATAGGCGACCAACTTTACTTCCAAAGAAGCAATGGTGTTTTGCGACAAACCATTAGAAAGGGTGAAACTTCACATCTTTTGTATGAATTTCATGATGGGTTCTATGGAGGCCATTTTGTGGGACAAATCACAACAAAAAAAGATTTTGTAGGCAGGTTATTATTGGCCCACCTTTTTCAAGGAGGCCCATGATTATTATAAAAGTTGTCATGTATGTTAGGCTTATGCACAAAGGTTTACTATGAGTGGCCTTCTACACCCCATACCACTTTTGGGACCTTTTGAAAAATGGGGAATTGATTTAATAGGGCCATTGTGAATGATTAGGAGATGGGATCAATTCATTGTGGTTGTCATAAACTACCTCACAAAGTTTGTAGAAATACGTGTCTTGAAATCTTCAATGAAATAAAAAGTAGCACGATTTCTGTATGGACGAATCTTTATTTGATTTGGGACATCATTCAAAATTATTTTTGATAATGATCACCAATTTTTGAGTGAGGTTGTGGAAAACTTGTTAGCACATTTTGTAATGAAACATATGTTTACCACTATGTATAAACTTAACACTAATGGCCTAGTAAAAAGGACTAATAAGACATTGTGTTTCATGCTGGCAAAAGAGGCTGGGGTTGATGTGAACATTTGTGATTGGGATCTCAAGATCCACCATGTGTGGGTTTACAACACCACATACAAAACTGTCACAAGATAGTCATCTTTTCGTTTAACCTATGGGATGGAGGCGCTCTTACCCATTGAGCTGGAAGTAATGACTTTACACATTGCCACAATGATGAAACTTCCTTTAGATGAATCCCAATGCCATCGATTATTGCAACTTAATGAATTAAACAAACTATAGTTGAAAGCCCACCAATCCATTGAAGTCACACAAGTTCAACAAAAAAAACTTTTAACAAGAAGTTGAAAGAAAAGGAATTCAAAGAAGGTGACCTTGTCATGATGTTTGACGTTTAGCATCATCACAACACTTATAAGAAATTGTTGCCCAAATGGTTTGGACCCATCCATGGTAGGATAATGGTGTGGCATACTATTATACATAGATATTAAAAAGGTGAAAAAATATTTATGCAAACAAAAACATAGATTTCCATAGTTATGTAACAACATACATAGTTTCAATCCTTAACCCGCTTGTGATTTACATATCTACTATGTCTCTCAGTTATTCAATTTCAAATTAGGTCCAGTTTTGAAGTAAGGGATAGGCACCACCATCCAGCCATTCTTTTGTGAAATAGTGCATGGGTTATGCATTCTTTTGTTTCAGCCATAAGGAACAATAGAATGCACCACACCCAACCCTTCAAATTGTCAAAATGCACCCCAAGCTGATAACCAAGGGTGTGTCCCAAATTAATTTTGGTGAAGCCTAATCCATGGGCTTTAATTGGCGTGTAAAGACCATGACACAAAAATGTTACATCCTGGTCACAAATGGGAAATCCTGCTAAAAAATGGATTGAGATGCTATTGAAAATATGTTGGGAACACATTGGGAACTTGGGAATGTGTAAAAAGCCAAGTGAGAACTTGATGATATGATATGAAATTGAGGTGATGTTGGGAATGGCTTGCAAAACACTTTGAAAACCATTAGGGAACCTGATTGGAACCCCGTGGGAACTTGATGGGAACACATTTGCAATAGACAAGAAAACTACAAAAATCCCCTCCCCAACCCCCAAAAACCCAAAAGAAAAAAAAAAGTGCACATTGAGCCTTCTCATTGGCTGCATCAAATATCTATTTCCAAAAGTGTTTGTCACCATTTTACAACCTGAGCTAATAAAACCCCCCATTATGGGGGTAATTATTCACCTCTCCTATTTTGGGGACATAGTGCGATTCATATTAATTAGATCATGGGCACCGCTCACAAGTTTTTCTTTTTCTTAAGGAGCCACATTTGATAGGCGTATCAGCAATTTTCTTTGGAACATTGGGCATGCCCCCAATAGAAGCACCTCTTTGAACCCCCAGTTGCAAAATAGAGACGAGGTTGTACCCTGCATCCTCCTTTCTAGTTAATATACAGGGGAGTTAAACTCTGGGCAAACCATATGGGACAAAACCCAGGTGCTATTGTGAACCATGCATCTGGGAACTCCTTGGGAACACATTGGGAACAAAGCAATAAATCCCTGTCCCCCCAAACTTAAAAGGAAAAAAAGCAAGGCACCTTGAGTGCATGCTTGGGCCTTCCCATTGGCTGCATGAAATTTCTTTTCTCAGATTGTTTGTCACCATTTTTCGCCTGGGCTAATACCACTTGCAAATAACACCCTACCTATTAGGGACCTTTTGTGCATTTCCGGCCTGTTCCCATAAAAAAGAGATTTCATTGGTCGGTTCCTTTTTTCAAGGGGTCTGGTTTCTTAATAATAATAAAATTGTGCATCTTTGTACGGGACCCTTGTAAGTAGGGGCCCACACCGGCCTAAACCCTCTCCTTCTTATCATAAGCAACTAGGTAAGTAATGTAAATGGTTACTGTAGGTAACAGTGGTTATTTTCAGGAATTAAGTGATATTCAAAATATGAAAGTAGAAAATCGTAATTACCTTTTCATATTGTTTCAATTGTGGCAACTTTTTGGCGACTTTTTAAAAAAAAATTAAAACAAAGAAATTTGATTGAATATTCTTTATTTTTCAAAATATGACAAAAATTGGCCACAAAATATAATCACTGAGCCAAATCTGACTATTGACCAAAATGTGAAGTACAAATGTTTAATCACTCTTTTTATATTTGGCTACGCACTGAAAACACAAATATGAAAATTTGATAATTATTATTATTATTATTATTTACTCATTCTTGAGTCTTGGTAAATTGAAAACTTCCAAAATCACTTCATTTTAGAATTTTAATTTCACTTACTTTTTGATGAAATTTTGCCGATAAAAGAACAGCTGGTAAACCAGTAATGCACATAGGGTGAAACTGCCCATCACTGATCACTACCCTATGACTGAACATTTCTATAGATCTTTGTCATCTGTGCTTCATTTTGAGTGATTTAAAATGTTAAGAGAGTGCTCTTAAAGCTCTAGAGATCAAGCTCTAGAGATCCTCTTTGAAGTGCAAAGGAAAGAGAGTAATGAAAAAATAACAAGAAGAATAAGCTTTTCAACTTACAAAACACATTTTTTTCTTCTTTTTGAATCCTTCTTATTTTGAAAGCTTCTGACTTTCTCATTTCTTGTTCATTTTAAATGATTTAAAGTGCTATAAGAGTGCACCTTCAGTTTCACAAATCATCTTTGAACTCTAATAGCAACAAAGCAACATACAAAAGAATTTTTGTGGTGTTTGGGAATTGGCTTTGTAATGTTTTGTTGTTTATTTTTTTAGTTCTTGACCCTCTCATTTCTAATCTGTTTTTGAAGATGTTTAGTGTGTCAGATGCCTCAAGAGGAGGCGTTCAAGTTTTGTTTGGACACCAAAAACAATAGAGCCCTCCCCTTGGATCTGGCTTGCCGTGAGCACTTAAATGTTCCCTCATTGGTCACTCTATCCTACTGTCAACTAGGTAAGTAATGCCGGTGGCTACAGTATTAGGGCCTTGGGCGCACCAGCACTCACACTAGTACCCTGGTAAAACCCCCAAATTTCATCTAAATTAATTTTAAATATTATGAATATCCCATGATTAGACTAAATTGGACTATCTGAGGAGTGATTTTGTTTTTGCAATTTTGTGTTGTTGCTCAAGTGGTGATCATAAAGAAGTGTTTAGCCAAAATTGGTGAAATTCAAACATGAAAACACAAAAATCTTAAGCACCTATTCATATTGCACAAATTTGTGGCAAATTTTAACAAATTTTAAATTAAAATCTCCATTTTTTGCCAATTATTTTATAAAAAACACGAAAATTTTGATAAAATTTTCTTTTTCACAAAATGGCAATCATTAGCTCAGTTTTATTTTCTTTTGTCTGTTTGTCCAAATTTAACATTTCTTGGGTATAATTTGGCCACTATGAGGCCTCACTCAAGAAGGTGAAGGTACCAATGTGGGTGCTGCTTCACCACCTTGGTTGAACCAGCAAGCACGTCGGCACCATGGTAAAAATCACAAAATTCATTTAAATTATTATCTAAATATTACAGATATCCCTAGTTTAGACTAAATCAGGGTCTCTGAGTTCAAATCTAACGTTTTTTGGGCTTAATATGGCCACTGAGAGGCCTCACTCAAAAAGGTCGAGGTACCAAAGTGGGTGCTAGTTTACTCTGGCCAGGTAGTGGATTACCAAAAATATCCCATTGGTATGTAAGTAATGTAAGAGGTTACTATATATATGTAGGCATGTAATTAAGCAAGCCACTTAACTGGCTACTACGGTTAGTAGGTACATGTGGATGGTTAATACACGTGTTGGTTAGCAATGGGATAAGAACTCAACGAAAAAATGTTTTCCTGTCCACATATCATCATCCATCCTGCATAGTGGGCTGGTGGGACAGAGGGTTCCCTCTCTGGCCCCTTTGGTTTTGCCCCTAGTCGCTAGTGGCTGGCCTATTCACATTCTCAAGAAATCGGCCAAAAAAAAAGAATTGCCAGCAAGAAGTCTCAAATAAATTGACAGGAACTTCACGTTATAAATCATAGCATGTCTTAACAAGAATTATCTCATCTTGTAGAGAAAGAAATTCTGTCTCCTGTTTTTGGCTCAGATCAATCTGCTTCTGAGATTATCAATTGAAGCAGCTTGCCAATTATAGCTTGCTCACAACACTTGTCGGTAGCTCTTTGTGTGTTTTGTTAGTAGCTCTGGGTGGGTGTGTGTGCAGAATCAAGTTGCAGTGCTTGAAGGTAATGTTGCCCAGAGACTGAAGAAAACTTGATGAGTTCCCCACTATATACTACAAAGAGCCGTTCTGGCTCTGCGATCTTACTTAACTCTGTAACAACTTAAGTAAATTCTTAACAAACTAACTAACCAGCAAGTGGTTATTACTGACTACTAACAACCTGCTGAAACTCAATTATGTTCTAACAGACTTGGTTGCAGCACTAGGTTGTTACCATGCAGATTAAGTATTTATAGATATTCAACACCTCCCCTCGAACATCAGAAACTGCACTTTGGTTTCGATGTGAGTAAACTGTAAAATATGAAGATCTTGGAAATGGAATCACTTAGAGTTGAGGAGATGGAGCAATTAACAATTTTGCAAACCCTACTGTTAATCTTCTGGATGATTTGTTTTCTTGGTCGTAAGGTATGTGAACGACTACTGGCTTGGCTAGAGTTTATGCTGTCCGGAACAATGACACTTGAACAAGATGAAGGACCTATAGATGAGGGAATTGTTTCAGAACATTCTCAAGATGTCTCAAGTGTAGAAACTTCCAGAATGGTTGAAAACCAGACCCGACGGGTATCGTAAATTTATGACACCCACCCAACACTGGTCCCCACTATATACTACAGAGAGCCGTTCCGGCTCTGCGATCTGACTTAACTTTTTAACAACTTAAGTAAATTCCTAACAAACTAACTAACCAGCAAGCGGTTATTACTAACTACTAACCACCCGCCGTCAGTCAATTATGTTCTAACAGACTTGGTTGCGGCACTAGGTTGTTACCATGCAGATTAAGTATTTATAGATATTCAACGGTGTGAATTTTCTCTGTGTGAGAATTTTGGGTCGACGGTCGGTGACTATGGATCCAATTTGTTGCTCTGATTTGTTGCGTCAAAATGTTTGTCGAGAGCATGTGGAAGAGATTCGTAGGAAGCGCTTTAACATCGGAGAAGATCAACAACCGAGTCAGTTGGCATCGATGCTACAAGGAGCCATCGAGCAGCTGTCGGCGGAACTGTACCAAAAGGACATTCGCTTTGTCCCCGAGCTCATTCAGGCAACAACTCTTGTCCCTGTCGCCTTCTTCGTCGCTACAATGCCATGCGAATTGTCCCTGCATCTCTCTTTCGACTTCTCGCAGTTCGCATGTTCAGCATGGATCGAGAGATCACGTAGAAGATCCATTCTAGAAATCCAATACGAGATTTTATTTATTTATTTGGTTTGTGAATTGCGATGGCCGCCGTTTGACTGTCTGTCTGTCTGCATGTGCGCTGCAGAATGCGGAAGACAACAATTATGGGCCTGGAGTTACGCCATCGCTGGAATTCGTCTTGACGGATCAGGACGTCGCGGATGTCGGCGCGTCCGCAACTCTTCTTCTCTTCAACAATGAGACGGGGTTTAATCAGAAACACATGTCGTCGCTTTGCGCGGTGACAAT
>Ga0116229_10010795_pt1 | contig 13617 bp, 12 predicted proteins | sample S1TSphgellanicum_3_FD_87313 | JGI IMG/M metagenome (GOLD analysis project Ga0116229, IMG submission 87313) | Host-associated microbial communities from peat moss isolated from Minnesota, USA - S1T2_Fc - Sphagnum magellanicum MG | ecosystem: Host-associated > Plants > Peat moss > Unclassified...
CTAAGTGTGTGTCAAATGTGTTTAACTCATGTTCACACTCACACATGAGAAAACTAGATGTTGAAGGTTAAATCAAATTAAGATAAAAATGCAATGTTGAAATGAAAGTAAAATGTGCAATGCAAAACGAATAGATAAATGACTTAACAACCAACCATAGCCTTGCCCCCTTACCTAAACAAAAACAATTATGAACTCTGCATGCTGAAAAACTGGAATCATTTTCCAAAATAGACCTAATGGATGTGTTGTGATGAAAATCCATCACAAATGCCTATAAACCCAGGTGCTGATAATTGCTAGACTTTTTAAAAAGAAAAAAAAAAAGCATATCCCTAAATAAAGAAGGAAAGTTATCTTGCGCTACACACTGGCAAGACTAAAGTAGGTGGGGCCCCTTCAATCTGTACTACTGTTTGGCAGGTTCTTGAAAGTTGATTATAGAAAGAATAGCCCATTCTGATGAGTTGTTAGAAATTAGAACATCTCCACCAACGCTCAGTATGTGGCCCTGCACTCGAAATCTTGGATAATGTGCACCCCTGAAATCTCGTGGAACCTGGAAAATTGCGCATCTTTCAGAGCTGGGAAAAAATCTAATAAGTGGAGCCAAATTATATTTATAGACTGGTCCCTGTTTCTGATTCGCTAGATAGTTTGATTGGTTAAGGTGGGTTGCTGTTACTAGTCTCCTGAGCAACTATTTCCAGGTTTTAGTTTTATGAGTGGGGTTGCAAAAAAAGCAACTAAAAGAGAAATATTTTTACAAGGTCACATACTAAACACCTCTGGAGATGCACTTAGAGTGGCTTAGTTGTGTGATGGGGTCAATTAATTGGTTCTTGTCCTGGCTTAACAACCTTTGGTTTTAGGTGCTTGAGAATTTGACATGTAAAGGTGTGAGACAGGTGGACGGGTTTCATCAAATTTTTGTGGAAACATGTATATCCTTTGTATCTCTGTAATGAATACCCTGGACTAGTGGATTAACATGCCACTTAAATGATTTGTTAGTTTGGAAGTGACTTTGTATGAGGTTTTGAAACATGAATGGCCAAAAGCCCAAGGATCATGTTTTGGGAATACAGGGTACATGAGGGAGGGGGCAAGTTCCATTATATATTTTAGGTGCCAGGCATGATGAGGGGATGGTTGCCATGAATATATTTGATTCACTTTATAGCATAATGGCAGCCCTCCCATCTCTTCCATGTTTTGAGGTTCCACCACAAGGGCAGTAGCCTGAGCGCTGGGACTGAAAAACAGGGAAGAGCCAAGAGGGCTGCCATTATATAACATAATGAATGTGCACTTTTTTCATCCATCTGAACAAATTTTCATCCATCTCTGTAAGACCATAAACCTCACACGTAGGAAGAAATCATCCACCATGTAATATGCCTGACATATCTTCTGGACAAGGGACCTCCAAATACAAAGCAAAAACATTGCCGGTTCTTTCCGCATTAGGAAGGGTTTTTCAAAGTCTCAGCTTGTTAGACATTATGTACATGTACTGAATCAAAATTTGTGCAGGAGGTTTGGTAGCAAAAAAAACTGTGCTGCAATATGGTGGCAGAATCAGGCTATTAGGCTACTGGTATCTAGCTGGTTCTGCAGCAATGCGGTGCCAAATCAAATCAATTTTTTTTTCATTCTTCTTTTCAGAACATAGTGCCAAATCAAATCAAATTTTCTTTCATTTTTCTTCTTTGCAGAACATGATGCCAAATCAAATCAAATCTTTCCCATTCAGTCACAATGAACCAGCACCCACCAGTGCACCATCCATTGAATGCCTGTTATTACTCAATTATAGATGAACCTCAAATGAGTTAGTATATCATTTCACCCCGGTAATCAATTATGTAAGAAATAGTTCACATATATAATAGGTAGATAGGTAGGAAACAGATAACTACTATATAAGGGTATAGTTTATACATAGGTAAGGGCTGTTTCTACTACCTACCTACTAACAACCTGCTAGGGGTTTGTTAGTAGGTAGGTAATAAAAAAAAGCAACTGAGCTAACCACAATAGTTAGCTAGCCAGGGAACTGGAACCCAACAGAAATCTGTCTCCTGACCACTTACCATCCATCCTTCATGGTGCACTGGTGGGTGTCAGTTCACTCACTGTGGCCTTTTCATTCTTCTTTGCAGAACATGACATGTGTTTTGCAAAGCAAAACATGGAGTACAAAGTGCACAAAACCATGCAAGTACTCACTTTGACCCCCATGAAGTTTGATGTACAGTATAGCACCTTGCTTATGTCATATTCCATACACTCCCTGGTTTCTTTATTTTGACACACTCCACTCACATGGCATGGGTGACGCAGAACAAGAAAGACTAAGTGTTGGGCAGGTACGAGGCTATAAAAATTGGTATTGATCCTGGCATCAAAGATTTGAGCTAACTCATATGATCTAAGGAAATGGCAGCCTTGTACCAGACTCCCTTGGTAAGGGTTGAGGTAATACCAACCTCATATCATCCAAAAATCAGCCTTAGATCCTAATACCCGATCAGGTTAATATGAACTTTTTTTTAATCCAATACCAGTACTGGGCTGCTATGATTTTATTTTTGAAATCCAATATCAGTACCAATTGGTATGTCCGATAGACGGTTCAAAAAAAATCGCATACATGTACTTGGCTGGTACTTCACAATTGGATACCCACCCAACACATGGAAAAGCCTCAAACAAATTTGGGTTGCATGTAAACATTATAAATATCATGGTCTTTAAACTAAATCAGGGTCTCCAAGTCCAAATTTAACATTCTATAGATTAAACAACTAGGGTTTTGACATTTTGATTATCATTAGGTTTAGATTGACAATAATAGGTACATATCAAACTTTAGATTGTGTGGAAGTTATGGATTAAATTTGGGTGGGAGCCATATTCCAAGCCATGCTCATTAAATTAATGATCAATTTGAGGGTCCAATTAATAAAAATGTGGGATTCACATAGTGGATGAGCATAAGCACAAGATATTGGTGGTCTTAGTTTTTACTATGACAATGAATCAAAAAATTGCACAAGTGGTTTTCATTGCAACAAATATAGCTATTGCATAACATCAGAATATGATGACTACATGGCTTTTTTTCCAATGTTTGTGGACATGCCACCAAGTGTTTGGAACATATGGAGATATGAAAATGCGTTTGGATAGATTGCGTATTGTTAATTTGGACAGCTTTTATAGGGATTGGGCTTTGCAAGCTTGAGAAGAAGTATGAATAGAAGCACCTTCAACATCAAAAGAACTAAGATAGTCAAAGTGAATCAAACAAATGAAAAGGTTCAAAAATCCAAGGATAATGAATGATGATAAAATTGACATGGAAAACATAGAAGATCAAGGTGAAATTAAAATATGATAACCATTGAAAACAATCCTAACAAGAAAACAAAGAAAAAAATGATTAAGAAATGTTGGTAGAAGTAATGACAATTCATGAGTTTTAACAAAAAACTTTTTGAAATTAACATTAAAAAATAGTAATGTTGCCCTTCTTATATACGTCTAAATTGGGGTCAAATTGTGATGAATGACTCAAAATTCAAATGTTATGTAACTTTTTAACTTATTTATAAGACATCCATATTTTTGAATAAAACATCAGTTTTTCCAAGTTGTAACAATATTGTAATAGTTTTTGCCACATTTGAAGAGTGATCATAAACATTGGTTTTCTATCTTTTGTTTTGTTTTTAAACTTCATTTGGAGTGAAAGGTCTATCCAACATTTTTTACTATCATCATCTTTAAAACCATTGTGAAATTTTGTTTATAATTTTGGACTACCCATTATTTCATCAATTTCATCCACAAAATCATTCACATGTTTCATCACATTTTCACTTTGATGCCACCAATTATCTAATGTGTGATAAAAGGGACATTCATTCCAATCATACGTAAAATCCCATTTTGCAATTTTGTTATCCTTGTATCATCTATAAATTTCATTGAATTTTTTTTTGCAAGCAACTAGAGTCCTTGAAAAATCAATGATTGGAACCAACATTTGAACGTGCAACTTGCACCATGCATGTTCTCTTGAAGAAAAAAAAAATTGGAATCAAAAACCATGATTTATGGGTTGAAAACATTCCTTAAAATTAAAAAACTAGAATAATTACATTGATAAAACTAATGCAATTCATACAAAAACATCTTAAATAAAGTTGACTAAGTGATTACCTCCTCTCCTTCCCCAAAAGGAAATGTGAGTTTAAAGCTCATTGTGGTTGAAGTGGTGACCTTTCAATAAAGGTTTCAAAACAAGGGCAAGAGGCAAAAGCCCAAGGCCTTCATAAAAAAACCCAATAGGCCCAATTTAAATTTTATTTGTTTACTTTATTTTCAAAGACTCTATCACTCCATTCAAATTCCAAATTTGAAAAAAAAAAAAGTTCAAGGTTGAAGAAAAACTTATTTGCAAAAATTTTATCAAAACGAACACAACTCCATTTCTTCTCATATTGCATTGACTGTCAGGGACATAATGCCTTACATTCTTCCACAATTTCAATTTTTAAAAAAATTGAAAAAAAACCATTAAAAACAATAAAAAAGACAACCTTGACCTTAGTTTATGTCTTGATTCTCAAAACCATGAACTTTCCTTTTAACTTCATTTTTAGTCCAAATCAGTGTTGGTCTGGTATCAACAAAATGTTGGGTATGCACCAAGGTATGAGCTATCCTACCCATAGGTTATTAAAGTTCATATATTTCGGCCAAAAATCGTATTTTTGGTTTAGGGTTTAGGGTAAAGTTAAGGCTAACCCAAAGAGGTAGGTTTAGGGTTTCAGAAAACTAAGATGATACTAGGGCCCAATGTTTTCTCTCAAACTCCAGTATCATGAAACTAATATCAAGGTTCTACTCCATTTTGCTCCATCTTGGATTATGAGTGTTCCTTTTCGAAGAAACATTGGTTTATGAATGTGCATTTTGGAGATGGTGGCATAAGATTTGCTAGATCCTTCCTACATCCAACTTTTAATCACCATCACAAGGAGGCGTTCATCTTGAAAATGAGATTCTTTACTTTACACTTTATATGTGTTTCCTACATTCAATGTTGTTGAAAGTTGATAGTCGAAAAGGTTTGTGACAGTTTAAGCTTTTCATTTAAACTTTTCATTGAAGCTCTACCTCTGGTCATCATTCTTGATGCATTGAAGTTTTGCATTGAATCGTTGTTCTTTTGTCATCCTATTCTATGTTGGTGTTCTACATTGAAGATTTCATGGTCTTTCATCATCCTTTTCATGCGTTGAATCTCTCATGGTTTTTGGTCGTCTTTATGGGTGAGACGAAGTTTTGCATTGAAGTTCCAGGGTCTTTGGTTAGCCTTTAAATGCATTGAAGCTTCATTTTGTTTTGTTCCAAGGTTTCAATTTGGTTAGGTGCATTGAAATTATATTATGATGAAGCTTCAGGGTCTTTGATTATTTTCTGTGTGCATGAAAGTTTTGTTTTGAAGTTCCAAAGTTTCTAATCAAGTGTGTTAAAGTTTTGTGTTGAGGCTCTAGGGTCTCTAGTCGTCTTTTGGGTGCATTGAAGTTTTGTTTTGAAGCTCCAAATTCTCTAATCATATGTGTTGAAGCTCTAAGGTCTTTGCTTTAATGCATTGAAACTCAAAAGTCTCTTGTCAAGTGCATTGAAACTCCAAATTCTATACTCTAATGTGTTGAAGCTTTACATTGAAGCTCTAGGGTCTTTGCTCTAATGCGTTGAAGCTCAAAGGTCTCTTGTCAAGTGCATTGAAACTCCAAATTCTCTACCTAATGTGTTGAAACTTTACATTGAAACTGTAGGGTCTTTACTTTAATCTGTTGAAGTTCAAAGGTCTCTTGTCAGGTGCATTAAAACTCCAAGTTCTTTGTTTTAGTGTGTTGAAGTTTTGCATTGAAGCTTTAGGGTTTTTAATCAAATGCATTGAAGTTTTGTGTTGAGGCTCCAAGTATTCTACTTTGGTGCGTTGAACCTCCTTGGGGTCTCTGGTAAACTTGTGTGTTGAAACTTTGCATTGAAATTCCAAGCTCTCTTCTCTAGTGCATTGAAGCTTTGTGTTGAAGCTCCAAGTTTTTTATTCTAGTGCATTGAAGCTTCGCATGTGAAGCTTCACATTGAAATTCCAGGGTCTTTGGTCAACTTGTGTGTTGAAGCTTTGCATTGTGGTTTTAAGCTTTCTATTTTGGTGCATTCAAGCTTGAAGGTTTTTGGTTGGGTGTGTTGAAATTTCGTGTTGAAACTATAGGGTGTCTGGTTGGCCTTCTAAGTGTTTGAAGGTTTGTGTTGAAGTTATGCATCATTCATCAACAGTGTTTCGAATCTATGTGTTGAAGCATCACATCAGGTTGTTAATGTTTTAAAACTTTATGTTGACGCTCTAAGGTTTCAACTGATTGTCCTTTTGGGTTTGTTGAAGCTTTCTATTGAAGTTCCAAGGTCTCTAGTTGTCCTTGTGGGTTTATTGAAGCTTTTTATTGAAGCTCCTTGGGGTCTTTGGTTGTTTTGAACTCAGTGCATTGAAACTTCTACTATTACTTCTATCTATTATTTTTCGATCTTTTTCACTTTCTTATTTTATAAACAATGTATACTCAATCTAAGTTCATGGACACTTCTTGTCTGAAAGAGCTTCACAATACAAGGTATAATGATGTGGTTATCAATGAACTTAAAGTTTGATTTTGTTAGCAGACGTGTTGTAAGAAATTGAGGCAGTAGCTAATGAAGAGAAATGAGCTAAAGAAGAAACCCTTTGGAAGCAACGATTAACTCAACTCACCACCAATGCAAATTTCTAGGTTCTTTTTCACCATGTAGTAGAATCGTGGGCTTAGTTTGTGTTGAACAATATTATTACTAAGGTTGATGTGAAAGGGGTCCAACTCATGAGGTGTGTGATGTGTCACTCTTTTGAAAATTCTTCAAGTTTGCAAAGTTCAATTGAATCTTGGAAAGGATTTGTAACTTACAATCCTAAGCATGGCATTACATCCATGTAAAAGTATGTTGTAAATGAACATAGCTCAAATTTGTAGAAATTTCTTTTGCACAAAAATTCTGATGTAAAGGGAAAAAATGGTGGTAAAAGACAAAAATGCAAGCAAAAGGCATTTGCCACACCTATAACCATCACTAATGTTTTTGGAAATGTGAGGCCTTACAAAAAATCTAACCCTATTCAAATGGGGTTTATTGAGGATTTAGTTTTGATGATTGCTAAGGAAAATATGCCTTTGTTTGTTGTGGAAAGCCCTTGGTAGAGGCAAATGGTGTTGTGCCTTTGTGGTCAAGTCAAGTTTCCTTTTTGGAAACAACTTGTTTGTGAACACATTCCTGCTCTACTACAAATAACCATGGCAACTTATGTGTTCCTTGCCATTGTTCAATATGCAATTGTCACAAAAATATTTGATCTTCGAATGTTGAGGTCAGGCTATGACACTTTTGCCTTAATCATCAATTTCATTAACCCTAGTTGGGTTCCTTGTCTCGTTACTATTGGACTATTTGAAGCACTTGATACTTCTAGTGCAACTCTTGCAAAGCAAGTTAAAGTTTTATTGGCAAAATTCAACTTGACAAATAAAATCATCGTGTATGGCAAGGACGTAGGAGATAACTTGAATTCTTTCACAACTACCCTCACTTTTGTTGTGTCATGTGAGCTTTTACAATTACCTCAACCATTTGCTAGCTTCTGCTTTGGTCATGTTATGTCAAAGGCATGTTAATATGCCATGAATGAAACTAAGGTGAGTGCAAACATGAAAGAAGTTAGTTTGAAAGATGCACAAGCTACTCTCCAAAAGATAATTATCTGGACTAAGAAGTCTAGTAAGGGCAGACTTGAGTGACAAAAAGCTTGCCATGAGGTTAACATGCAACATAGAAAATTCAAAACCTCAGTGAAAACAAATTTTGCTTCCAAGGTAATTCTATTCCAAGAAACCTTGGAATATGTGAGTGTTATCAACATTTGTTACACCTAACAAAGTTCAGCTCTACAAGCCACGAAGATTTTTTATGTTAGATGATCTTAAATATCTACATAGATTTTGCACTCATATTTAGTACATTAGCACTTCTTTATAAAACCCTACAATTTACATTATTTCTGGGCTCCAAATTTCTCCTTGTTTGTTTTTCAATGCATAATGTTTGGTTGATGTGCTGGTTTTTTCTCTTGCTTGTGGTCAAACTCACTTTGACCAAAAAAATCCTAAACCTAATACCTATATCTGGGTTGATATTTGGCCCCCTGCCTTGTGCCTAATACCTGTGTTGATACTGGTTTGTTGAATAACAAATATGTTATTATTGATAACATTCTGGTTTCAAAAAATTAAAATGTTAATAAATTTAAACCCCTACCCGGGCTTACATAAAAACAAACCTAATACCAGCAACAGCCTGATATCTTCAAAACCTGACACCAGACCAACAGTGGTCCAAACCCATTGAATTCCCCTCCAGAATGCCATATAAATATCAGTTCAAATTGGCTTGAATTGATCTTGGATCCTCATCTAAAAGGCGTTGCATCCAATTTATAGCACTTGACCAATAGGATTGCTCCAATTTGTTGAACCTTGCCCCCTGGGACCCTCATCTAAAGTGGCCCTAAGAATTTGTTTGACTACAAGCTAAGGATTCACTTTATATGAAAGCTACCAAAAGTTAGTTCCAAAATGATTGTTCGTTCACAATATTGGATACACACACAGAGATTTGGCTACTCTCCGTGTGGCCAGATTTGTAACTATTGGACAAAATGTTTTCTTTGTCTATCCATGACTTATGGCTACAATTCAAAGCTTTAGGCTTTTGCCATATGGAGGACTCCTGCTGGCTGTCGGTACGCATCTCTTGGTCGTGAAAGACTTTTGAAAAACACCTTGAAACACCAATGGTACGTGCTAATTGAAAAGAGTCAAGTTTTTGCTATTTTGAGAAGTTTGGAAAAAATTCTTCAAAAAACGTGTTATTCACAATGTAAATTGTGCTTTTCCCATGGAATAAAATCTTGACCTTTGCGAAATCAAAAAATCAAAAGGGAAAAAAAAAATTGGATGGAGGGCGGGGATGGATGATTTCCATTTTTTAGTTGCATTAGAGTTATGTTGGACAAAAATGTATAATGGCAAAACCCAATTGAAAAAGACAACTTTTCCTTTACTAAGTATATGGCTATATCACAAAGTTGGAGAAAAAATATTGAGTAATGTAGTAGGTTCCTTGGTTTCCGTGAATTCTACATTTTTTGGAGAATTTTTTTTTTTCCCTCCCATCTCACTAATTGTGTGAACAAGGAGAATATTTTCTTTTAAAAATGGAAAAGTAAATTCATAATGACATAACATACTTAAGAATTCTCTGGCCCTCTTCGCATTTTGCTTTTGTTGTGCACTTTTCAAATGCCACATGTCCAGTAGTAAAATTGTAGAGCTTTTTTTGTGGCTTTTAGGCCTGCCCAAAACAAAAGCATGTGCAGATTGAGTCAAACACTCCTTATGACACTCATTAAAAGTTTAAATATTTAAAAACACTGTTAATTTCCGAAGGAGCAATTCTTGGTGTTTTATAAAGCAAGGTTTCTACAGTAGTCAAAGGAAGAAGCTCATATTTAATACTTAACCTTGCTTTGTAAAACACTCAACCAAAACAACACATCACAAGCGCGCTGGCCCTGCCAATAGACAAGATCTTGTACATCTACTTACTGTGGGTCCACACTCTGAACACCAAAAACTTCGGTTGCAATCTAAACAGTTTAAACTCTTTCACCGAAGAAACCAGTTCACCAAATGTGAAACTGAATTTAATAAGGTAAAACGTCCAAAAGTTGGATCCAATGCCATAGTCCTGTGGGGGCAGGGCCCAACAAAATGGTGTAGCAATTCACTCATTATTATTGACTTTACAACTAAACACAACATGCAACTTTTTTTTTTTGTGGCAATAATTTCTTCATAATTTTGGGATGTGTAAAAATGTTTTCTTTCAACAAAGAAATCATGAATTTTGCAGAATCACATTTTCAAAAAAATAATAATAATAACAATAATAAGATACTGTTAGGGAGCCCAATACTGAAAGGTATAAACCAGCGACCATTTGGTATAGAATGCATGTGCCTGGTATCAACCAATGGCACTAACACTGGTAGCAAGAACTGTACCAGTCTGGTACGATGAGCTATGGCCATATCAGTCCTGTACTAGTTTTATATCCATCTCAAACTAGGCTCAAACTAGGTCTATGCCTCCTCCGAACCAACTAAAAATCAATCTCCATATGTTACTTACTTAGTTGTGATGGGTTTAGGGTTTATGGAACTTCCAACCATGATCTTTTGTTCACTTAGGAGTTTCATACTTGCATATCATTGCCCCCTTATCCCCAGGGCTTTACAGAAATACAGAAGAGACCTTAGCCATGGAACATAGTGAAGAAAACTTAAAAACTCTCCATTACAGGAGTCCAAGATTTCTAGGGGTCGATTTAAGCAGCCAGCCACCTTGAAGCAGCACCCACCAGCACACCATGAAGGATGGATGGTAAGTGGTCAGGAAACAGCTTTCTGTTGGGTTCTAGCTCCCTTGTTGACCATGGTGGTTAGTTCGGTTGCTTCTTTTACTAACCTACCTAGTAACAACTCATGAGTAGTTGACTCGATGATATAACACAATCAATTTGGAGTGGAAAATCAAAACCTGTAATATGAACTCTACTCAAGGGTACTTGGCTATTTAGAATATTTACGGCTCGGGTTAGGTTTGGATGTCAAACTTGGGATCACATTCTTGAACGGTTTAACTTGGGTTTGGTTGTTTGAATAGGGTTACAAAACCAGTTGGCCCACCTCATAGAAAAACACATGCCATACTTGAGAACTAACGAGTTATTGTGTGTACGAACCAAATATGAACTCACATAATCAATACAAAAACTTTTGACTTGACTCAAGGTGTGTGGAATTTTTCCTCTTGTTGTTGTTGAACCAAGCCACAACAAAGTGGATTTGGGAGATAGGGTTGGGCTAGTAGTACCAGCCTTCTTTTTAAAACTGGTGAAATTTTGTCCGAAAGGGAAATTTAAAAATCAAAAATTCAGAAATGAAGTGTTTTTGAAGGTTTTCAGTCACCAGAAGTGAGAAAATAATAAAATAAAAAAATTGCCAGATCCCTATATTTGGTTTCCAGTGTGTATCCTAATATATAGAAAGATGATTAAAGATGTATACTTCATATTTGATTTATAGCCAGATTTGGCTAAATCTTCCTAAGGACAATAGCCAATGTTTGTACATCTTTCTATGGATGGTTGCCACTGTGGCTCCAAAAGAAAATTCCTAAAAAAATATGGGCTAGTACATATTGTACATTTAATTTGCTTGAATATATGTGTTTGTTGAGAGGAACATTCTAGTCCATCTCGCAAAAAATTTCCCCTTGGAAGAACATTCTCAAAGAGATTTTAGTCGCATTACAAAAGTGGACCATAATTTCAGCTCCTTTCCACGATTTTTCCCATCAAGTTTTCGACTTCGGAATGTAAGCACGCCCATTGTCAAACACATACCAATGAGCAAACGCTCAGACGATTGACTTCATGACTGGTTAACTATCATAGCTCACCTAGTAACCATTCAATGAGACCTGAAGATCAAAAGATTCAAATTTTTTTAATTAATTTCTTTAATTGCACTTTTGAAGCTTTAAATCATTTGGAGATGGAATTTGTGTGTTCAGTGACGGGCTCCATAACTTACAAAAATTATCGACGAGGCTCATTTGCCTCTTTGCAAATGATTTGAAACTAATGATTTGAAACAGGGCATTTCCACCCTCCATTTGCTAACAAGTGAGGTTTATCAAACTTTTAAAAATAAGTAAACACAAATGTCTCCCTTAAAGTTTGGTAATATTGGGTGGAGTTTGTCAAAAAATAAATAAATCATAAATCATAAGAATATCTCATAGAGAAGGAGGTTTATAGGAGAAGGGTGAATCATTCTCTATTTGGTGATGGCAGGTTTAACAACAAGAGCACCCCCAAAAAGCACCTCTTTGCATATCTCCTTGCATATCTAGTGTCTAACCTAAATCATAACATCCCCTTAAAAAAAGGCTTTTAAAAAGGACCTAAGTACACATCCTACTTAGTACTATTAATTGGTTTGCACGGTCATATTCTTCATACTTTTTTCTTTTGGTAGTTGACCTCTTCATTGGTCCATCACCCAAAACTAAAACCTACATTTGACATTCCTAGAATGGAAATCATCCACACGGCCTTGTGATATAAGTGTAAAAAAAATGGAACTCTTGGTAAATATGCATGCAAAGTCATGCAAAAGACGAGTTATTATTTACATAGCATACCTTTGACTAATGTATAGCACAAAAGTTTTTGCAAAAGGTCTCATTGACAAATGGAAAATTATTTTATTGATATTTGCCAAAGTCGTTGAAAACTAAACCCTCAACTTGTGGAAAATTTATTTATTGTCCCAACCATTGGGTTATTATTACAAATACACAACAAAAGGTGTACTTTGCATAGTTGTTCTTCATGTGTTGAAATTTTGAAATTTGAAATTTGAAATTGATTAAACTCAAGCTTTTAAATAAATAAATATTTGACCAAGAAGTGTTGAACATCAATTGAAGGTACCATACCTAACAAAATCTTTACACATGGTAGAATGGTATGAATGGAAACTTGGAACGCTTTACAAATTTCATGCATCTCCACTCAACAAATGAGTTCTATTTATATTAAACATGGAATATGCAATTCAAAAAAGATGATTTGGAAAGAATTTCGTGGTATGAATCTATGCATGAAATATGGTAGTATGTTTTGTTTTGTTTTTCTCATTGAGTTTTCCCAAACCACGATGCTTCATGCCGCATTCTTGGTATCTTTGGAAAACTCTCAATAAATAGAGGTGCACTAATTCAATTTGAGACTATTTGGAACTATTGAGTATTGAACCATTTTTTCAATGAAAATTAAATCAAATCAAATCAAAAAAATGCATTGGAATTAAGCGTTCTTGCTGTTGTTGGAAAACCCTTGATGAATCAAATTTAATAGAGTTTATTTCATAATTTTCAAACTTAAGGTGTGGAAAATATTTGATTTTTTAATTTTCTTGTTGGAAATTCAAAAAAATTGCAAAAATTGGGTCCAAAAAGAAAAATTAGTTGAGCCTTTAATGTGTTCATAGTGCCAAACTTTTTAAAATTCAATTTTGAAAATGTGAAAAAACAATTTAAATGTGTTCAAAGTTGTGCCAACGTACAAGCTACATCAATAGGGATGAACACAGGCTCTTTTGAAAACCTTTCAAATGTGCTTGTTACAATTTACAAAGGATATGATTCTTGATGGTTAGATTAGGAAGATGATGACCTCATTTCCTTCAACTCTCAAGCAAGTTGTTATTTTTTCATTTCTCAAACAAGGTTCATGTGTTCATTAAAAAAATCTTGTAACATTATCCAACTCCACATCTTGGGGCTTCATTATGCATTTACATATAGACTACAACTTCAA
>Ga0116229_10010796_pt1 | contig 13616 bp, 11 predicted proteins | sample S1TSphgellanicum_3_FD_87313 | JGI IMG/M metagenome (GOLD analysis project Ga0116229, IMG submission 87313) | Host-associated microbial communities from peat moss isolated from Minnesota, USA - S1T2_Fc - Sphagnum magellanicum MG | ecosystem: Host-associated > Plants > Peat moss > Unclassified...
GGGGCCCAAGATGAGATAGTTTCAAGACATCATTGGCCTTACTCAGCCCTTAGTAAGGACCCGGCCAAACTTTGTTTTAACAGAAAGAACCGTTAGAATTTTTTGTTCTAAAGGAACCTTCCAAGTAAGGTTTCTCCTTTTCTTTCTCAAACAAAAATCACAGCCCTTAAAATTCTACCAGAGCTTTACACTGGATAAGGACCTCAAAGGGGGGCAATTCCAGGAATTCAGGTCCTGTGTTGCACTGCGCCCACCTCATGCCAGGCTCTCATTTGCAGAACAGCCCTATTCTTGGTCCTTATCCTACACACACAAAAAGAAAAAGGCTGGGAAATGAAAGGAAGCAAGCACCTAACAAACTATAAGGTAATAATCTTTGAGATGTGAATCCGTATATGAAAGAGGGCACTTTTTCCATTCCCTTGTGGGGTACGTTGCAGTTGGACCTTGTTTTGACTACCTATACAACTCAAAACCTTTCCAATTGCTAGGCAACATGAACGGGTGCTTTCCAATTGCAAGTTCCAAAAAGTCTAGTTAAACAATGTTGGATACGTTTGTGAATCTTTGCATGGCATCATAAGCTCCTTCATCCCCCTCATTGTTAAGAACTTAGAAATGCCTACCTATGTAGCCTCGTTGTAAAGAACTTCATCACACCTATGTACTAGAGAACAGAACGTGGCCCATTTATGGCCCATCCTACCAGGTGAGTCATCGTCCCTGGGTAGGCCCAGGAGGGCAAATGCAATGAGATGGATGAATTAAATTCGGCTGAATGTGTCACAAATGGCCCATCCCCTGGTGTAACGGGCCCCTCAGGGTTGTGATGGGAAGTGTTAATGGTCGAATTGGCAGCTGGGCCTGCCTTCACTATCAAGGGAGATGGAAAATGGGCCAAATCCCACATTTAGGTCCCTTAAGGTCCCATAGGGTATCACAAAAGATATATTTGTCTTCCTTTGGTGACTTTACCAGGTGACACACCGTCCACCATTCTAAGAGTATCTCCAACGGTGCTCAGTATGCAGAGTCAAATTGGATGAAGAAAAGTCCCAAAATGCCGGTTTGTCTCAGGAAAATGGTTTTGGCGCAGCATAATTGCCTGGCTAGTAAAAGGCACAGCAAGGATGTGCACATGCAGAAAAGAGTGTAATAAATATGATCTAACTGCTGCTCTGAGTGTTTCTGATTGGCCCATCATAATGATTGGTCCAGGTGGTTTGTTATCTGCCTATTTGCTGTCCCAGTTTCAGTTGAATGGGTGGGGTTGCAAAAAAGTAAATAACTAAACTTGGATGTGAAAAGTATTTTTGCAGGGCAACAATCTGATTACCGCTGGAGAGGCTCTAAGCCTCAAAAGGCATGAGGTGGCTGTAGGTACAGCCAGGGAAAAACATGTAATGGAAAGCTAATGGTTAGAGCCAATTCTAAAGTTGCAAGTCACAACAGGCCAATAGGCTAAAGTGGTGCCATCCCCATAATAGGTCACTTTTATCATGTAACTGGGTTTTGTGTCTCATTTAGGTCATTTTCTTGGGTTTTTCCTAGGTGAAACAGGTGTTTGGCTGACTCCACTTTTGGTTCTCTAGTTCCACCTTGTGATGTGAATCAAGGGTGCATCCCTAAATTGAATTGAATCAATGGTGGTGAACAAGGGTTCAAACTTTAGAATAGGCCCCCCAATTGAACAATATTATGTGTGTATGATTTTTAATACACTATTTGGGTAAGTTTATTTTAAGAATATATACATTTAATGTGTAAATATAAATGTATAATTTATATTTATATTTTTGTATGTGTAAGTGTAAAACTTTGAACACGTAAAATCTTATGAGACCATTTTATTCCATGTAAAATGGGTTAAGCGTAAGTGTAAAACACGAAAAAAAAACACGCACACACACTTACATACTTTATGTAAACTTGATTCGTAGAAGCTTTATTGACTTTGCAAAAATTTAATGTTGCCATTTTCTTTTGATGATGGGCCTAGAGCATCCAGCTTTTAATACACCTTTTCCCACTTGCTATAGTCCTTCACATAAAATCAAACATGAATTTTTCCCCCCCCCACACCCTCATTTGTTGTTGTAAAATGCAGCACTTGTAACTAAAAATCAAATTTTTGTACATTTTGTGAAGAGAGAACATACAAAAAGGAATAGAATATCCATATGCAAAGGATATTGTGACCATTCTTTCAAAAGAATAAATGATTATAACAAAATGGTGGTACTACGGAAAATCATAACTTGCAAAAATGAGGATATTACACTTTGCATTGACCTTGGAAATTATAGTCTTAAAAAAAATGAAGATATTGCATCTCTTGAACAATAAAACAAAACCACATTGAAAATGTGTGCAATATGACAAGAGATGGAGCTCAGTTGAAACAAGTTGTTAATGAAGCTTGCAACATTGTATAAGAATTGCAAGATGACCATGTATGTGCCTACTTTTGCAAAACATGTAGATGAAGAAGACCAACATGGGGGGGGAGGGGGAGCTTACTTTAAATCTCAAAGTCTTAACCCGGCTATGGAAGATCACACAATGAAGAGAGTTGCATTGGGAAAGATGTTAGGGAACAACAATAACATCTGGAAGCACATTGAGGGACATTGAAACAATTGTTTTTCTGGGGGGGGGGGGTGTTGGGAAAAACACTATGGGAACATCTAATTGTATATAATTAATCTTTGAATGCTAAAGAACAAGCAATGTGGGGCCAGTTCTGTTATGTGAAGCCTGCCAGGGTAAGCCTATAAAAAGAAGGCATGCTTATTAGGGCCACTTTAGATGAGGGTCTAAGGTCCAGGGTCCAATGAAATAGAGCAATCCTATTGGCTGAGAGCCATAAATTGTACCCAGGACCTTGAGATGAGGGTCCAAGACCAAAAAGTGGCAAATTGAGTCTAAACCTACATGGTGCGATTTTGAACAGAAAATCAATTGATTTTAGATCCCAAAAAAACAAAGAAAATCTCAAAGAGAGAGCTCACGATTTGGTGAACCAAGATGCAAGCTAGGGTCCACCAAGGGAGGGTCCAAGCAAAGGATTGGATTTGCTTCAAACGAGTCCAAATTGGTTCCTAGGAATTTGAACCTTGGACCCCCATCTAAAGTGGGCCTTAGTAGCATGAGCCACTTCTAGGATTTTTCATGCCCTAATAAGAGGGCTAGGGTTTTTCAACTCTATAGAGGCAAGTAGTCTAGTTGGTGCCCACAAGAGGTTCTAGGAAGGCAGGATAAGACATGGAGAGTGATCTTGACACCGACAAAACTGACCAAAGTTCTTTCACTAAACCCTAGTAAGGGTTCAAGGTATCACCGTCCAAGGGCCCAAACCCAATATTAGAGTTCTTTTACTTTTTGCTTTGATTTTTCCCCATTGATGAACCCTTTTTTGTTGTTTTCTCGTGGGGGGAAGAAAAGAAAAGAAGGGAAAGGCGGTTTGTCCTTTCAAGCCACTTGGTGGGGGTGGGGGGGGCGGGCGGGCGGGTCCCAAAGTGTTGAGAATGCCAGGTGCCTGTTACCCGGATTCCCACTTGGAAAAGGCTTTGAGGCCAAATATAACTTAATTGAAACGTGGCATATTTTCATTCGTGAGCACATAATTAGGGCCTGACAAAAAGTCTCCCCCACTTATTGAGCCAATTGCCACATGGCACTTGGCCACAATGACACGTATGAACGGGGAGCAGAAGTGAGGAGAAAGATGAGAGAAAAAGAAGAAAAGTTGGGAGGAAGGAATTTGCAGCGTTTTTATAAAAAAAATAAAATTTGGCCCCAATTTTGTGAAGTTGTAGGTAGTTGTGCGAATTTTTTTATTTAATTTTTCTTTTTTTGGCTATTTTTTTTTCGAGAAAGGGAATTTGCAACACAATATCCTTTTCTCAAAATACTTTTCACAAAATGGAAAAAAAATTCGCCACCAAGAAAAAAAAAGCAAAAAAGAAAAAACCTTTTGAGAAAGGAAAGGGGAAAAAAGGGAAAAAATCATAGTTTTTCCATGATATGATCCTACAACAATTACAAAGAGGTTTTTCCGGAGATGTTATCTAAGAGTTTGTGACACCCACAAAGTTCCTAGGGGGGTGGCGGGTGTTTGGTGTCCCACATTACCTTGCCTCGTGTTGAACACTTGTCCGAATGAGTCCAATGAGTGTTTTTTTTTTCGTTTTTAAAAAAAATTTCAGATCATGAGCACGTCTCCCCCAGGGGCTGAGAATCATACACCAAACCAAAAATCAATAAGAGTAGAAAATAATGACCCCAAGCATTATGCCTCACCACATCCCCTTTGAATGTATGGTCGGTTGTAACAGTGTTTTTCTTCTCTATAACGACTTGGCCGAGTTCTTTACTGCGTGTGTAACCACCATGTTCAATTTATTTATTTATTTATTTATTTCAACACAAGCATTTCGGAAAACGGAATGCCCATGCCTACGAGTGTTTTTTTGGTTTTGGAAATGTCCCCTGAGATTTTATGTTCTGCAATGCGCTCTCTAAATACACTAGGAAAATTCCAGGTCTTCACAAATACAGGAACTTCTGATGAGGTGGCAGATTATGTCATTTTTCTTGATCACATTATATGATGTAATCTTCATGTTATGATCATACATTCATATCAGGTATTGACCAAAAGCTCTCTTAAATATGCAATTTAAATTTTAAAAAATTGGAATCTGCCACCCCCAGACCTTAATGTCATAGAATGATCTTGCCTTTGCCCCCATTACATTGGATAGGGTGCCCTCTTGCCTGGTGCCTTAGAAACCCAACATTAAAGTCTGTGGTGGAAGATTATGTCATTTTCTTGATCACATTATATGACATAATCTTCTGATAATGATCATATACTTGTGATAATGACCAAATTTTCTTGACCACATTACATATCATCATAATCTTCTGATAATGATCATATACTTGTAATAATGACCAATTTTCTTGACCAAATTACATATCATAATCTTCTGATAATGATCATATACTTGTAATAATGACCAAATTTTCTTGACCACATTACACGACATAATCTTCTGATAATGATCATATACTTGTAATAATGACCAAATTTTCTTGACCACATTACATGACATAATCTTCTCATAATGATCATATACTTGTAATAATGACTGAATTTTCTTAAATCTGCCATCCCAGACTTTGATCTCATGGGATAGTCTTGGCATTGCCCATTATGTACTGGAGAAGGCGCCCCCTAGGGCACATTCTGCACCTATTTTGCCTTCAGGTCTCAGCATTGCAGCCTTGCCCTAAAATCTCACTAGGATGCAGAATACACCCTAGGGTGCGCCTTCCCTGGCATAAAAGGATTTCTCCCTAGCGAGCTTTCCTGGCACCTTATCCAACATAACGGGCAAGAGCTTGACCATTCCATGGTACATAATGGGCAGGAGCTTCACCATTCCACAGTACAGAACGTAGCACAGCGTCTCGGCTCCAGTGTGTGTTTGTGTAAATCGTCGTCTCTCTCACTCTCCTTCGCTGTCTTCCCCTCTCTTTGCCTCTTTCTCGTTGTTTTCTGTTCTTTCTCTAATTCTCTCCATCTCCGTTGTTGTTGCTTCGACGATTGGTTATGTGCACTTGCTTCAATGGTTATATAACTTATCAGTTATTGTTTGCTCCTGGAATCTGAAGAAAACTGGTAGCTTCTTCTCGGTTCCAGCTAACAAGGAGCTGCTAACTTAAGACACGGTGATGCTAAAAAGAATTTGGATTCGGTGGTAGCAGCATAATGGCGACAATATGTTCGACTCTGTTGCATTTTTTGCGTCTCTCGGACTGCGTCATGGTCATTTGATTTGGCGCAATTTTTAGTGGCCGTAACTGAGCAGTAATTAGTAGTAGTACTCGAGACTTCTTCGTCTTCTTCTTCTTTGGTGATCCGAGCGTTTCGTGAATTCGTCTTTGTTGGTCGTAGAATCATCAGAGGTAAATCGATCATCATCAGCAGCTGTAAATCGGAGCAGTGGGAACAAGAGTTCAAGACCTGCACGAGTCGTATTATTGACCGATCTTGGAAGGAGATATTTCCTGAATGAGATCGAGTTTGCAATTGCCGGACCAGGTCTTGATTCTTTGGCGCTTGGTTAAGAACTTCGGGAAGCGAGGAATCAATGAAATCTCTTGTGATCCGACCGTTGCGTGAATTCGTTTTTTTTTGTCGTGGAATCATCATCGTAGGTTGAAATCAATCGATCATCAGCAACTGCAAATCAGAGCAACGGGAACAAGAATTCAAGGCGGCCTGCTACTGCTGCACCCGTATTCTTGGCCGATCTTGAACGGCCCGTCCTGAATGAAATCAAGTTTGCAATTGTTCCGGGTCCGAGCTGGAGTTCTTGATTGAGGCAAGCTTGCAGGTGAACAACAACTTCGGGCCGCCGCGAGGAATCAATCATAAAATCCCTTTGCAGGAGATGAGGATTCAAGTGTCCTGTGCTTGATATGAGCGCTCGGAAATCAAGCAAGAACTTAGGAGAATCATCATAGGTATGTACTTCTTCGTTTGTAGTTCATCGTGAGGTGCAAGAAACCAACTGTTGATGATTGCTTCTCCACACCGGATGGATTGTTGTTTGAGCGGGAGCGCACCAAGTTTCTCGTGAAGTAGCAGCTCGCAGACTTCATTACAAAATTTGCAAGAAGAAGATAATAGGCGCATTGACGACGTTTTTGTTGTGAGATCCGCCGCTTTGAAGCAAGATGGTGTCAACAGGCAGTTTTGTCACTTCTTTATTGACTTCCTTCGTCGTCTTCCTCATCTTAGTGGCACTCTTCACCGTCCTCTCACGGATGCCGGCAAATTATAACATCTACTACCCGGCTAGGATCTTGAACGGGCAAGGCGTACCTGGCGGCCCTGGGAAGAAGAAACCAGGGCCTTTCGCATGGATTCGGGAGGCGTATATGGCCTCAGAGGACGATATTCTGGCCATAGCTGGTCTGGATGCTACGGTCTATATCCGCTTCTTCACCACTGGTAACGTTCTCTCGGCCTTCTCTTGTTCACCGGCCTACTGAAATGCACATGAAAATCTCTACTGATCGATTCTCGACGCGTTGGCGGAAATTGCGTCTTCAGACATTGCATCATTTTTTAGATCCAACTTTTCCTTTTGGAACTGCAGGTTCGAGCAGATCTGTTGTTCTGAATTGCTCAGGTTTGTGCTTTGCTGAAGATCTGAGAGGTATACATATTGGCTCACGGTGAAGGATTACAATTGGCTGTGGGGTGGGTGTATTATTAGTGCTGGAGATACTGGGATTCTCGTCTCTCATTTGCCTACCACTGCTGATCCCCTTGGCGCTCACAAGCCATAACAATGCGGATCAGTACGCAGCTAGCTCCAACAACACTTTCTCAAGCATCGACAATTTGTCTATGAGCAATTTACCTGTATGTGCTTGCAATTCCTCCCTCCATCATTCCCCCCTCTTAATCTCTCCTACCATAACAGACTCATTCAGGGAATCGGCTTGCACATGCCCTTCAATATCAGGAAAACAATTAAGCCAGCCACCAGTGGGAGTTGTGTGAGTGAGACTTCCAAAGTTCTCCAGATCATGGATACCAAGTGTGATCATTTAGCAGTGAGCTCAACCATCAAGAGATCAATTCAAGAACCAGTCTTAGAATGTCTGTAGACCTAGGGTTTCTGAGACTTTGGGGAAAGCATTGCACCAACCAAATGAAGTTTGCCTGTGATCATTACTGAAAGGGGCCCATAGATCCAAAAGCTCGAGGCTCATACTTATTGTCAGCAAAAGAGGTAGCTTAGGGATCTGGGTTGTGGTGTGTTTTTGTTCCAAAACTACCTTCAAAAGTCGGCATAAGGTAGTAGGTATGGCACCTGTTTACTGATCTTCAGTCCCAGAAACCCATGACCAGGTGGCTGCAGTACAGCAAACTGTGGAGAGAACAGAGTACAGAGCTGAATAATAGACTGGGTGTTGATTTGTTTTGTTGTGCAGGCAGCAAGTAAGAAAATATGGGCTTTTTTCGCAGCTGCATTTTGGGTGTCACTGGTGACATATTATGTTTTACTGAAAACATACAAGCATATATTGAAACTTCGGGTGCAACTTGAGTCTTCCCAGACTGCTGAACCCCAACAATATGCAGCTTTAGTGCGTGACATTCCAAAGCCTGGGGCCAATGAGACCCGCACCGAGCAAGTGGATACATTCTTCAGGCAGTTGCATCCAGGGACTTATGAGAAGTGTATCATCATCTGCAAACTTAAGAAGGTAAGGTTCATGGCTAGCTCAAAGGTACCGTTGATTTTATTTTTAAAGATATAAATCCAAATCTGCCTGTGCCTTTGTACAAATGATACTAATGGGCTCATTTTTGTTCTTGATGGTTGGGGCAGGCTCTGAAACTGTACAATAAGCTTGTAAAGGCGAGAAAGAAGCTGGAGCATGCTGAAGCAGTATATGAGCTGTCCAAGAGAAAAGGAGGTGAAGGTAAACGGCCCACAAACAAGACAGGTTTTTGGGGTCTCATTGGCCCCAAAGTTGACTCCATTGATTACTACAAGGAGCAGATAAAGGAGTTAACTCCCAAGCTGGTGGTGGAGCAGAAAAGAGTGCAGGAAGAAGAACAAGAAGGGGCTGCCCTTGTATTTTTCAATAACCGACGCTCTGCTGCTGAGGCTGCCCAGGTACACAATTGCATCAGACCTGACATCATACACTTTTGCATATTGAATTGAAGGCACCTACTAGACTGGTTCAGAATTCAATCATGATTTTCTGGGTGTGAAGAGGTTTGTCTTCTCAGTTGGTCATGTAGTGAGCTAGAAATGGACACCAAAAAATGCATCCAGACTGGTGTGGTTCAACAAGTCAGTGTTTTGACAGAGTTGACTAGGATGAGAGCACTGGATTAATCTAGAGGAGGGAAATTTGCAGGTGCGGCATGCCAAATATGCAATGGAGTGGCAAGTCCTTCCAGCTCCAGAGCCCCGTGAAGTGGTGTGGAGTAATTTAGCAAAACCTGTGTGGAAGAGATCACTGACTGAAACTATAGTGTACATTATTGTGTTTCTTGTGATCTTGTTCTACATGATTCCCATTGCTTTTATATCAACCCTCACAACACTCAACAATCTTGTCAAACTGGTTCCATTCATCAAAGCCATTGTGGAAATAACAGTCCTGAACACTGTTCTACAGGTCAGCAGTCAATCAGCTTTGAGCAACTGTTTCTAATTCTGTATTGTTGATTACAAATTTGTTATGTTAGTGGAATTATTCATGTTCCCCTTATGACAAGAGCACCAGAAATTTTGTACAGTTAAGAAGTGTTACAGATGTCTAAACAGAAATGGCTACAGCACTAATATGCTGGACTCCAAGAGTTGCTTATTTCAGCTGCTATTGTGGGCTGTGCCTTTGTGGTTCTCCTCCTAATAACTGTCAAGATGTCCATGATTATATATGAAGCTTGAAGGTTGCAAAGCTGGTGTGTCATGATGTGGCAATTGCTTATGAAGCAGGTTCAGGAGATGGCTTATTAGAGTTTAATTTTGAACTGTATAGTCTTAATCAGAAGAAACTTCATTTCAAGCACGTTCTGACTAGGTGTGTGATTGGAATTGCAGGCATATCTTCCTCAAATTGCACTTGTTCTGTTTATGGCACTGCTACCAAGACTCCTTCTGGCCTTATCCACAGCTGAAGGTATCCCCTCACAGAGCCAGATAGTGCGGGCCACAGCTGGCAAATACTTTTACTTTGAAGTTTTCAATGTGTTCTTGGGTGTTACAATCTTCGGCACAATATTTTCATCTCTCGAGGGTATAAAGACACTTGTCACCACCACGTTTTCTGCAAATGAGTTGGTAGACCTTTTTGGCAGTAAATTACCACCAGTTGCTTCGTACTTCATCACTTATGTTGCCCTCAGGTCATTTCCAACTCAAAGTGACCTCTGTATCATATGATATTTTCTGCCACTTTTTCTGTCCCATGCATTTTGCTTTAGACATAAGGCCCCAACCATGGTTGTGAAAGGGTCCTCTTATTGTCATGATCTCAACCAATGTTCACTAGTTATGGGATGTTCAGTTTGAAATGCTGTAAATTGAAGAAGTGGGATATCATAGACACATGCACCTTGGATATATGAAGTTCTTCATCTCCTAGCTGTAATGAGAAGAAAAATCAACAAATTCTGCATGTGATCTCAGTTTGCATTGAAGCTGTTCTCCCTTTTATAACTTGCAGCAACCCTTGAATGTGATTTGACATGTTTTGTTTCTCACCAAGTGCATTCACTTATGTGATCAGGTTTTTCATTGGGTATGGCCTGGGACTATCACGGGTTTTGCCTTTAACAATTTACCATCTGAAACGGAAGTATGTTTGTAAGACTCAGACAGAATTGGAGGAAGCATGGGCACCAGGGGCATTTTCATATCACACAAATGTACCTAATGACTTGTTGATTGCAACTATTGCTCTCTGTTATTCTGTGATTGCCCCCCTCGTTTTGGTGTTTGCTCTTCTTTACTTTGGCATTGGGTGGGTTGTGAATCGCCATCAGGTACACCTCATTCAGGATCCTAAGCAGAGTTTTAGAAATTTGGGCAAAGTTTAGATTTCTTGTGTGATCATCACAGTATATTTGACTAGTAGGTTGTAATTTTCCATCAGTGTGAACTTCCTCTTTTGGATCTTATTTGACTATTTCTCAAATAATTTGCAGGATAAGAGACTATATTTTTTAAGTTGTGTAGGTCACTATATATTTATTCTTTGTTGTTCCATAGCTGGAAGAAAAGCTTTCCTGCAACTCAAAACTGGTCCCTGTATAGCTTCTAATGCAGAAGAGTGGTGATGTTGCAGGCACTGAATGTCCAGGTGCCTGATTTTGAAAGTGATGGTCGCATGTGGCCACACATCCACAACCGTATACTTGCAGCACTGTTTGTGTCACAACTTACAATGCTGGGTTACTTTGCAGTGAAGAAGTTTCCATATGCAGCAGTACTTATCATTCTGCCCGTCATAACAGCAGCCTTTGCATTCCTTTGTCAGAAGAACTTTTACCCCTCATTTTCTACTGTCTCACTTGCAGTGGCCAGCCAGGAGGTGAAAGAAGGACCCTCACTTCCTGAGGTTTTGGTTGCCTTCACCCCTGCGTGTCTGCTGGGACCAGACCAACTCAAAGATCCCGAGTATGAAGCTGCTGACGCAAATATATCCTCACAGATCGATAATGGTATTGCAGATGCATTATAGAGATTACTTCTCTAACTGCAATATTGCCAAATATCCAAGCCAGACTGTTTTACATAGAGGTGTGTTTCTCCCACATTCTTGAAACTTGGGTCAATTAGTTCATGACATCTGTTGATGCCTCAAACCACTTAGCAAGTCAAATACATATCATTGACAACATGTCAAAATGGCATGAAGCTATTGGTACTGACTTTTAAAAGGCCCCCACAGCACTCATTAGGGACTGCAAGTGCGTGCGTTGATAGTCAAAATATCCTGATATATGCCTGGAGGGTGGAGGTTAGAAATATGGGCTCCTTGCACAATACAAGTAGTCAAAGTGCAGGTGAATAAATTGTAAATATCGTAACAAAACCAAGACGAATTTGCTCTCAGAAAAAGCGATCTGAGTCTTTTTCTTGCAGTGGACATATGTTGTAGATAGAAATCAAATTTGATGAAAACTGGTGTGCAAGAAAATCAATTACTCTTAAGGAGCTGACAGTATTGTGTGTTCATACAAGTCTAATGAAACTGCAACTTATGTTGGACAATGAACTTTATTTCTCTTGCATCCAAGAGCACTGGCCTTTCTACAGTGAAAAAGGACAGTCAAGTTTGTAGTTTTGTTTGCTGTTCAAAACTTCTGGTGGAAATGATCTGCAACAATTTGCTGTGTGGTGTGTTTTGTAGTTATCTGAAATTTTGATTGTTGCTAAGCGCATAGTACCTTGTTCATAGTTGAAGGTTTCCTCTGAAGACTAGTGATTTTACTTCTCAGAAGGCACAAAACTGATTCTTTGGCACTGGATCTTGTGTAACATGATCATGAGGGTCAGTTTTGAAAAGGTTCCAAGAATCTAAATACCCGTAATTAGATTTATGTATTGTGTTAGGATTATTTATCCTGTTCACATTTGAACCCTAATCCATTGATTAGGTTAGGATGATTATTCCAGAAGCTCATGGTATTGTATTGCTGTGTAAAACAGGGCTTCACTCTGGGTCTCATCATCAAGAGTTAGATCCTCACGCTTTATGCTACTTGCGGAGTTTGATTTCTACATATCATTGATAGTGCGTGCACATGGTGCATGCCTACTTGTTGAGTATGAGAAACAACAACTGGTGCGATTGTAGAGAAATAGTAGAGTGCTGTTTTGAGGTTAACTCTACTCTGAGTTGATTGGTGGTTTAGGTTTACCGTCAGGTTGATAAGCTTGTGGGTGTACTTTGTAAAGAGAGTTTCTGTTTTTTGTCCTTTTGGAGGCGAGGATGAGTGGGATGTGAAGAGAGTCTGGGCAAAGTCCCAGTTAGAGGGGTACAAAAGATTTTGTATGAGCTTGGGTCCAAAAATGGTCACAGGATTGTGAACTGCTCTATTTTGTGTGGGTTTTTATTGAACTGTACTTAATGATCTTTGGCTCCATTGCATTACTTACATGACATAAAGCAAGGAATTGCCAATGACCTGTTGAGCTTGTCAATGAAGCTGACATTTTGCATTGCTTGACAAGCTTGACAGGGAGTGTTTCTAGATCCAAGTTCTTGATGCAACTCCACAACTTAGTTTCAGATATCTGGCTATTCTTATTCTTATCATTATGTGCTGAATAATCTTCCTTGTCTTGAAGTCTTTTTTGGCAGTGCTCATCTCATCGGGTGACTGCTTGATGAATCCATCATATGACCTGCACAACAAAACCAGCAAAAGAAAAATGTTAGCACTGATATCAAACCATCTACTAAAATGCTTGGTACCTCTTTTGCCCCTTTGAATTGAGAACAACAGGTGAGAGAGAAAATTGGAAGGTTAGCAATAGATTTATGATGATGAAGAGATTCTCTTCACCCTTAGGTCTGATGCTGCCATTGTTGGGGATTAATAAACTGTTTCTAGTGGCTGCTGAGTCTGGAGTGATGCAGTTGCATATGATATTTTCCCAAGGATGTAGAGGCTCCTCTAACTTCTTCAACCTTGGATTGAAGAACAATAACAGGAAAGGAGCTATATGGCTATGTCCTTTCTTAATCTCATCACCACTTCAGGTACAAACGTCTTATGTATGGAATCATCATGTTATAAGGAGGTGACAATGGTGCACAATGATTTAACAGAGCAATGATAATATTGTACCTTGCTACTGCCAGAATCTGGGGAGCTGATGTCATGGAGCTGCATTTGTGGGTAATACTAGTAACACTAGGAGTAGCATTTCGTTGATCTGAGTTGGAATTAGAAGCTAAGATCTAGTCATCGTGGTTGTGACCTCTGCATAATGAGCTGCATTTGTGGGATCTCATCAATTCAAATCCATCTTCACTATCAACAGGATCTGGCA
>Ga0116229_10010799_pt1 | contig 13615 bp, 8 predicted proteins | sample S1TSphgellanicum_3_FD_87313 | JGI IMG/M metagenome (GOLD analysis project Ga0116229, IMG submission 87313) | Host-associated microbial communities from peat moss isolated from Minnesota, USA - S1T2_Fc - Sphagnum magellanicum MG | ecosystem: Host-associated > Plants > Peat moss > Unclassified...
TCCAAAATTTAAAAATTTCTTTTTCCCCCTGCTTCGCTAAAAACTTTTTAAATTTCTATTTTTTCCCTTACCCCCCCCCCCCCCCCAAAAGAACTTTAGCTTTCAAATTTCAGATACTTTTTATATATATAAAAGTACCTTATTAAAAAAGGTACCTTAGACTACCGTATTGGTAGTAAAAGCTATTTAGGAACTTTAAGAGAATTTGAATTTTTTTGTGAAAGGCCAATCAAAGTGACCCATTGCAACATAATAATAATAGTAATAACCTTATGTTTTTGAGAGAAGTTAAAATCCCCAAATCTTAAAAGTTCTTTATCTGGGGGAAGGAAGACCTGGAAGGCCAGCCTCAAGCAATGGCCTCAACTCTGCACTCAAATCCAGGAAGAGCTTCAAAGTGAGTTTTTAAATTCAAGTAAAGAACTCTTTAAAGTTCATCTTTGTACTTGAATGTATCTCCTCAAGGAAAGATTCATGTTTCATAATTTAGGGATCTTACAAAAGTGTAAGGTACCTAATTTTAATGACTCAAAAGTACTTGGTGTGGGTTTTGGGGGCAGTGCATTGTAAACCTGATGGAGAGTTGATTCTTGAAATTCATCGAAATTAGAATATTAAATGATGAAACCCTGCCAATCAAATAAAAACCATAGCACCCAAAAAAGGGGGAATACAAGGAACAAAATGGAAGGACCCACGTCCAAGAAGAAAAAAGAACCACCTAAGAGGCCGAACCACAAGGGGAACACCACCTATATTACATGCACGAGGCACAATAATTCTGCATTGAAATTCAACTAGTGCAATCTTCAATAACGCGTTTGCTCCACCTGTTACAACAGAAGTTCAATATGTCAGGGCTCTTAGCAGCTCTACTGCTGATTAGTACTGTACTCTTGGGTAGTGTTGTGCACTTGGTGCTAAATCATGTGTTGTTGAGGAAATCCAGTAGAATGCGGTTGCCTCCAGGGCCATTGCCTTGGCCTGTAGTGGGGAATTTGCCGCAGCTGCTTCAAGGTGGTAAGAATCTGCATAAAACATTTGCAAGCTTCGCACAACAGTGGGCCTATTGTGTACCTTCGTCTCGGCTCTGTGCCTACTGTCGTGGTGTCTTCTCCTGCGATGGCCAAGGAATTTCTCAAGACACATGATCGAGAGTTCCAATATCGCCCCAAACAGGGGTTGGTAGCTGAGATTTTGATGGGGAACAACGGTATGGCGATGTCAACAGGAGGTCCCTTGTGGCGGCACTTGCGTCGGATCTGTTCAACTGAATTCTTCGTTGCAAAACATTTGCAGTCATTTGAATCCATGAGAACAAAAGAGATTAATAGCACAATCAATGATATCCTCATGGAGAGTGGGGAAGGGAAAGTGGTGGATCTAAGATTTCAACTTTCGTCTCTCAGCATCAACATTCTAACACATATGATGTTTAAGAAAAGGTGTTTATCAATTTTACTTGATTTCTCCAGTTGTTTAATTTTCTTCTTGTAAGAACCTAGTTAATGCTTGGAACCTACTGTTCTTCACAAAAATTCATGTGAATTCATGAGTTCAAACTATGTGTTGTTGGTTTTTTAGGTACTTTGGAGTGGACAAGTCAAGGCAAAATGAATTGCATGATTTCAAAGAGATCACTGAACAAGTTTCCCACTGGTTTGGAGTTCTAATAATTAGTGACTACATTCCTTCATTACGATGGCTAGTGAAGCTTCAAGGGATTCAGGCCTCTTTGCATGCATTGCGCGATAAAAAATCTCAATTTATCCAAAAATTGATAATGGAACACAAAAAATTAACTATTGAAGTAGATCAAGTTAAAGATCCAGGAAATGAAAATGTAGCAAACACACCCAAAGATTTTATGGATGTATTGCTTTCTGCACCTCGAGAAGATGGAATTGGAAAGCTTTCCGAGGAGACAATCGAAACTGTTGTCTTGGTAAGAAGATGGACTAAGTTATGAATTTTAGTTTTAGTTTTCTCTAGATTACATATAGTACCACATGTTTCACTTGAATTCAAATTTAATTGCATTCGATCACAAAAGTCACGATTGTTTTCATAAGCAGATGAATTTCTAAGTTTTCATGAATCATGCATGTTGATACAATTTGAGATTTTGCATTGTTGAGATTTGCACAATTATCAAATGATTGTTGAAAATTTCCATACAACTTGTCAAATTTGTAAATGATAAATTAAAACTTGCTTGCCATTTGTCACAGGAAATGTTGACAGCTGGATTGGAATCATCAGCATTGACAATAGAATGGGCAATGGCAGAACTCATACGAAATCCGAGGATCATGAAATGTGCACAAACAGAGTTAGAAATAGTGATTGGAATGAATCGCATAGTTGAGGAATCAGATCTCCACAAGCTCACATACCTACAAGCCGTGATTAAAGAGACTTTTCGTCTACACCCTGTTGGTCCTTTACTTGTTCCTCATAGTTCAATTAACGAGGTTTGTGGGATTACAGAATGTTATGATATACCACCCCATACAAGTGTGATTGTGAATGTTTGGGCAATTGGACGAAATCCTTCAACTTGGGAAAAGCCTTTTGAGTTTTATCCTGAACGTTTCCTACAACAACATCCTATTGGAGCTGAGATCATTGATACGAATGAAAACAATTTCGAACTTTTGCCATTTGGGAGCGGAAGACGAGCATGTCCAGGACGGGGTTTGGGAACTTTGGTGGTGCAAATTGTTTTAGCACGCTTGCTCCATAGCTTTCATTGGGTGCTCCCAAATCAGCAAGAGCCCAACACCCTTGACATGTCAGAAGAATTTGGTTTGGCTCTCACTCGAGCTCAACCATTGCATGCCAAGGCATATCCCAAGTTACCTGCTCATTTGTATAAATAATTTAAAGCCCAAAACATGAGTATTAAACCAATGTTGGAGCATTATGGGTGATTTGATTGTTTTATTCATAGTCGTTTATCCTTTTTTTTATATATTTAAGAGGGTGAAAGTTATTCAAGTAGAAAAAATGAATGATCATTATTATAATACTAGGATAATTAATAGTTACCTATCGTAAGGTTGACTTGTTCACCTACCTTCCTCTACTTTTTAGAAAAAAAAAACTATAATAGTGGTTGGGGAAGGGCTCAACATGGATAAAGATGGTGGAATTTTTGGTGTGTGGAAAGATGTAGTTGGCACAATAATAGGAGGATCAAAATACCAATTTTGGTCTTCCATTGTACTTGTGTGATTTGTGTTGGAATTAAATTATGAAGGTGATTTTGGGGTGTGAAGGTATAATTTATCACTATTGTAACTTGGATGTGATGCTAAAATGTGTGTTTTTATGTTTATTTTCTACTATAATAATGTAGATCTAATAAAAAAAAATTGTTTGTTTTTTCAAGTTTTTTGTTACAATAATAGTCTACTTATTAAATTTGTCATTTTAATGTAGATACGATAATATTGTTGTAGTCATACAATTATAATTTCAACCTAATGTTATTTTTATCTTTTTACAACATTATACATTCAAAGATAAAGTTATTAAGCTTGCGTTTGTCATGTCCATCTAAGGACCACATACTTGTTGGCCAAAATTATGTCCCCTTACACTACACTACAACTACTTAAACAATCATATCTTCATGTTTCATGAGATATTAGCACTTTAAGGATGCAATTGAAGCTTTGCTTTGTTCCTTAAAAGTTCATATATATATAGATCAAACATCTTTAATAATGTACCATATCCAAACAAGAATGCATTGTAAATGTTGCATCTTTCTCTTTCCTAGCAACTCAACTATTCATGGTCATCTTTAATATTCTATCTACTACAATCTACACACATTCAAGCAAAAAAAGAAATTCCTTTATTTACAACAATGCATCTTCCTAGTTCATCTATTCCATCTTTCAAAATCGTAAACTCCTATTTGATTTTTGTGCCTTTCTTTATACATTGGTAGGCAATTACTTCCTAACTACTATTATCCATTTCCTAACCACTTTCATGATTTCTTGCCATTGTCATCTTGGCTTGCTACTAGCACACCGAATCAAATGCCTTATGTTAATCGATATGCAATGTTTTTACAAGTTCATGTGGACACCTAGTTAGCTTCATCATTGGTTTGTTAATATTTGGTTTGTTTACCTAAGACTTAATTTTTATATTGTATGTCTATGGCACTAGACTTCTACAACTTGGTTAACCTACATTTGTTATGCTCTAAATAAATCCTTCACTTATTATCATCCCCCTCTTGCAACTATAATGTCCTCACACAACTATAATGTTGTCCATTTTTTTTCATTGTTGAAGAAAAGGCCATTGTTGCTAGTGTTGATGTGGTTGCGGTCATTTAAGTTAATCCCAATATTAGCATTGGTGTTAAGGTGTTAACGGGGTTTTTCTATTCCCATAAGGTTATTTTACCTTTTGATTTTCTTGCAACAAGTTCCTAAAACAACAATAGGAACATGCAACACACAAAATAAAACTTAAACTACTACAAATCCTAAACTAACATGTACACATATTGCTCAAAGCTAAAAGGAAAGTGGCTAAAAAAAATAGATCCATGTTCCATAAATGGAGATTGAACACATAATTAAAAATGAAATCCAAAAACTTTTTAATAGGTATGTCCTCCTAGTCTTATACTATCCATTCCAAAATACAACAATCATACCTGACCATTATAAAAAGTCATTAATTAGTACCTAGACTACTAGTCCAAAATTTCAAAAAATACACCTTGCCTAACTATATGTCCAACTATTGGTTTTGTCAAGTACATGTTCTACATATTACCTATTGACTAACATGTCAACCTATTTTTTTCACCCAATCATTATTTACTAGGTTTAGTAAATGGTTAGGTTAATACTATAAGTTAGGTTAAATAACAAGTTAAAACACCTATTAGATTTAACAACATGCTTATATTATCAACTTATTAAATCACATGTTGCCCAATTTGGGTAAACATGGGAATAAAATGGCTTCCATAGGTGGTGACATCGAATTAGGAAAAGTAAAATCCTTGATATCACTTTCAAAAAACATGATTTCCTCTATATTAATGATTGTAGTTCTTAATTCATATTTCCCACAATGAAATAGTTAAATATTATAATTAATTAAAATATATATTTGAAATAATCAATTTAATTCATCTAATTTGCTAGTTAGTTACTTCAAATAATTAGTTATTTGATTTTAGATAATTTATTATCAGATGATCAATTATATAAATTCATATAATTAATCATTTATTATCTAACAATTTAAAAATGTTATTAGTTATTTCAATTAATTTGAAAAATAATTATTTGAATCAAATTGATTATAATACACGTTAATAGTTAATTATTCAGTTTGAGTAATTAGTTCACAATAATTAAGTAACTTACATATTAATGAATATTAAATATTAGATAAATTATTAAAAAATTAAATATGAATTTGGGTTTTAAAACATCAAAGTATAAATAGGCATATCCATATGTAGGTTCAAATTGAATTTTCAATATAATATACACATTGCTTTTAGTTTCACGTTTAAATCAATTATATGTATCCAAATAATTAATTTGTTAGTAAATTTAGATAATTAATGATCTAGTAATTATTGATGAAATAGAATTATTCTAATTAATCAATTTAATTCATTATTAAGTATCCCCAATTCAAATAAGTATTTATATGATTATGATTTGATGAATACTTATTGTTCTTACACATCCATATTATTTAGTCTAATTAGCACAATTAGTTAGTTAATTAATTAATTAAAAATATATATGAATTAATTATATTTCTTCAAATTAATAGTCAATTATTTAGTATAACTAATAAGTTCATAATAATTAAGTGTATTAAACACAATTAATTTTTTATAATTAAATTATTAAAACCATATTTCTTTATAAAATATTACATATGAATTAGTATTTTTATTAAATTATGAGTTGTTGTATAATAATCACAACATAGCTGAATACTATTAATTTAATAATGGCACACCAGTGGCCCTACTAGTTGTATCAATGATAATCATAATAGAAAAGTAGTTGCAAATGTATCCCATAATGGGTAGTGAAAATGTGAACATGTGGCATGATTGCATGTATGTACATTGTACATTAATTGTAACATAGTTGTTGTGTTAATGACACATTACAACAATTCTAAAATAGTTGTCATATGCAATTATAATGTAACTCCTCAAAAAATCAAACACAGTTGATTATGGATGTACAATGTGTACAAATTCAATTCATTTGTAACTATAATATGACTAACTAATTTTTGATGTGAAAATTTATTTATTTATTTCCTATATTTTCAGGGGGATAGTTGCATATTAATTATAATACCCAATAAATAGTTGCACAATAATTGTATATGAATTTTTTTTCAATTTTAATTGGAGGGCAATGTGATTTCAGTGGATGTAATTTCTTATATGAATGGTTTAATTTAATGGCTAAACATATTGGCTAAACCTTGGTTAGACCTATTGATTAAATCTAGTCGCTAAACATAATGGCTAAACATAATGACTAAACCTTGGTTAAATTTAACTTAAATTTAACGCTTAAAAATAGTGGCTAAAACTAGTGGCTATATTGAATGGCTCAATTTAAGTTAAACCAAATGTTCAAATTTAATGGTTCAATTCAGTTAAACTTAGTGGCCAAATTTTATGGTTACATTTAATGCCTAAACCTAGTGGCTAAATTTAAGCTAAACCTAATGGTTAAATTTTGGAAAATATAATGGTTACACTTGGTGGATAAACTTAAGTAGGTAAGTGGGTGGGTGAGTAGGTGGGTAAGAAAGTAAGAAGGTTATACAAAGGTTAAAAAATTAGGTAAATAAGTGAAAAGGTATAAGTAGATAAATGGGTGGGTAATAGGTAGATAAGTAGCTAGTTAGGTAAATAGGTGGGTGAATAGATATGAAGTAGATACATAGGGTAATAAATCATGTCACATTTGATTAAATGTTCCATTTGGTTAAAAACCATTGGCCATTTTGACTAAGGTTGTATAATTTGATTACATGTGTTTAGTTCTAATGAGGATGAATTTTCATTGGAGATGGTTTAAGTAGGACAACAATAGGCTCCCATAGTATTTTGACCTACCATGTTCCTTCCCATAATATGTTAAAATGAATTATTTTAACTCAAAGTATATTATATAACTACCTAGAGTTACATCTTTATATAACGACCTCTTCTATGGTTGTAATCTTTTGAATTTTTGTTGCATGCATCTTTTGAAATCTCTTTATTTTCTTTCCATTAGAAGATTGCTATGTATTTTTTTTACAACACTCATGGCCATAACAATTTAACATTTGTTTAACACTAAAAATTGAAAACAAATTATTCCGCTTAACAATTTTTTTCCTATCTACTAGGTCTTTGTGATGTTTTGCACTATCATTGACAATTAATTAACATAAGGTTGGAATATTAATATATTTCCATTTGTTCCTCAATTCTTACAATATCAAAACAAAACTATCTGATCATATAGATTTTCCATGAAATCATTTCAACTTCCATTAATTTTAAAACGTGGCATTTGATATTCACCAATTGAAAGTGTTAAAAAATAAAATTATATCGATTGAATTATAATCACCTAATAATGTTATTATAAATTAAATTGCACCATAATAATATAGGGGGTTATTGATGAATATTAAACAAATTTTTTATTGAGATTTCAATATAATCAAAAATTTAAAATGTAGGGAAATTGTTCCAAATGCATGTAGAAGTTTATTGTCATTGGTAGTGCATAGTAGCGTGGAGCCCAAGTTAAATAAACCATTATAGTCAAATTGATTTATAAAAAATACATGTGTCATTCAAGCCATTGGTTTTTAGTCAAAGTGTACACTTTCATTAATAAAAAATGATAAATTAGTTGATTTGAACCTTTTAAAAAACCATGATTTGTAATAATGAAGGTTGAACAACCATGGTGTGCCATGTATATGATTTGGTCTATTGCAAAGTCATGACCATTGCAATTTATGATAGGTAATGAAAAGACATGAATGTTCAATGTGTGTTATGGAGGAAGTTTAATGAAGTTATGTCAAAGCATAATGATATTAAACCCAATTTTAAGGGCTTCATTGTAGATAATGCATAAGAAAATTGGAATGTAGTGAAAATTTTATAAGGTATTAGAAATACCGTTATAGAAATGGTCAACAAGGAAAAGACAAGCTTGTTTCATTAAATTTAATCATTGGACAAACATACTAAATAGTTGATCACACCAAATTTCCAAAGAACAACATAAGGCTCTATGTTTTGAATATAAGAATGTCAAGTCTTTGGAAGAAGCAAATGTTTGGTATGTTATAACTTAGTGTTGGTGGTACTCATTTGGGGTTGTAATCGAAAGTGGATCTCATGAACATGGAAATTGGTTGAACTTTTGGCACTTTTGTGTGAAGCAAAGGGGAGGATTCATGTATGACTTTTTATCTAATATGTGTATGTCATTTCACCCATGTCTTGACTTCTACAAAAGTTTTGTATTTTACATGATGTGTTCTTATTGCAAGTCCTTGAAATCTTTGTAAAAGTTCAATGTGGAAGACATGCCAACTTGCAACTTGTTGGAGATGGTCCATAACATTTGGCTTTAGTAATTTGGGAAGATGGGTGTTTGCTTGTATGTTTTAACCTTTAATGACTATGCAGGGGTTTAATTTCAAGCATTGTATAAGTAGTACTTGATGGGTTGTTGGTGCGGTCAAGGTCTAGATAGCAATAATCTCCATTTACATAGAGGAAGTTAGTTTGGTACCTTGCACAAATGGTGGCGATGGTTGTAAAATACACCTCAAGCTTTTTTTTGTAATATGCACTTGCATTTGGGGGGTGAAAAGGTTTTTTGGATCCATGAAGTGAAGGTCCAAATCCTTTGAAAGACAATTCCTTATTACACTTACATAATAGCTTCTAACAAGTTGTTAATCGTAGGAGGACTTTTTAAGTTTTCCACTTGTCCCTCTAATTTTTAGGCAAATTTGGCAAAGTCTCCTTGAGATTGATTTCATACCCACCTACTTCACAAATTTGAAAAAATAAAAAAAAAACATCGATAATGATTGCTTTTTTTTCACATTTTTGGATAATTTTTTTTTGTCTAATGTTGAAAATGGTTAATTTTTTCACATGAATGTGTTGTCAATTTGTCATAATAGAACCTTGAACAATATGAAATCATGGTTCCAAAAACATTCATTAAACATTGTAACCATTTTTATTTGTTTAATGAATTCCCTAAATGCACTTTAAATGATTTGAAAATGACATTTGGCACCACATTTCTCCACATTACTAATTTTTATTTTATTTTGGAAATTTTTCAAATTGTGGTGGCAAAACAAAATCCAATGTCAAGGGTACAATTTAAGGATTTTTTTGGGAAAATTTGGAACAAAGTTGCAATATTTTGAGGAAAAAAAGTTTGAAGTTTCCATATTTAGAAATTAATGATTAGATTTTTAGAGCTCTCCCCAAAAAATCAAGATTCTAATATATATATATATATAACCTTTAACCAAATTTGGTTCATTTTGTGGATGATGGATAGTGCACTTATCGCAAAAAATTGGGGGGGGGGGGATGATCTATTAATAACAATGAAATTAACATAAGGTTAGAATATTAATATATTTTCATTTCCTTGAATCCTATAATATCAAAACAAAATTCCATGATCATATAGATTTCCACTTATAGACACCAAATTGCAATTTACCAATTTTTTGCTTATCCATAATTTGTGAGGCGGGTATTTGTAAGGTGGGTGTTCAACCTACAATTGCAAGCTCTTGAAAATAATCAACACCCACAAAATAATAGAAGATAATTTATGATGTTAGAAATCATGTTATGACAATTTGTGTTTATCCATCATGATGTTATGAATAATTTATGATTATGTCATGACAATTTTGTGTGTTGATTTTACTCATCATGTTTTGACAATAACTATGAAATTACACAATCAAATTTCTCATTAGAATTTTTGTGTGAGTTTTGTGTTTTGTAATATTCATGTTGCATTCCACAATTTGTGTTTTTGTGTAATTTGATTATTTTGCAAGAGAATTTGAATTTCGCATTTATTTTGATCATTTGCAAGATATTGATTTGTTGTTTTGTTTTGTTTGATATTCACATTGAAAGACAATCTATTGTGAATTCGTTGTTTGATATTTATTTTGCACAGCAATTATTTTGTGTTGGAGGAGAAAAAACATTCATTTTTTCATGTGGCAATTGAAGTATGATGATATTAAAAAAACAAATATGATGGGTTTTAGCCTAGAATGGTCTCCTAGAATTGTCATCCAAAAGGATGACTTATGAAATGTAAAGTTGCTCTTTTAAAACCAACTCCAATAGACTATTTGGAATTATTTCTAGGAATGTTCAAATTTTCAAAAATAATAAAAATATTAATGAAGATTTTGTGAAGATAGATATTTTATTTTATTTTATTTTATTTTTTATTTTTTTGCCTGAATCTCTGGCATATCCTATTTTTCAACATGGAATCTTCAAAATAAAATTATTATTTGACGCTGAAATGTTGAACTTGCCATAGTCCTAGGTTACTTCATTCAAGATAACTCAGACAAAACAAATCTGAACTACCATTTCTAAGAATCTCATTTTTCTTCACACAGGCCTATTATTCCAAGGATCATCTATTTCTGTGTCCATTTTGTTTTTAGTTCTACCATAATCCTACAACCCTTGTCTAACAAGCTGCACTCTAATTTTTTCTTTTTTCCTTTTTCCCACAGCTACCCCACCTGCAATGTTTTTTAAAATCAATTTTGTAATGTTGCTCAAGTGGCAATCAATCATAAGTATATTTAGCCAAATATGGCGAGATTTATGATATGAAATAGAAAATCTTAAGCAGCCTTTCATATTGTAGGCAATTGTGGAGATTTTTGGCGATTTTGTTTTGGCGAAATGGTTAAAAAACAGGGATTTGCTATTTGCGACTGAGTATTCTTTTTTCAAAAAAATTCGCCAGGAAAATAAATAAATCACTGCCCACGTGTATTGGATGAACTTCACATGCTCTTTGTTGTGTCGGAGCTGGTGTTGTGTGGGAAAGGACAAGGGAAATTGCACATTAGGGTTTGCTGCGTGCAAGCGAAGGGAGGAACGTCGTTATTGCTGGTACTGACGAAGGCTAGAAGTTTGCGTTTGTATGAAGAGGGAGAGAGAAGGAAAGTTGCTTAATAGCGAAGCGACTTCTTGGAGAGAGTGTTTTCCACTATCGTTGTTCGTCTACCTATTCGGGTGCGATAGACAATCGATAGATAGGTACATAGAAGAGATCGCGTTTTGTTAGGGTTTTGTTTTTGTTTTGTTTTTGGGTTTTTGGTGTTGGGAGGCGGGGTCGTGGAAATACAAGGAAGAGCAAAAGGAATCGAGAAGGCGTGAGAGTGATGAGTTCGATGGCAGAGATGCAGGTGTTCGTGAAGATGGGGGATGGCGCGACAGTGGCAGTGGATGTGCAGCCATACCATACTCTCGGTCAGGTGAAGTGCATGGTATTACCGAGGAGGATGTTATCGTCTTGCAGCGGCGAGGATGCTGTGTATCTTTCCATGGCAGGGAAGCCTCTGAGAGATGACTGGTGCGTTATGGACAGCGGAATCGAGAGACATAGTACGCTAGGGTTAGGAATCAGGATGCGAGGAGGGGGCGGCGATGGAGGAGCGACGGGTGCAGAATCGAGGGATTGTTACTTGAACATGTACGCAGTGAAGAAACCGGATAAAGTGGATCCCAATGAGGTCAAGCTCGCCAAGTTCACCAACTGTACAGTATCGTCTGAGCCTTTGAAACCCCCTTGTGTGATTGATGGGCTGGGAAATCTGTACAACAAGGAAGCGGTTGTGAGTGCTTTGATTTCAAAATCATTGCCGAAGAAATTACAATACATCAAAGGGCTCAAAGATCTGATTACCATCCATTTGACTCCGATCCCTGGTATTAATCCTGATGATGAGCGCACTAGTGCAAAGTTTCAATGTCCTATAACAGGCCAGGAATTCAACGGCAAGTTCAAGTTCTATGCTCTGCGGAAGTGTGGGCATGTGTTGAGTGCTCGTGCAATGAAAGAAGTAGATTCCACTTCTTGTGCTGTCTGTCACATGCCTTTCACTGATGCAGACAGGGTGCCAATAAATGGAAATGAAGATGAGGTAAGTGCACGGCACACTCATCAGCTTAGTTTCATCTGCTGTGGCTAGTTAGGTCTGTTTGGAATTGCCTGTTAGATTACTCAGAGGGTCTTCAGATGCTGTCAGATTCTGGAGACTCATGAACAAAAGGATATTTGGAGACTACAGGGATTAGGCACCTGTTCTCAGTTCAGTGATTGTATTAGGGTAAGTGACAAAGTGCTTTGTGTTGCAATGATCAATAGGTGCTTAAATTGCGCGAGAGGATGGAGGCAGACAAAGCCAGGATTCGTGACAAAAAGGAGAAGAAGATCAAACCTGAGAAGGTAGCTTTAGGAGAGGAGATTGTAGCAGACTCCACACTTTTGTTGGTAGAGGAGTCTAATGGAGAGTCCAATACCCATGGCACTGTTAATGGTATGAAGCGGAAAGGTGGACAAAATCTTGAAGCAGTCATGAGGCCAAAAGGTTCAGACTTAGTGTCTGTGGTCAAAAAGTACAAAGCATCGGAGCATATACCTGCAAATGCAACAAAGTCAGTTTATGCCTCAATCTTTACATCTTCCAGTAAAGGGACATTCAAAGAAACATATTCTTGTCGATCCCTTCCACTTGGAAGAAACTGAATAAGAGGTTCAATCTGCTTGCTGGCAACACCAATTTCAACTTTTGAATCCCAACAAGAACCAAAGATTGGCTTTCAGTAGGTCGGGATAGGTGTGGGTACCTGTTCGTGCTTTTCAGAAGACAGCATGCCAGACTGCACTTCCCCCTTTCCAGGTTTTATCTAAGTTGACAGGAGCTCTTTGTCATCAGCATGTCCTTGGATTCTCTGATCAATGGCGAAAAATATGGACAACTTGGTCTGCATGGTAATATTGTACAAATTACCATCAAGGTGCGGTGGACTTCTCCCTGGAATAGTCTTGGAGACATTGAATCATTTTGACAGTTAGACATGGATGTTAGTATGGATTTCATTGTGAAAAGAGTATTTTAATTAGTCATGACGAAGAGAAAGGGGAAGCCCATGTCTCAGACATTGGTGATGCTGTGGCTTTTTCTACTCTTCTCTGCATCATCTCATAAATGCAGTGAAAGGACTGCAACCTGTTCAATACACAAATTGTTTGTAATTACTGTGCTTGAAAAAGGATATTGTCTATTCATCAACAGACTTGGCTAGGAGATGGCATCCAATGGAGCTCAATTGTGCTCCATGGGTGGTGGATGCCTTCACAGAAGTCATACTCACTCATTTCATTGTCCCATCAACTGCAATGTTGAACGCTTAAATCCAAAGTTCACACACCTTGAAAGTCATTGTCATTAGTTGCTTTTGATCAGTGGCAGGTGTGAA
>Ga0116229_10010801_pt1 | contig 13612 bp, 15 predicted proteins | sample S1TSphgellanicum_3_FD_87313 | JGI IMG/M metagenome (GOLD analysis project Ga0116229, IMG submission 87313) | Host-associated microbial communities from peat moss isolated from Minnesota, USA - S1T2_Fc - Sphagnum magellanicum MG | ecosystem: Host-associated > Plants > Peat moss > Unclassified...
TCAGCGCGATCAGCAGCTTTTCCCATTTCGGTACGGAGACGCGCTCCTCGGGCCGCGACCAGCCACGCCGCTCCAGACGGGCCAGGATGGCGGCGTAGCTCGCCGCCATCAGCCGCGCGGGCCGCATGGCGCGGCGATCGCAGCGGATCATCGCCGCCTGGGCGTCTCTGAAATGGGCGTGGGCGCGCCGCGCTGTTCGCTCGCAGACCTGGGCCAGCCGAGGGTCGTTAAGGGCGCCAGCTGGGTTTGCCGGCACGCCGGCATCGGCCAACCATTCGCGCGGCAAATATAACCGCCCGCGTGCTGCATCCTCGCCAAGGTCGCGCAAGATGTTTGTCAGCTGAAGCGCTCTGCCGAGATGATGGGCCACCTCGTCGGCCGCGGTCGATGCATCGCCGAAGGCGCGGACGGAGAGCCGGCCGACCGCCGACGCAACGCGGTCGCAATAGAGATCGAGCGTCTTGTAGTCAGGCGCGACGATCACCGTTTCGGCGTCCATCTGCATGCCGTCGATCACTGCGCGAAAATCTTCGGGCCGGAGGGCAAAGCGGTCCGTCGCCAGCTTCAGCACGCGGGTGACGGGGCTGGTCCCCTCAGTGCCTCGCAGGGCGCCGATACGGGCGCGCCATTCATCTAGGGCGAGGCGCTTGTTTTCCAGCGGCGCTTCTTCGTCGGCGATATCGTCCACCAGGCGGCAAAAGGCATAGATCGCATACATCGCGGCACGCCGGTCGGGCGGCAGGATGCGCATGCCGCGATAGAACGAGGTGCCCGATGCGCGCACAATACGCTGCACCTCTTTCAAATCGGCTTTGTCTGCACCGAGCGGCGTTTTCATCCGGCGGTGCCTGGCAGATGGCGCAGCGACCCGAACAGGCTCGCCACAACGTCTGAACGGCGTAATTTGACGCGCATGGCGAGCGGGTCGCCCCGGCGCAGGCGCTGGGCGAGCCGCGTTGACAGATTGACGATCACCGCGGTTTCCAGCCGCAGCCGCCGGCTACGCACCCGCCCGGGAAGGGCGGAGGCCGTTGCGTTCAGCGTGTCGCATTCATCCAGCAAGCGGCTGAACACGCGGCGTAGAGCGGGTGTTTCAGCTGGGCCCCGCAGATCGGCGATGGAGGCGCCCGCCTCGGCAAGCATGTCTTGCGGCAGGTAGCAGCGGTCCAGCCCGGCAAGATCCTTGGCGAGGTCCTGCAAGTGATTCAGCACCTGGAGCACGGTGCACAAGGCGTCGGAAGGCGGCAGCGTTTCCGGGCCTTCGCCATGCAGGGCCAATACGTGGCGGCCCACCGGCATTGCCGAGTAGGTGCAATAGTCGAAAAGCTCGGCCCAGGTCGCATAGCGCGATTTTTTCGCGTCCTGCCGAAAGGCGCGCAACAATTCCTGGCTGTGGATGGCGCTGAGCCCGGTTTCCGCCAGGCTGGCGCGCAGCCCGAGCGCGCTGGGCGATCCGGTGCTGCGCGTGCCCAGCAACACGGCTTCCATCACATCGAGCCTGGCCAGCTTGTCTTCCGGGGTGAGCACCGGGCTATCGGCGATATCGTCGGCATTGCGGGCGAAAGCATAGAAGGCATGGACGTGCCGGCGAAGATCGGGCCTGATCAGTGCCGAGCCGACAGGGAAATTCTCCGCGCCCCGATCTTTGCCCGACCAGGATTCGACCGAGTCCGAATCCTCCGCCAGAGCGCTTACCGCGTCGTTCACCCGTGATACGCCCGCTGTTTCCAGATCACGCCTCGCCCCCTGTAATGGTCCAATGCGGAGCCCAATGTCGCCGCCGTGTAGAACACCGCGATGGCCGGCAGGCAGGCTGCCCATAGCGGATTTTTCCTGAACCTGGAGAGGGTAGGAAGGTACGAGGCGGTCATCGCCGCCCAGCCCAGAAATCCCAGAAAGCTGGCCAGGCCGTGGCCGAAAACGGCCGCCATCGGTGGTACAAGCCACACCACGATCATGCCCAACACAGTTCCGGCCAGCTTGGTCGGCGAATACTCCAGCTGGACATAGGCGCAGCGGGCCACCATGCGCCAGACATCCCCGGCCGTCTCATAGGGCCGAATGCTCGTGGCGAGCTGGCTGTGGCCCAGCCAGATACGGCCGCCTGCCTTCACTTTGCGGGCGAGAGTCACGTCGTCGATCAGGGCATTGCGCATCGCCTCCAGGCCACCCGCACGGCGCAGGGCAGCAGCGCGAATCAGCACCGTGCCGCCGGCGGCGGCCGCGGTGCGGTTGCCGGAGTCGTTCACCCAGGCGAATGGGTAGAGCAGCTGGAAGAAGAACACGAAGGCAGGGACCAGGGCATGCTCGGCGGCGCTTTCGCAATGCAGCGCCACCATTTCGGAGACCATGTCCAGCCGGTCGGTCTCAAGTTTGGCCACCAATGTCGCGAGGTGAAGTGGCCGGTGCTCGATATCGGCATCTGTCAGCAGCAGAAGCGGATCCGACGATAGCGCGATACCTTGAGACAGTGCCCAGAGCTTGCCGCTCCATCCCGCCGGGTGCGCTGCACCGCGGAGCACAGTGAGCCGCGTATCGTCGATACCATCCGCCAGCGCGCCAGTACCGTCGCTGCTCAGGTCATCGACCATAACCACCCGCAGATCGCCGGCATAATCCTGCGCCAGCAGCGATGTCAGCGCCCTGACGATGGACGGCGCCTCGTTACGCGCCGGCACCACCACTGTCACTGCCGGCAGGTTTTGTGGACGAGGCGCGAAGGCGGGGGCTGGTGAGAGGCTAGGGCCGGACTGCCAGAACCGGCCATGCCCGGCGAGCAGATACACCCAGATGGCCAGGGAAAGCGCCGCAAGCCAGATCATGCGGCGCGCTTTTCGGCAAACCAGGCCACGGCATCTTCGATCGCCTGCACCGCCGGCCGCGGCGCGTAGCCCAGCTCCGCCTGGGCCTTTGCACTGGAGAAAAACATCTTTTTGCGCGCCATCGCCAGGGTTTCACGCGTCACCACCGGCTCGATCCCGAACCGCGCCAGCGCCTCGCAAGCCAGCGCCACAGGGTAAAGCGGTGCCAGGGGCAATTTTATCCGCGGAGGCTGCCGTCCTGCGACTTTGGCCACCAGGGCGAACAGGGCGCCAAGCGAAAAATCCTCGCCGCCGAGAATGTAGCGCTCGCCGATCACGCCGCGCTCCAGCGCCAGGACATGGCCCTCCGCCACGTCGTCCACGTGCACGATATTGAGTCCGGTCTCCACGAAAGCCGGCATTCTTCCGGTGGCTGCATCACGGATCATCTTGCCGGTCGGGGTCGGTTTGATATCGCGCGGCCCAACCGGGGTGGAGGGGTTCACGATCACAACAGGCATGTCTTCCGTCCGCACCAGCTCCAGCACCGCCTGCTCCGCCAGGTATTTGGACCGTTTGTACACGCCGACGATCTTGTCCGGGTGCACCGGGGTGGTCTCATCGGCCACGCTGCCATCGCCGACCAGCCCAAGGGCCGCGACGCTGCTGCAATAGACCATGCGCTCCACGCCGCGGGACTGCGCCGCGAGCAGCAGCGCGCGCGAGCCGTTCACGTTCGCGCGCAGCATCGCCTCGGGATCGGGCACCCAGAGCCGATAATCGGCCGCGACGTGAACCAGATAGCGGCATCCATCGGCGGCGCGCGCCAGAGATGCGGGATCGGTCAGGTCGCCCTCTGCCAATTCAGCCGGCAGGCCCGCTATATTGCTCCGGTCGCCGCCCGGCCGCACCAGCAGGCGCAAGCTGTGTCCGCGTGCCAGCAGCGTGCGCGCAACGGCCGACCCGACAAAGCCGGTGGCCCCTGTGACCAATGTCGGCGCGTCGGTCATCCGGAAAATGCGGCTGGGTGATGCATGGTGGGGCTGTCTAGCCGATCCTCGAAAAAATTCCCAAGGGACGGCCCGGGCCCGAAGGTAAAAGTACTCTTGATTTATAGTAAGCCACGTTCTTATTTCCACAAACATGAACCGCAATCGCGACCTGCTTTCAAATATCGTGACTTTGGCGCGGCTGATTCGCACCGAGGCGGATAAGCGCGCCCGCGCCCATGGGATGACTCGCGCCCAGTGGGGCATTCTGATCCGGCTGGAACAGCAGCCCGGCCTTCTGCAGAAAGAACTCGCCGAAATACTGGAAGTGGAGCCGATCACCGTGGCCCGGCTGATCGACCGGCTTGAGGCGCGGGGCATGGTTGAGCGCCGGGCCGACCCGACCGATCGCCGCTGCTGGCGTTTGCATCTGACCGAGGCTGCCTTGCCTCTGATGGGCGAAATCGATGTGCAATTGACCGATGTCGCCCGTATCCTGTGCGACGGGCTCGATGAGGCGACCCTCAACACCTTTGGTGCGGCGACCGCGCATATGCGCGACCGTGCCCTGGAGCGGCGCTCGGCGCCGGCCGAGATCGTCGGCGATCAACCTCTGGAATACATCGCCTAAGGCAGGCATCGGCAAGTAAGGCATCGTCGGCACATAAGTGCGTCGGCACGCCGACAAAGATGCCGCTCCAAACAAAGGCGTGAGGCGCCCGTTCGACCCCGTGACCCGATTCGGTTAATGTCGAACGGGCCCTAAGTGCGCCAGCAGGCCGACAAAGCTGCCGCCGAAACAAAGCCCTAAGGGCGATGCAGTTTCTGCTTCCCGCGCAAGGCTGGCGGATGCATGCTGCGCTCAGGGCCAACCCCAGCTCCGCGGACTAATGACAGATATCATCCGCCTGCCCGTTCCCCGCGACGATACCCTCTGGGCGGTTGTTGCTTCCCTCGGCAAGACCGATCGGATTGCCGATATCTACCCCAATCGTACTGCCGCCCTTGAAGACCGAACCTGGCGCGAACAGCAGGTGAAAGCCTATTCGGGTTTCTTGCGCAACAGCCACCAGCCGGTGCCAAGATACAGCGTGGCCCCGATCCGCCGCACCGATCTGCCAAAGGCGTGGCGCCCATTGCCGGCGCTTGGGTTCCTGAGGGGACAATTCATCTGAAGACGGACCACTGAAAACCGGCAATTGCCCCAGGCCTTGCGCCAAAACGCGCCGCGCACGATAGTCCGGCTGGGAGGTCGGCGGCGGACGGGCGCCCTGCCAACCCGGTCAGGTCCGGAAGGAAGCAGCCGCAGTGGGTCAACGCACGGGTCGTTTGTTGGCCTCCCACCACTACTAGCCGCCGTGGCGGCCGAGGGGCCCGGCGTTGAGGCATGTCTGAAAGCCTAGATCAGGATCTGCTGCCGCCGGTGCCGGATGGCCCGGGCCTGTTCGGTGACGTGTTGCCGGTAGCCGCAGTGCCGGCGCCTGCCGTGGCGGCGGTGCCCTATCGGGTATTGGCCCGCAAATACCGGCCGACCACGTTCGACGACCTGATCGGCCAGGACGCCATGGTGCGCATTCTGCGCAATGCCTTCGCGCTGAACCGTATCGCCCATGCCTTCATGCTCACCGGCGTTCGTGGGGTGGGCAAGACCACCACGGCACGCATCATTGCCCGGGCGCTGAACTGCGTCGGGCCGGACGGGAAAGGCGGCCCTACCCCAGATCCATGCGGCGTGTGCGATAATTGCCGCGGCATCCTGGCCGACCGCCACCCCGACGTGGTGGAAATGGACGCGGCTTCCCGCACCGGCGTCGATGACGTGCGCGAGATAATCGAGGCAACAAGGTTCCGCCCGATGCAGGCGCGCACCAAGGTGTTCATCGTCGATGAAGTCCACATGCTGTCGCGCAACGCGTTCAACGCCTTGCTGAAAACATTGGAAGAACCGCCGCCGCACGTAAAATTCGTCTTTGCGACCACCGAAATCCGCAAGGTGCCGGTCACCGTCCTTTCCCGCTGCCAGCGTTTCGATTTGCGCCGCATTCCCATCCCGATGCTGGCCGCCCATTACGCGAAAATCGCCGCGGCCGAAGCGGTGCCGATCGAGGATGAGGCGCTGGCGGCCATCGCCCGCGCGGCCGATGGGTCGGTGCGCGATGGGCTATCCTTGCTAGATCAGGCCATCGCCCAGGGCTCGGAAGACGGTGCCGAGAAAATCTCCGCGTCGTCGGTGGCCGGCATGTTGGGGATTGCCGATCGCGGCGTGGTGTTCGATCTGATGGATGCGGTGATGCAGGGCCGCGCGGCGGATGCTTTGGCGATCACCGATCGCGCCTACGCGCTGGGCGCCGATCTTGGGGCGCTGCTCGGCGATCTGCTGGAACTCACCCACACGCTCTCTCGCCTGAAGGCAGTGCCTGAGCTGCGCCGAAGCCAGGAATTGCCGGAAGCGGAGCGCACGCGCGGGGCGGCCATGGCGGATAGCGTCTCGGTGCCGGTGTTGGCGCGAAGCTGGCAAATGCTGCTGAAGGGCATTGCCGAAGTGGAAACGGCCCCCGATCGCCGGGCGGCCGCGGAAATGGTGCTGATCCGCCTGTGCCATGTGTCGGATCTGCCGCCACCAGGTGACCTGGTGAAAAAGCTGATGTCCCAGGGCGGCGCTCCTGCGGCCGCGCCCAGCTTGGCCGGGCTCGGCGGCGGCGGCGGCGGTGCGCGCGCGGTGGCAGGCGGTGCGCCCGTAGCGGCACAGCAAATGGCTCCAGCACCGGCCTTGCCGCGCCTTTCCAGTTTCCGCGATGTCGTGGCTTTGGTGGCGGCCGAGCGTGAGGTGCTGCTGCATGGGCATTTGCTGCATTCCGTGCATCTGGTGCGCTTCGCACCCCCGGTGATCGAGTTGCGGCCGCAGCCCGATGCGCCGCGAGACCTCGCCTCCAAGCTCGGCGCGCTGTTGCTGCGGGTCAGTGGCACGCGCTGGACAATTGCGATCAGTGCTGCTCCCGGCGAGGCCACGCTGGCCGAGCAGGGCAGTGCCGCTGACCGCGGACGGCGGGACGTTGCCGCCGACCATCCGCTGGTGCGCGCGATCATGATGGCGTTTCCCGGTGCGCGGATCGAGGCCGTGCGCGATCCGGGGGTCGATTCCTACGGCCTGCCAGCAGAGATCAGCCTGGGCGAGCCGGATATGCCTGGCTTTACCCCGGACGATGCGGAACAGTTTGACGAGCCAACCGATCTGATGGGCGCGCCCATCGAGCCGGAAGCGCGCTTTATGACGGAGACACAGAGATGAAGAACATAGCCGGGTTGATGAAGCAGGCCTCGCAAATGCAGGCCAAGATGGCGGAAATGCAAGCCCGGGTGGAGGCGATGGAGGTCCAGGGCCAGTCTGGTGCCGGTATGGTGGTGGTCACCCTCAGCGGCAAGGGCGTTATGCGCCGTGTGGCCATCGATCCAAAGCTGGCCGACCCTGCCGAGATGGAGATGCTACAAGACCTGATCGTCTCCGCGCATACCGACGCCAAACGCAAGCTGGATGCCATGATGGCCGATGAGATGAGCAAGGTGACCGGCGGCATGGACCTGCCTGCCGGCCTGAAGCTGCCATTCTGAGGCCTTAGGGCTTGTTTCAAAATTATCGCTCTGTTTCACGGTGTCGAACAAGCCCTAAGCCGTTGTTTTTACGGGCAGCTTTAGCGGCGTGCAGACGCACGTGTTTCCGCTGCTGCCCTTGCCAGTTAGGATTCGCGCGTTGGGCGGCCCTGAACTCGATGCGCTGATTCAGATCTTTGCCAGGCTCCCGGGGCTGGGCCAGCGAAGCGCCCGCCGGATCGTGCTCAAACTGTTGCAGTCGCCGGAAACCCGCATGGTGCCGCTGGCCCGTGCTTTGGCAAATGCGGCACGGGCGGTGAAAACCTGCGGCATCTGCGGTACGCTTGATAGCCAGGACCCATGCACGATCTGTAGCGACCCGCAACGCGACCGGAGCATAATTTGTGTGGTGGAAGGTGTCGGCGATCTTTGGGCGCTGGAACGCGCGCGCGTGCATGGTGGCGTTTACCATGTGCTTGGCGGCACGCTCTCCGCTCTGTCGGGCACCGGCCCGGAGGATTTGAACATTGCCGTGCTTCTCGACCGTGTGTCGGCGGGCGAGGTGGCCGAGGTGATCCTGGCTCTCAGTGCAACGGTGGATGGCGCCACCACCGCACATTTCCTGGCCGATCGGTTGGCGCCCACGGGCGTGAAGCTGACCCGGGTGGCACAAGGCGTGCCGATCGGTGGCGCGTTAGACGTGCTGGACGATGGCACGCTGGCGACGGCATTGCGGGCCAGGCGCTAGATCATCCGGCGGAAAACACGCCCGGCATCACAACGAAGCCGGGCAGGCGCTTGATCCTGTCGCACCAGCGGCGGATGGCGGGGGTTTCCTGGCGGGATATGCCGCCTTCCTCGCACAGGATGATATGTGGGAAACAGGCCAGATCGGCGATGGTAGGGTGCGGCAAGGAACAGATCCACTCATCGCCCTGCTGTTCGCCGAACCAGAGATGCTCGTCCAGAATGCGCATAAGCTGGCCTGCGTTGCGGCGGGAAGCTGCAATATCTGTCGGCTGGAACAGAGAATCATGCAAGCGGGCCGCGCCGGCGGTGGCGCAAAGGCGGCGGCCGAAATCGAGCCACTCGGTGATCGCGGCAAGCACCGCTGGGCCGGCGGCGACCGGGTACCAGCTCTTTGAGGAGTCGTAGGCGGCAGCAAGATAAACAAGGATGGCGTGCGAATCGTGGATCAGCACGCCGGATGCATCGAGAAGCGGTATGCCGCCGAGTGGGGCGAGCCCGCGGAACCAGGGCGAAAATTGCTCGCGGCCGGGCGTGGTCTCGACGAATGTTGTCGTGTGCTCTATCGCCAGCATGCTCAGCAACAGCCGCACCTGGTAGGCGTTGGCCGAAAGCACGTCGTCGTACAGCGTAATCATTCGGTGCCCGCCGCGCGTTCGATGTCGTCGCGCACGGCAGAGAACAGATGGTTGTAGTGGCGTAGAGCGCGCATCCGTATGTCGGGTGCGGGCGCAGGGGCAACGATGCCGCGGATGACGCAGTTTGCCGTATCGACCGGTTGCACGAACACCACAGCACCGGTCTGTATTTTTGCCAAAGCGTGCGTGACCAGGGCAGCCGGCGCATGCACGGCAATGCCGCGCAGCACCAATGTCTCGACCGCATCGGCAAGGATGCTTCCCGGCTCGCCCGCCGGCGGCTCAAGGGATGACCAGATCAGACCGTGACGCTCGGCGCAGGGGAAAATGCGATTGGCGATCACCCGCGGTGGTGCACGGTCCGGGTGGGCGGGGATATAGGTGCATCCGGCGGTACGATTGGCATAGCGCCAGCCGTGATACTGGCATTTCAGCTCGGTGCCGGTGTTGACGCCGATCGACAGGCGCACGCCGCGATGCAGGCAACGATTTTCCCAGATGTTGACGAAACCATCATCGGCCCGCCATGCCGCCAGTTCTTGCCCGAGAAGTTTCGCATGATACACGTGGCGGAAAGGCAAATCCTGCGTGGCGGCGATCGGGTACCACATCAGGCGGCAACGGGAATCACGCCGTATGTCACGCCTTTTCGGGCGAGCCAGCGACGATACGCTATGGAAGCCTTGTCGGCGCGAATGGGCAATTCGGCGCGCGGATCGAGCGGCAGGCGCCGTGGAAACTGGTTTTCCAGGATCGGCTTGTCCTGACCAAAGACGGTTTGTTGAAAGCGCCGGAGCGTGGAATCGTCGCTGTGCTCATCCAGGATGCTGAGCAGCAGGTGAGCGCGGGTGCGCTCCTGCTCCATAGGCTGCGCGAAGATGGCGATCACATCCCGGCGTGAGGCGTCGATGGCACTGGTTTTGTAGAGTACGGCGCAGTACGGGTGCGGAATACGGTAGATATAATCTACCTCAGCGCCCTGGTTGGCAGCGGCAGACGATTGTGGCTGGAAAAACCGGCATCGTGTGGCAAGTACCTCGTCTCGCTCGACCGAGATCTCGACATCGTAATCCTTCACCTCGGTATGCGGCTCGGCGCCGAGAATACCTTTATGGACAAAGGGGAAATGGCCCATATCGAGAAAATTCTCGATGGCGCGTGGTGCGGAGCTATGCACGCCGATGGAAATTGCGTTCATGTTACGACGGTCCGGCTCGGCATATTCCACAATCTCGAACAAATCGGCAGGCGGGTCGCCCAGGCAGGTCCAGATATAGCCGTACTGGATGCGACACGGTAGGCCGCCTTTCGCCCCCTCGGCGTCGCTCCGCCAGACGGAGGCAGTGCCATCCGCACCAATCCGATAGGCAGTCGCCTCATCAAGCAGCGTCGTCCGCCCTACCTCACCGTCGCGCAGCTCGGCGCAGGCAGCGATTGGGTGCCACAGGTTTGCACTGGCTGGATCGTGATAAATACTGGACGTCATGATCCACAGATTAGCAGCAATTGGCATGCCAGTTTGCCGCGCTGCTTATGGGGCGGAACCGTTGCCGGCCGCCGGCGCTGAGTCCGCATGGCCCTTCATCTCCACGCCGGCGATCTGCGCCTCGTACTCGATCCAGAAGCCGGCGGCGCGATCGCGGCGCTGACATGGCGCGGCTTGGATGTGTTGCGGCCGGTCAGCGACAAGCGGCTGGTGGCGCAACAAGGCCGGGCGGTGGCTGGCTACCCGCTGATTCCGTTCGCCAACCGCATCGCCTGGGGCCGCTTCTCGGTGGGTGGCACGTCGTTCCAGCTCGCCCGGAATTTCGCCGGCCACCCGCATCCCATTCACGGCAATGCGTGGATGCGGCCATGGCAGGTGGCGGAATCGTCCGGCACCCGGGCGCGGCTGGTTCTGGACCATAGGCCGCCGCTTGATCCAGTGGCGGAATGGCCGTTCGCCTACCATGCCGAGCAGCATTTCAACCTGACCGATGGCGAATTCTCGGTGGTTCTATCTGTGCGAAACGACGATGATCGTGCCTTCCCGGCCGGCATCGGCTTGCACCCCTATCTGGCCCGAACCCCGCAGACCACGCTTTGCTTCGAGGCCGACACTGTATGGACCACTGGGGCCGACAGTTTGCCCATCGCGCGGCTGGCGGTGCAGGGAGAGCAGGAATTCGACCAGGCGAAGCCGCTCGGCGACACCGAAATCGATTCATGCTTCGCCGGCTGGGGCGGCTCGGCACGGATCGTGGTTCCCGAGCAGGGAATGGCAGTGCAGATACAAGCCGAACCACCACTCGATCATTTCCAGGTCTATACGCCGTCTGGCCAGGATTACTGCGGCCTGGAGCCCGTCAGCAACATGCCCGATGCGATCAACCGGATGCAGACCGTGTCCGACCAGGGAATGGTGCTGCTCAACCCGGGAGAGAGCCTGGCGGGAAAAGTGATTTTCGCGGTTCGGCCACTGTAAGCCTCTGCCTTACGCCTCTCGATAAAACACTAGCATCAGGCCGATCAGCAGAAAGCAGGTTGGCCATATCCATCCCGCCACTTTCGTCACCCGTCCCGGTGGCATACGCAACTCCAACCAGCGCGCCCAGCCGGCGACGATGGAGGTGAGTGCCAGCGGCGTGTGGGTGAATTCGATCAGCAGCGCATCCTTTACGTTGGCGATCGTGTGGTTATGCGTCAGCAGCAGCGCGCCGCCTCCCGCGCAGACCAGCGGAAATACGTAAGCGGCCGCGTGGCTGCGCAGGCGCCCGGTGCGCACGCACCACTCAAAAATACCGAACACCAGTGGCAGGGCGGCAAAGGCGCGGTGCTGCACCACCTCCGCATCCCGCAACGACTCCAGCAGGCCGATATCGCCCAGCGGCCACACCTCCGGATCGGAGCGGATCAGCAGGAACGCGGATAGGCCGAGAAATACCAACGGCCAATGCCGTGCCCAGCGCAGCCCGGCCTGGTTCAGCAGGGCCAGCACACCAATCGCCAGCACGAACAATCCCGCCCAGTGGTGATTATACTCGGACCAGGCGATATCGTCCGCGTTGCGGGGCGGAATTTCGCCTGAGCCCTCGACGAAGGCCGCACGAGGTTCCTGGGCGCGCGCGGCCGCCTGTTGGTCCAGCTTGGCCTGAAGGGCCGGAATCGCGAGCCCGGCATGGTCTGGCGAGACCAGGCGCGGCCATTGTGGAGACAAATCCCGCTCAACAATTTCATGCCAGCTGGCGCGATCCTGCGTCAGGTCGATGCCGGGCGGCACGGAGGTGAGCGAGGCGGCGGCAAAAAACACCGTGAAGCCGATGCCGATCTCCACCTCGGCAAAGCGCCGCATGCGCAGCACCGGGGTCGCCGGATTGCGCCGCAAGCGCTCGGTGACCAGAAAATTGCCCGCTCCAAGGGCCAACAGCATGGCGAACATCGCGATCTTTGCTCCGACCATCACGCCGTAGGCGGTGCCATAAAACGCTGGCAGCGAGCCGATGTAGAAAAAGCTCATTGTCAGGCCGGAAACCAGAATGCAGGCAACGCCAAGCATCGACATCCGTGAAAAACGGCCACCCACCAGCCGTAGTGCCTGCCCATCCGAGAGACGCGCCAGCGCCATCACGAAGCACGGAATGCCGCCGATCCAGATCGCCGCCCCAAGCTGGTGGAGGAATTCCACGCCCAGCAGCAGCCCGTTATCGGTCAGCCGTGCTGCCGCATGGGTGGTGAGTGTTGCCGCCACAAGTTCGATCGCGCCAGTGCCAAGCAGCCAGGCCGCGCCGGAGCGGCGCCACAGCAGCACGGCCAGAACCACGGAGGCGGCCGTCTTCAGCAGCCCTGCGACGGCAAAATTCGCCTGCACCACATTATCGAGTGGTAGATCCAGGGTGGTCATCAGCACCGCCACCTGCAGTCCGACATTCAGCATCTCGACGGCAACCAGGGCCAGGGCGCTCCAGGCGGCGATCAGGGCGGTGCGGCGCAGGATGCCGTCGCCAAGCTGGGCGGCAAAGGGGCGGGCCAGGAATACCAGGAACAGCATCCCACCCAGCGCCATGGACTGGCTGACGATCACCAGCCCATGCAGCAAAATGCCAATATAGCCAATCAGATCAACAAGGCGGCTCAACGTGCTGAGCCCCTATCTCACCGCTTGCGCGGATGCCTTGGATGCTGGCGCCGGATCGACGGTGAAGGGCACATTGCCGCGGGTGATATGGCCATCCGTCGCCAGAACCTGCCAACTGATCACATAATCGCCAGGCGTCAGATCGATGCTTGCTTTCAACACGTCTGGCTTTTGCACGGCTTCGGTCGTCAGGCGTTCCGTGCTGTCATCGCCGTGCTTTAGCGTCAGCTTCGAGCGCCCTGCATCGATGCGGCTGTTATAGCGAAACACCACCTCGATATGCCCGGAGGCAACATGGGCAAACGGTGCTGGTGTGCTGTCGATCAGGATGGCATGGGCATGGGCGGAGGACGCGAAGGCAACGCCGGCGGCCAGGGCGGGCACGGCGAAACGACACGGGCGGAATGGCATGAGGCGGGTCTTGGCTCCGGTTAAGACGGGCGACGGCATAGCCCGCCGGCTCTCTTGCGTCCAATTGGGGAAGGGTCCTGCTGTTGCAATCCGCAATCAGACCGCCTCAATCCAGTCACACCATGTCGATAGGTTTGAAATCTCACCAATGAAATTCAATGAGGTTTCCCAATGCGCCGTGTTGTAACCGCCCTGATCCTGATTGCGATGACGGCCTCCGTCAGCGCCTGCGCGTGTCGTCCCGGCCATATCGGCCCCTATGGCGGTATCCATCCTGCTCACTGCGTTGTGTACTAGCCGAGGCGGCAGGGTGGACGCGGTCCA
>Ga0116229_10010803_pt1 | contig 13611 bp, 11 predicted proteins | sample S1TSphgellanicum_3_FD_87313 | JGI IMG/M metagenome (GOLD analysis project Ga0116229, IMG submission 87313) | Host-associated microbial communities from peat moss isolated from Minnesota, USA - S1T2_Fc - Sphagnum magellanicum MG | ecosystem: Host-associated > Plants > Peat moss > Unclassified...
AAAATCTCAATATATATGCTTTAAAATAGCTTATATCCAACATTTTGGGTGTAATATGCTTAACATTCCTTTCAAGAATGCCAAAATGGGTTTTAGCCCTTGGTTATTTCCACCACAACCTTTGAGGATGTGCTTCCCTTTAAGAGGAATAAATTAATACAAGAAAAAAAACCTTTGCAACAATGACCTTTCTAGTGCCACAATTACATGTGCCCTTTTGCATTGTGAACGATTTTAAGCAAGAAAAGAAAAACAAAACCAAAGGCCCATTAGAAATGCATTAGTGTGATGGTCCATGTTGCCAAATTTCACCCCCCCAAAAAAAATAAAATAAAATAAAATCTTTCAAAGTTATGTTGTTCTTTATGTAGCAAAATATTGTGGAAAAGGGCCATGACAAAGTTCACAAGCAACCCCCTAAAAAAAAAAGAAAAAAAAAGGAGGAAAACATATTCCAAAAAAAAGTTATTTAAGAAGTAAAACCAAGTTAATAATCATTTCGACGGCCCATAGAAGTTGAATATTGAAATTAAATTCTTATATTCCAAAAGGGACCCCCCTATTTTATTTTTTAAAATGTCGTCCCTTGTTGTGCAAGTGAGGAAAATGAAAATCTCATGTGTGTGTGTGATCTAGAATTATGTAACTAGGCCACCTTTTGTCATGTCCATGGCGATGGGCTACACAAGTAAAGCATTTTCAAGTCATGTGCATGCCCCAAGTGAAAGAAAATGAGTGAGAGCATGCATGACAAGAAGTGGTTATTTGTGTTGTAACCACACCAATGATCATCACAAGAAGAACTAGCCAAATTTTGCTACACATGTTAATGAAGAAAGTAGAGATTTTTTAAAATCCTACTATATCTTGGCAACATGCTAGATGGAACCTATTGTTTAAATATGGCAATTTGAAACATTATATCCTCCAAATATGGTGATATTGGCATTTTTTTTCACACAAAAACCCCTTTGCAATGAGTTGCACTAGATTTTGTTTGGTCACCAAGTGGCAAAAAATTGCCCCAATACAAAATCATGACCCTAAATTTTTTTAATTAGATATTTTATGAAAAATTTCAGAATAAGTCCAAATAAAGCCCTCAAAATAATAACAAATTCCACTATAAGATTTTTTTGTGTTTTTTTTTTTTACAAAGAAAAATCTTTAAGGAAAGACTCAATAACAAGCTTGTTTGAATTTCTTTTCAAAGTTTATCAAACTTAATATGTTTTTATTATTATTATACAATTGTTTTAAACTATGTTAAGTTAATATTGATATTTATTTTTTAATTAATTGTTAAAGTAGTAGAAATACTTTGAAAAAGTCATGAAGAGGCATGTGTGAAGAAGGCTATAGGTTCTTTTTTATGTTCAAGCTCCATAGAGGTGAGGTTTAGGTGTTTTTTCACTTTGATGATAATAGAGAGCAATGGTTTTAATAAGGTCCACATGGATGAAAGTGTTTGGGAGGACAAGGATGGTCTTTTGCGATTGTTGCAAGCATAACCTAAGCCTTTGTGAAGCCTTCTTGAAATATTGCCATTGTGGTGTTTTTTCCATCTTTTGCTACAAGCTTTGTGAAATTGTTGAAGCCCTAATTGGTGCATGGCTAACACAATCCCTCAAGCACTTTCAATGTGAGCCTCCAATTAAAGTGCTAAAGCTATCACCTATTTCCCCAAAAATGGACCATAGCCTTCAAGTTGAGTTTCAAAGTTGTGATACCCTACTATTGCATCTCCCTAATGCCATTGTCATAAGTCATATTCTACCATGCCTATTCATAACCCTTCCATGTGGTGTTTATGCCAAGTAAAGGCTAGTATAAGGTTGTGAGTGACAATGTGAAATAGCATGTCTTTGAGATTATGAAATGTGACAATTATTTTTGCCACAAAACAAATTACCACAATTTCAAAAGAATATGCAATTTGAAGTTGAACCAAATGATTCATGTAATTTCAAATATGAAGATTGATTAGGGTCTAGATTAAGGTTATGCATGTTAAGTGTATGTATTATATGCCCATAGTGACTATACCTATTTGTAATCCATATATTAATTGTGGGTGCATGCCAATATAACACTAAACCATAAATTCTGAAAGCCAAAGCTCAATGTATTTTTTGCAATGGGCTACTCTCATTTGCACTTCACAAAAACATATGATACATTTAAAACTCCCCAAATATAAGTTTTTACCACCAATATGGTACTATAGAAGTATTTGCCTTTAGCCTACCTATATAAAATACACGTGCACACTTATGGGCAAGCCATATGTGACAAATTTTGGAGAATATCTTGAGTGCACATTCTTGAGTGCAACTTGGGTGCATGTTGCCCCACATCATTGGTCGAATAAAATTTATATTCATAACTTTGTTAACCATAAAATTTGGGTACCTATTATGATTTAATTCTAAGATTTTGGGCATCCCCTCCCCCTCCTTGCAAATAGAAGTTACATTTTTTTACATTGTTTTGCATGGTTGTATAAAACCATGTAAATATATTTGTTTTACACTTACATGTCCCACATTATATAGTCTTACACAAATGTAGGTGGGCCTTATACACTTACATGGAGTGTAAATGTATACATATATTAAAATATATACATGGACACAACATTGGTCCAACTTGGGGATGACTTTTATGGATGCCTTTAAATATCTATTGGTATTTTAACCACATTTTGTCGTGTAGTCCCAATTGATGTTTGTTAAAAAAATGTTGTCAAAATGCTTCATACCATTATATGATTGATTGAATACGTATTCAACATTTGGCCTACCATCACTTTTCAAAAAGTAAATGTTTAATTATTCATTTTAGTTTGGAATCTCAAAATATAGAACCAACAATTAAAACCTTAGTGATTTAGCACAAAATAAAGCTAGTTTTTATGGGGTCATCAATGTGCTAGTGGTGTACAATATTTCAAAGAAAATAAAATGATAATGTTTAGTTTTTCATCTTCCCTTTTCCCTAAGGGGTGCAATCCACATCCAATACATATTAAAGATTGTGTTGAATGTAATAAAATCCTTCACCCCTTCGACTTTGAAAAATTATTGCATGAATTATAAACATTATAATTTAATGATTTCAAGTGTTGGTGTTTTAATACATGTGAATTTGCATCTCAATGCTTTTTGTGTAATTCCAAGATGTGTCATTAGTCATTTAGTGAATAATTAGTGGACAATTTGATGTTGATTAGAGATTGAACCTTTAAACATCCTTTATTTGGTGTAAAACTAAACCATTAATTTTCAAAAAAAAGTATGGTCATATATTGCTAATTATGAAGGCTTGGTATTGAAAAAAACTTGGATATATGTTTTAATTTGGTTATCCATTATATAGTTTTTAAAAATATTTAAACATGTTTTTTACCATTAAAATTACATAATTCGAACAATTTCCTCACAAACAAAATGTTTTTTTAATTGTGCAAGAGAAGGCAAGGTTGCATTTTCATGAAGGTTGAACATGTGTTATCTTGCATTACTCAAGTCATGAAGCTATGTTGGGTTATTCAAAATCATAATCTTTTGAAGTTGGCATTACCATTTTCGTGTGTACCCCAACCAAAAGATGAAAGTCACTTTTCAAACATGATAAAACTAGTCCTTAGAAAGCACCTCTAGGCCTTCACTAACTAACTCATTTTTATGTCTCTACCCCCAAAGATTTTAAAATATTTACAAGTTTGGTATATTGGTTTACCAATTATACTTAAATTGTCTACTATGTGTAACATTTGGCATGATTTAAGAATGAATTGAACCCACAACCATATATCGCATAATTTGGTGACCATGAAATGTCATCATTAGGTTATCAATTTGATGTCAACATTTTCAATGTTGAAATATTAGACCAAATTTAAATTATCCATAAAATGCTAACAAAAATGGTTTTAAATAACCAAATTGGCATAATCATGGTTTTTCACATACATTCAATTTGAAGAGAAGTTTTTTTTGGTGGCACTTTAAGTTCGTTGTATGTTTATTTGGATGGAAGTTACAAAAGCCCCATAATGTTATGATTTGAACTTTAACATTATGTTTTCAATGTTGTTGTCTTGCATAATGAATTGTAAGGAAAAACATTATTTTACAAAGCATGGTAAAATATAATTAAAAAAGTAATCCATTTAAAATGCGATAAAAAATACATATTTTCAACTTAAATATTAAAAATAAATTTAAAACCCATGTAAGTAGAAATATAAGACCATATCCAAGGACATTGAGTTTATGGTACATGGAATGGAAAGTTTGACAATGATAATGAGACCTTACCAAACATAAAAAAAAAGAACAAACATCCATTTGAAAAGGGAAAGTGAGGAACAAAAAGAAAAAACCAACATCCAACTAAGAGAAAACACCCAAAAGCATAAACGCACCAACACGATCCGTAAAAGAAGGTAGCAAGGAACCACCAAAAAGGTCCAAATAGCACATTATGACCTAAAAGCCTCATTGGTCACATGAAGTACATCCAACAAAGAGATTGGTGATAAACCCAAAAAAACATGTTTAAAAGAGGTCTCTTTTGTAAAAACAACTTGCTTCAAAATGGTAATTGACTTGAACTTTCTATAAAGTTACCAACACCCTTTCCTTTAAAACAAACACAAAACTAATAGTGGATGGCCTTTAAAGCCTTTGACAAACCATGCCATGCTAGTACATCTATGAAGGAAAGGGTGAAAGCACATTAAACCCCCTCAAAATTTGAATCGCACATATAATATTTCTACAATTAATTTTTTTGGTAATGTATGAACATCACATTTTGGATTTTTTTTTTTGTTTTAAGTATATTTGATTAGCTTTATACTTCATCTAATTAATTATTTTGAAAAATTCAACAAGCATTGAAAACTTTGAACATATGGAATATATTCATGACAAAATAATACTCATCACAATTTGAAATTTTCAATATATACTTCTTGAAACTATGGTTGTGAATGGAATTCTTGACTAAAAATTATTATGATGTATGATATTGATATACATTAATTAAATCTAGGACTATTTAAAATTTTAAAGTTTTTGGATGAAATTTCATTCAAGAAATGTGTTTTTTTGCATTTGTTTAATAATGAATGGATAATAATATCCGATTTTTAGGAAAAAACCACTACCATATCAAAGAGGGGGAGATTTTATAGATGGGCATTGCATTATTTTTTCAAAAATTTTTTTTTTTGCAATGTTTCATGAATCATAAACATGAAGCCTTATGCTTGCTAAAAAACTATAAATTATATATTTTGCAAATTTTAAAGTTTTTTACTTGTGTTTAAGATAACCAAAGGAGCCATCAAGATTTTAGTTTACTACGTACTATAATATTTGTTATACATCACCTCTTTTGAACAAAAGTGGTTCACCCTTAATGTGTTTTCATTCAAAATCATCAACCTACTAGTGAAAGCACCCAAATACTTCTATGATCAAAGGAAAATCATATCATTGGGATGCCAAATGTAATATATATGTCATTTGCTTAAATTGCAACCATTGTAACCATTCCTTAAGGAATGGTAGCTTGCAAGGCTAAATGCATGTGAGTGGGATCGATGATAACAACATTCGTCAAAATGTGGACCCCATCTAAAGTGAACATGATATGCCCACTAATGTGAAGATTGGAAGGAGGGCAAAGGGAGGACATGAGTTTGCTCACATGAAACATGAAATACAACATCTTTAGCAATGGAAACAAATCTATTTCAAACAACATCATGGGGAATAGTGTGTTCCCCCATGTGCACATTGCAAAAGATGTATCCCGACCGAATCTATAAGCTAACCATAAATACATTGCACCAAGCCATGAATTTAACTCCAATATACAAAATGATAAGATGATTGGCAAATGAAGAGCCAAGAACCCAAACCTAGGCTTGTGCAAGATTTGAATTAAGTGCGATGAAGATTAAAAGACATGTCGAACATGATATTGTCTTCATGCAAACTTTCAATTCGATTCTTTCATGAAAATATCAATTCCCCTATTTGAAAATTGTTTGAAAGGAAGGATGCAAACCTATGTTGTGGGGGGGGAGGTTGTGCACCAACCTCAAGTGGGCTTGGAATGGAAGTGGACTTAAATTGTTAGCTCCTTAGCTTCTAATAAAAAGGGGTGGTGATCATGTAAAAATATGGATGTAATGATTTGGGTCACAAGCCTTTCTCCCTAAGCAAGTCATGGGGCAATGTCCTTGGTAGAAATGAGTCCTCTAAAGATGGGGAGAGTGGTCCATGTCACCAAATTAGAAGAACCTTTGAACTATTTTAAAAACCTGACCAAACCTAAAAACCTCCCAAAAACTTAGATGAAAGTTGAATAAAAAAACATTAGTTGGCATTGAAACTTTAAGAGTGGGGGAAAATAATGGAAAAGGTAAGATGGCCTTTGGGTGAAACAACAATAAAAAATCCTAAAAGCCACCTAAACATCCCTTAACCTTGAAAATGCCTCTATGTGGTGCACATCCTCATCAAGGGCCTTTTGAAGAATGGATGAAGGGGTGTAGAAACCCATAGGAGGGGAAAAATCAATAGGCAAGCCAAAAGGGGACCAAAGAGTTGTTTGGTTGCACCACTAGCCCCACCAAACCCAACTGGGGAGCAAAATGATCAAAGGCATCATGAATAACAAAGGCATGGCCAATGATGAGGGTGTTGTTGGCCATAGAAATGAACTCATAGGAGGGGAAAAGGTTTGTTAACTTGCACGAGGCTTGAAAACAAATAAGGGTGAAAAGAAACCCACCTAGTGGGTCACCTCGACAAATGCCAATGCAAAAATGGATAAAAATCAAGTCTTCAAAAAGGGAATGATGACCAAAGTAAAAGGGGAATTATAAGGCATAAAATGAACAGACGAAAAAGATGAATTGGGACAACTCATCATTAGCCATGTGAAGTTCCTTGAATATAACATTGTGTGAAATTATGTTGAAGATGTTGGCAACATCCACACATAATACCACCCAATTGTGGTGAAAGTTTATTTAACGTAGCTTGAATATTTTTGACCATTTTTTCACAACCCCCTTTAATTGCAATGTTGAATTGATGAGAAAAAATGAGTTGAAAATGCATTATGAAATTCAATGCATAAGGTCGTGTTGATTAGCTGATATAAGACCTTACCCATGTAATTGACCAAATGCTTCCTAAAAGCCTACCATTTGAGAAATGAGTCATTTGTGATTATTCTTACAACTACTAACTACATTTGAAGTTTCTATGATTATCTTGTGATCACATTACAATTATTGAAGGCTTTGTCTTTCCAGGTGAATGATCTTAATGTTTATTTTCACTCAAGAACAAGATAGTGAATCCCATTAATTGCTTTAAAAACAAAAAAAAAAATTACAAATAATTTGACCTAATTTTTTAGGAGTATATTAATGATATATTAAGGGTACATCTCTAAAAGTGTATTGAAATTATATTTCAGATATATTATTTGTATATTTATGAATAGGGTTTTAAACATTTCTAAAGTTTAAATAAGGTTATAAGGTATATTAAAATTGTGTAAATTAATTAAAAGGCATATTAAAGTTATTACTATTTTATTAAAAATGGCTAAATTGAAGGTGTCAAATATTAATTAAGCTTTAGCCAAAATTTTAATTTTCCAAGGTTTTAGTTCAATTGAAATCTACCAAAGATTCACTAAAGTTTATTGAAAGTTTATTTAAGTTTTATCAAAAGTTAGCCAAATTTTAATTTAGCCAATGAATTTCCAATGTCTAGCCAAACTTTTGCCAATGTTTCATCAAGTTTTTGTTTTGCAAAAAATAACCAAGGTTTATCCAAGGTTTTACCAAATTTTAATTTAGCTTTGAGTTTTAGTTTTGCTAATGTTTAGCCAAGGTTCAATTATGTTTTAACCTTGCTAGATTTTAACTAAAGTTTATTTAAAGTTTACCTAATTTTCTGTTTAGCCATGTTTTTTCCAAGGTTTTGTTGAATGTTAATTTAGTCAAGGTTTAATCTAGGTCCCATGTGGCATATTTGATCTAGGCATAAATGCCACTTGGGCTTAGCTTAGGTGTGATGTAAATTATTTTAATTAATAAACTAGGTTAATTAATAGGTAGAAAATTAATTAATTAAGTAATATGTTAAGCTAGGTAATAATTGGTAGGTATGTACATAGGTATGTATGTAATTATGTTAAATAGGTAGGTATATGGTTAATAAAATAGGCCTAAAATAAAGAGGTAGGTAAGAAAAACCTAGGTGAGTAGGTATTTTTTAAGGAAGATTTATTTTAATTTGAAATTAAAATTTTTATTGTGCACATTTGGTTATATAGTTTACAAGATTGAAATGGAGGACAAAAAACATGGGATAACTTTTATAATCACAACATAGTTGTGAACTAGTTTGCAATGAAATTACCACTATAAAATTTACCCCATGTTTTTTGTTTTTCATTTCAATCTTGTAGACTATATAATAAATACAATTCAAACATTAAAAACACACAAGCAACTTCTTTAAAAATGTCATTTGGGATGAGCCAATAAAAAAGGCTTAATCTTAAAAGTTAAAATTAACTATTTGTTCACTTTTGTTGTGAAGAAGGATTGGACAATCATGTGATTTCACACATGACAATTAGAAATTGACCACCTTTAAAAAGAGGCAATAACCTAATATAGTTATTTTTTATTCAAAACATTTCCTATTTGGTTATTTAAGTTTACAATAAAATTGTCATATACAAAACATTTGTGTAAATTGCACATATTTCAGACTTGTTAAAATTGTTATTTGTAATAAATAAAAGTTTATTGCAAAATGTCCTTCACCTTTTTCCAAAAAGAATAGAAAAGAAAATTGACATGATCAATATGATTTCCTAGATTTTCAAGGATGGCCTTGTAAAAAAGAAACCACTAATTCAAACTTGACCTTCTTGCACTTGTAAAATGGGTGTTTCATTTTTGTCACATTTTGAGGTTTCACAAATGAATTTTTTTCTTAACATATTTTCCTTGTGCAATTAAATCTAGGCGGGCTTGTGTTTACATGTTGTCAAGTATGGGTTTATTTTTCAACTCATTACAATCCTATGTAAATATTTTTTTATTATATCATAATGAACATACTTAATTTTCATTTTAGTCAAAATAAACATAATTTATCGTTTCATGTTAATAAATTGGTTCTAGAATCAATTTAATCATGATGTTACTAGCATGATAAACCATGGTTTTCTTGTAAGGGTTGTTGATGTGAACATTGGAATAGGCAGCAATTGTGAAACTTTTCATGGTGATCATGGAGGAAGAAAAAGATGATGAAAAATTTAATAAAAACTCCTAAAAGTGCTTTCAAGATTAAGTAGGGCTTGTGAAGCAACATCAATAAGAGAAAGAATCAAGAAGGGTATAAAGAATATATATGTGACTTGAAATGAACATTCTCAAAGTAATTACGCACCTTTTCTTCTATTTTCCTTTTTCATCTTTTGAAACCTTGCAAAACACCATTTAGTTCAAGAAAGTGAGGAGTGTATGGAATGAAATTCACCCAAACATATATGAGTATAATCACATGATACCATGAAAAGAGACAATGCAAGAAATTTTGAATGAAATGTCAAAGCAAATATTGTACCAAATTTTGCCTTCTCAAAGCTAAACCAAAGTCATGAATAACTCCTCAATTGAATGGGCTTGGGGAATGCATTCATAATCTATATTTGTCATCAAAATTGATCAAACTTTGTTGAAAGTCACTCTAATGCTCACCCTCTCCTTCAAATCACTAGGTATCATCATTCACAAAAGCTTTAAGAGATTTAAAATGAACTTTTTTCCCTTTATGAACCTTCAATAGCTAAATAACTCACAAATTTGAATTGTGCATTGTTTGCATTCCTATCCATAATCATTCCTTGCCTCTTGATTTTGAAAGATATCAAAAATTGGGTTAGAAAAACCTTGCATATACACTTGAATAGATGGGTGATGATTAATAAGATTGAACACATGATAACTATTACTAACCTTCCTTCCAAGCTTCCCTCAAGAGTTGGTAACGATTAGTGCTTGCTCCTCTTTCCATTGATGCATCTAGATTAGAGTTCTTGCTTGTCATACTCCCATGCAATGTGCTACTACTAGTTAGGGATGATGTATTTTGAGAATAATTGTTGTCCTTCAACCAAGCAAGGGGAGTTTGGAATTCCTCAAGTTCATCATCGCTATTGTAGCCTTTGCATAGAAGTGATGACACATTTGTGCCCCAATGATGATCATCATTAGCTACATGGGGCTCTCCAATCCACAACCTAACAAAATTTGAAGAGGGAGGAGAATACAAAATTGGCGGCAAAGGAGCAATGGCCACAGTATCCACTCGCATGTCCACTTCTCCGTGCATTTGCCTTTGAATTGAAACCTACAATAACAAAACACATATCTAGAAACACAACAGATAAAAATTGGGTGACTTGAATTTTATTTTGTTTGTAAGTGAATTTGTAGATTCCAAGTTCAAGACAAAAACCGAAGTATTAATATTTTTCTTCATCAACAAAACCCAATTTGATACCTCAGAGTTAATAGCACCCAAAAGGGCAGGCGAGATTGGGTCAGGAGAGAATTCATCAGGTTGAAAGTTGAATAGAATTCGTCGTATGAAAATCAAATCTAGAGTTGGACACACCTACAAAAAAACACAATGTCACAATCTTCATCAAAATGGAAACTCATAATAACAACAAAATCTTTGAGTCTTGATTCTCAACGATTTGTTTCTTCTTCTCTAGTGATTTCAGCTCCTTGAAAATTTTACAACCCAATTTAGAAATGTAGAGCTCAATTTGGTTTTTTTTTGTCAAAACTTAGTTGAGGTTCAAACTTCACATTGATTGTGTTTGAATTTGTTGTTGCAAGAAAATTGAAATGACCACATGACCACCACCCACAATCTATCACTCATGTTTTTGTTGTTGCTTGAACTGATCACATGAGCACCATCCACGAGATCATGAGCACCTAAATATTCTGTTTTTGGCTTGACAATGAGCATCACAAGATTCAAGGAAAATTTTAGCAATGGGAAAAAATTACATCACCTCCTTCCTCACGGATTTGTCCATGAGCATGTCCTTTGGCAGCATCAACAAATCCCCAACTGCTCGAAGAAGCACAAAATAAGGAGCAGCTTTCTGAGCTTCTCTTCTTTCAGCCTGCAAAAAACCACCGCAAAAACACACAAAAATCCAAAGTTACTACATCAGATCTATCCAAAGCTCTCAACTCTCAAATAGACTAGTCAAGCTCCTCCATCGAGCATTGCAAGTCTACTTGCAATGCTTCCACCAAGTACCATGACCTTGTCAGACACCAAGCACTCATGCTCATATGTGCAAGTGCATTGTTGCATGAAAAATAAATTTTCTTTGTGGCAAGAAAACTTGGCTGACATCTAGGGGAACTTGGCTGCTTCAAGAGCACCATGGATTTGAGTTCTGAAAGTGCAGCTCTTGACAACCCCTTGAAGCTCCAAAAAGAAGTCTTGATGATAAAAAAATCTGAGGTATGAGATCTAGACTTTGAAGTAGTATTCACAGGTCTACCTCTCTTCTTGCTGCCATCTCCATTGCTGCACTTTCTGATCTTCTGGGAAGCATCATATACTCACTTGCTGCATTAAGAATGTTGTGCAATGATGAAGCTTCCTCCACAACCTGCATCATCTTCTTTGTCCTTTGTACTTCTGAACTTGTGTCAGAAGCTGTCTCTCTGTTGTTGCTGGTGGTGTCAGTGGTTTCTGTTATTGCAGTTGAATCTTCAGCTTTGACATCGAGAAGAGCTGTTAGCCAGGTTGACCATGTCACTACCTGCAACAACAGAAGCAACTCCCTCCCAGACCTCCCACTGACTCATCATGAGTTCACTTGCTTGCAAACTTTCATGACATGCTCAGATTGACGATGAGGATGATGGAATTTTGCAGCAAACAATCTACAACCTGAAGAATCATGATGATTGAGGAGCTTGTAAATTCAGTTCCCTTGTAAAAGAAGAAGTTTTGCTAAAAGTTTGCAAATTTGGATCAGAGCTCAAAAAGAACTAGTCTCAAAGTTTTTGTGCATTGGATCAGAGAGAGACACACACAGAGGTTGAAGTATTGTACCACATTCTTCAATTGAGCACCAGCTCCGAATGTAAGAGTACCAACAGGAATGGGAAGAACAGAGAGATTAGTGATGGGATCTGCAAGCAGATCTGCACAAGAATCATCCTTGGAACTTCGCATGATTCCATTGAACAGCACAACATCCAGTCTCTCCACACACTGTGAAATAATCTGCTGACAAGAAGAGACTCAAGAGCCAAGAAGAAGAAGAAGAAGAAGAAGAATAGGTCATCTGATTTCAATGTAACTGTTTAAAGCTAAACCCTAAACCCTAAACGCAAGAGCTTGCAAGCATCGCTGAGTGAGATTCTCCCCTTACCATCTTGCTAAGAATGGGTAAGCAACCACAGTCGCGATGCTCTCCAGCTTGAAGAGGACAAAGCAGTCTGTAAGCAGCTTGGAAGGCGGTTTTCCAAATCTGTGTGGAGATGCTTCCTTGCCGATCATCTCCCAAGTTCATCAGGGAAAGCTGCTGGGCATTATAATACGAAGACCCATCGCCAGCAGCATTTGCAGCATTGAATGTGAAGAAGCCTTTCACATCTCCAGCAAATTTGTTGAGCTGTTCGCTGAATATTCCGTCTTTCACCTTCCCCGCAAACTTGTTGAGTTCGTCTTTCATTCCTTGCAAATTCACGCTGCTTGTTCTCGTCTTTGTTTTTCTTGGTTCTGGCATTTGCATCACCGGCGTCATCGCCTGTCCAAAACAAGACAAGTTCAGATCAGTTCAGTTCTCCTGCATCAACAAAACCACCAATCTCGGCGTCGTGAAGACGCTCTGTACCAACAAGCGCACACACAAAAGAAGCTTGATCTAGACTTGCAATAGAATTGAAACCATGGACTTTTATCATCTAGACATTGAACTCGAGCTCGCGACACAAAGAAGAATTGATGAAGAAGAACAAGAAGCTGGTACTTCACTTGCCACCACACGCACTCCAGAACTCGTCTCTGGAGCCAAGCTTCAATTCTGAACAGCGTCGCGACAAGCGTGTCATGGCAGCTGCTGCTGCATTCGGCACTTGAGTCGAGAATAGTACCACGGCCGGCTCCTCCAACTGCATCGAGACTTTTGTATCGCCGTTGTTGTAATCCTGCTGTGGCACGAAGCTCGCTGCTACCACCACCTGCAGCTGGATCATGCTGCGACTCCATGACCGCGGGACGTGTCTCTGATGTCGACGACAGCTCTGTATGTCTCCGAATCGTCGCGGCTGAGAGCTCGTCGATATTGCAAGCCTGCATGATCGACTCTCGTAAGGCAACCACGTTCGACCACCAATACGTCAATCTGTGTAAGACATGATCAGCATAACAATCGAGCTTACATTTCCATGCACATGATCTGAAGCCAAGACTCCGCGCAGAAGAAGAAGAAGAAGAAGAAGAA
>Ga0116229_10010804_pt1 | contig 13608 bp, 12 predicted proteins | sample S1TSphgellanicum_3_FD_87313 | JGI IMG/M metagenome (GOLD analysis project Ga0116229, IMG submission 87313) | Host-associated microbial communities from peat moss isolated from Minnesota, USA - S1T2_Fc - Sphagnum magellanicum MG | ecosystem: Host-associated > Plants > Peat moss > Unclassified...
AAAAAAAAACCACCTTCAAGTTGCAACAAGACAAACTAGAATAAAAGTTTTTATACTTAATAATATACAAGTTTTAAAAAAGGATAAACACAAACATGAAAGGCAATTGAGGAGGAGAAAAAATGTCTCATGGTGTGCTTTACAAATTTAAAAACAAACTAAACAAAAACCAATAAAGGATGATGTCATGGACACCAACATCATTCAACATAATTTTGTAATATGTACTGTCAAATACACACATTTGTGCATTAGGCACATGGTTCAAACTAGTACATATATAAACAAGGTTGGAAATCCTTCCACAAAAAGTATTAGGCATGTCAATGCAAATGTAAACACACAAAGGAAAACCAAGACTATCAAAATAGTAATAATGAAGTGGAAGACATTATGTTAAAAGGGCATCCTATGCCATAAATCAATTAATGATGGAGGTGCACTAGTTGATATGTTTGGAAGAGATGAAGAAGTGTGACTAAGTGTGGCAGCATGCTGAAGAATCATGATGGTTTACGCACATTGTAAGGTTATCAACATTCATTGCCTGTAATGAAATATAAGCATGGAAGGTACCAAGGAGGTCTATTGATGGTGAGTTATATAGGTATGTACACAAGAAATCAGAAAATAATTAAAAGGAGGATGGAGACAACCATAGGTCTCTATGGTGAGGGGAATTGAATCATCTCTTGACGCTCATTTTGTGTAGGATCGTGTTTCTCTTGAACGACAATTGTCGTTGCATGCATTGTCATTATTGAAGCACACTGCACCAAATCTATATGAGTCAAATCGGTAATGACAACATCTGCTAGGGTACAAAAAAAATCTCTAATGATGACAATATCCATTCGTCTTAGTGTGTGACGAAGGAAAAAGTGAGAAACCTTTCTCTGTACATGAGGTTCACTCTCTAATGTGATAACTACAATGGTATCTTAAAACATATCATGGGTTGTAGTGCGTTCACTCCCACACAAGCAACGTAGCAAATAGATACCCAAATCATTAACGATATGACCACATTGGCATCATGAAAGATATGACATTATAGGATGTGGTATACCGAAACAAATACGGAGTGATGTAAGAAAATGGGCGAAAAATAAACGAAATGAAGGGCTATGATGAATTGATAATCAAGCCTTTATTATTGGACCTACACAAGAGTGAAGACGTGCTCGCACAACATCTGAAGGAACATTTGCTAGAAGCGAAATAAAATCCTATTCGTGTAATTGGTCCATCAAAAAAGATTACATTTGAAGGATTGCACCATTAGACTCTCGAAAGGCAAGAGATGTGATCAAACAACCTCAGGTAACATCGCGTTGGTATCTTGTAATGCGACTTAGAAGGGATAATAACGGTTTTTACATGTGCCACCGCATTAGAAAAAATAAAGTGATCATCTTGTTGGAAGTGAAAAATTAATGCAAAGTGATCAAAGCTTAACATCTTAAAAATGCAAGGCAACACGTTGGACCACTAAGGGAAGGCCTAGCCCCCCTAAAAAAATAGGAAGAGTGACCTAACGATGAACTAAATGGCCCATTGTGATGCCAAAGGATCTTAACCCTAATAGTTTTTTTTAACATAGTCATGGTATGAGCATCAAACTCAATATAATGTTACAAGATACCTAGTGATGGAAATACAATATGTTGTAAGTAGGTTGGCTGCTAGGCATAACAAAATGAAAACATTATAAAAGTTGCTTGAGGATTTGCGAGCATAAGAAGGCTAGCGATCATGTTGAGGTCCTCCTAGAACACTTCTGACATGAAGGATTTCACAAATGGCAAAGAACCCATTGAAGCACCTAGAATATGAAGACCGAACTTAGGTGTAAAAAAACTTAAAGGATGTGATATAAATTGGTCTAACTTTTGTGGAGACCAAATGACACATTTCGTCAACTGCACTAAAAGTCCTAATGCGCCAAATTCTTCTTATAACTGCAAAAAATCAAACAACACATCTAGGGCAAGACCAATTATGTGTGTATCATCTACCAACGAAAGAAAAACACAAGTAAGGTGGGCCACTATAATAGGACAGAAAGTGGGAAGATGAGTTAGTGTAAACAACACCCTTCCCAAAAGATCCCCTTGTCATGTACCAGACTCAGATGAAATGATAGTGAGATCTTGGTGCTGAAAAGCTTCTGAGAAATATAGTGGAGATGGGTGTGCATAAAACTGACGAACAAATGGGAAAATTTGATACAAGGTACCAATAGAAAATCGCAACTTTTAAAAAATGGATGTGCAAAATATTGAATTAAATGCATTTTGAACATCCACCTATAATACCACCCATTCCGGATGTAAATCCAACATGGCTCTAACCCATGCTTCATAAATTTGTGCGTTCTATTTCTAAACACACAAAATGCACCAAATAATAGTAGCGTTGGTGCACAAAATAAGATATATGTGCGCAATGTGTGTCCCAAGCAGCAGGAGGGTCGCAAGAAATGTGTGTTGTGCCACTGTATGTATTCTCTTGGCTCTAGGAACATTTTTGTACTTTCGAACACACTAAAAAGGCCATAGCAGTGTGTGTGAATATGTGGAGGTCTCAAAACAAAAGCAAACCAGCTCGTGCTATCGCCATATCTAAGTTGACCAAGTGCACTACGTCATTCTAACGCAAACATGCGTCGGAGTTTTGGCATCGAAATTGTGGAGTTCGAAAAGAAAGGCAATACGCCAATTGTGATGGGTGTGCACTGCTTGTTTTGTGTGTATCGTAGCCGGGATATCAAACCGGCAAGTCGCAAGCACAAGCCGACCAACAATATTCATATATTCAAAGTGTCGTTCATCAAATAACATTATCTATCGCACCTGAAGCAACATGCTAAAACATGGGAGGAGTATAATGAGCTTTTTGTCAACGGCAAGCTCAGGTGTGCAAACACAATGCACATGTACATTGACACCAACCAAGACACCATCCGCTTCACTACCTAGTTGCCAATCATCAACGTCATCATCAAGGAACTATTCTACCGTAATGACGATCAAATCCTCGCCAGCATCGATGAGGTCGACGATTAAGACGAGGAAGACCACTTCATGAACATGGAGCGAATCCATAAGAAGGCGGAGAAGAAGATCACTTTGAAGCGCAACGCAAAGAAGCTCTCCAAGCTCGATGAGGACAACGAAATGTACATGGTCGACATCCCGAATAGCACACGCTTCTTCCCAGCGATCAACTACGTCGAATGTGGCATGTCGTTTCGACAGACCACGGCCATGATCCATCACGCCAACAACGACCACCTCAAAATGCAAAAGCTGGGTGGCATTAACGATCATACCGTTGACCAATATGTTTGCACTCTGGTTGCTGTCAACTTGAACAAGGTCATGAATATGTTGCTGCACCCGTTGGTCTGGGCGTTCTTAGTCGTTGGGGATGGTAGCACGCATCGTAACAATTCATTTTTCAACATGTGCATCCATATCTACGTTGGCGGTGTCTTGTCCAATCTACACCTGGTTGCCATCCCAATGTTCGAATGGCACACTATCAAAAACAATTTCATCCTGATAACTTGTTTCATGGATGCGTTGAACGATGTGACGACAATCTGGCATGCCAAGCTCATGTCCATGTCGATCAATGGCGAAAACACAATGGTCGAATGCCATCGTGGTGTCGTGATTCGCTTCGAGCAAGCTGCCAAATTCCCGATGTTGTGCATCTGGTGCGTGCCGCATCGGATTGACATTATCATCAAAAACACGATTACCCTACCTCAAAATGGGCAGTGGATTGAGGTCGTCTACAAGTGGTGCGTGCACTTGCATCGCCAAAAGAAGCTCATCATGGATATGAACAGTGAAATGTGCCCAAAGAAGACAAATTAATGGGCGCACCTTCACGGCACATTCAAGTTTTACATTTCACGCCGATGCCAAATTGTTAAACACACGAATGCCCATGTGCACTTCGAGTTGCCGTCGACCAAGTGGTGGATGATCATGCTTGCCGTCACACCGGCAGTCAATGAGATCAACAAGACCATCGTCTAGCTGCATAACCGATAGTTCATCATCATCCAGTAGAAGATCAAGATTAGGCTCCTCAACAACCTATTGATCGATATGTTCAAAGTCAAGGGCATCATGGAGATCGATGATGATGAAGAGGACATTGAAAACAAGTTCTATGTCGATGGCAATTGGTGCGTTAAGCACCAGCACATCATCGAGCACATTAAAAATCAGGGGTCATTCAACTAGGAGAGTTACATGGGCCTTGACGAGGACAACCAGAAGGACGTGGTGTTGTAGATTGCCCGGTTCGTCGTGTTCGTTGTTGTTGAATATGATCGCATCAAGGCCAAGTGAGATGACAACAATAACTTGAGCGAGCTCAACGCACCGCCTATTGTGCCGCATGAGCTCATCAAGGTGGCACCACGACACTTCATCTTAGAGGCGTTAAACGTGTATTACCCCGTCTTGATCACTTTTAATCCAAAAAGGAGATCGACGAATCAAAGCTGAGTAGCACGACCTGATCAAGCAGTACAATAATGAACAACACATCAAACATATCATCGACTCGTACAACCACACAATGTTTTTCAATGAGGCATGGGACAAGATCGATGTCCCTTTCAATTGATTATGCCAATTTTGTGGCAGGTTGGTGACAACGTTTTCGAACACGACGTCGATCGAAATCAGATTTCTCCATTTTGAAATGGGAAAAGGAAGACAATCGCTCATCCATGACCAATTTGATGTTAGAGGGAATATTTTAGTGTAAGCAGATGAATTAGATTCTGATCTTGTAAACGTCAAACGTCGGCCATCCATGCGCTACAACAATAAACAACATTTTTTTGCCCTAGGGGCATCGCAATCATAAAGATCCATGGACGCACAACTTGACCGGGGCGGTGCGCACAAATTAACTTATTTTGTTTGATTTGTGCGAACGCACAAATTTATGAGGCCTACTCTAACCGCATGAACCATTGTCTCGCACTTGCCTGAGGTTGTCACCCAAACTCGTGCGGACTAAAATACTCTGCAAATGTATTCTTGAATTGAATAGCTAGTGTGTAGGCAACTAATTGATAAATCACCTCTCCAATTGCGATCAGTCGAATGCCTTTGACTTGTTTCTTTAAAGCCACTAGTCGTAATGCAACAAGCAAACATGATACTAGTGGAAGAACATGACCACGAATGATGTGTTCGCATATCTCCAAAAAAAAAATCAAAACCACAAGCAAGCAGAGTTGTAAAAAACAAAGCAATCCCATAAAAGCTCATATATTATATATGAAGGATTGTCGGATGAAAGATGTGAAAAACATGTCAAAGCAAAAATAAATGCCTTTATATCCAAAAAAAAATCTATCTTTATATAAAAATCATCAATAAAAGAAGAGAAATCAACCTCAGCTAATGGATGAAATTATCCATAAAGTAAAAAAAAGACGGCATCAGAACCCTGTTTGGTCACATAAGGGACAAAATTTCGAAAAACAGGGAAACAAAATACATGGAGCTTCAAGGGGGCATGAAACTCAGTTTAGCACCAAATTTGCTGCTAAACTGGTCCTTTCTTTTCATGAACGCTTTCAACCAATCACTGCTGCTGCTATGTGTAGCTATAAATGTTCTCGAGCATGGTGCATTTAATCCTGAGTCTCAATATTTCATACCTTTATTTAATAAAATTTCATGACTTTGTTGTTGAGCCTGGTGCATTTAATCCCGAGTCTCAGCATTTCATACCCTTATTTAATAGAATTTCGTGACTTTGCCTACAACAGTCAGGAGGGGATGACCAAGCATCAAATGAGAGGTGCAACTCAGGTCCAATAGGGCATGACTTTACGGATAACTCTATTATGACAGACAGCTTTTTTCTCAGTGCAATTGAAAAGTGTAGGGTAAAGCGCAAGGCTGAGGGCATTACCCAAATAAGGGCTTGTGCGATAGCCAACTGCAGGCCTGACCCTTGGGCTTTACCTGGTGTCAAGATAGACCTACTGAGGGAGAGGAACTTTTTGAAATGAAATTGCCCGCTCAGAAAATTAAAGTTTGACTCATGTCCCCTTTGATGGCCATAGTGAACCAGCTCCCACCAGTGCACCATGAAGGATGAATGGTAAGTGGTCAGGAAACAGTTTTCTGTCGGGTTCCCTAGCGAATCATGGTGTGGTTAGCTCAGTTGCTTTCTTTTTCTACCTACCTACTAACCTACCTACTAACAACCCACAAAGCAGTTTGTTAGTAAGTAGGTACAAAACAACCGTTGACCTACGTAGAAACCATCTACTTACCTAGTAGTTACTTGTTTTTTTTAACCTATCTACCTAAATATGAGACCTATTTTCCTACAGAATTGGTTACCAAGGTGAAACTAAATATTAACTCAGTTGAGGTTCATCCACAACTGAGTAATAACCGGCATCCCGTGGATGGTGCGTTGCTGGGTGCTCGTTCACTGTGGCCTCCTTTGACCAAAAAAATCACTCTGTACCACGAAATACCCTGAAAATTGCACGGGAGGTGTTTACGTGCAGGGTACTGGCCTGGGAGCAGGGTATTCCTGAAATAAGCACCCTCATGAGGCAGAGCCAAGGGGGTGCTTATTTTAGTAATACCCTGCTCGGTGGGCAAAGCCCTGCCAGTTTTTTTGGGTCCCATGTGATACCTAGCGGGTATCTGACAGGTACCCACTGGAAATCAAAAGAAAATTTGAAAAAAAAAGTGGTGGGTCATTTCCACACAACAATGATACACAAAGCATTCTGGAAAATAGAACACCCTCCATACAACGGTGCAGAAAGCATTCCAGAAAACAGAAAGCCCTCCATACAATGGAACAAAGAGCATTCCATTTTTCGGAATGCCCTGTTGTCAGATTCTGCTTTATAAGATAACCTCAAAATACACTTTTTAAAAGAAACTGGAAAGGTTGTACCACCTCCAATTACACTCAATTTTTGCTGGGAGATCTTTTATGTGTAGGGTAATGCCTGAAGGTTGGGGCATGCATTCCCGTAGTATCATTGCCCCTGAGGCCAGAGGTCGAAGGCCCATTATTTTAGGAACACCCCAGTCCCAGGGATATCAAAATGCCCTGAAGGATCTTACAATCACACTAAGAATTTCTTTGGAGGTTTTGTCTGCAGCAGCATCAGGCCCATTGGACCACAACTGGTAGTAGTAGTAGTAGTAGTAGTGTAATTGTAGTGTAATTGGAGGTAATTGGAGGCCAAAGCAAATTCAGGCCTGGCTTCTGCTGCTGCTTTGGGTGGCAGAAAAAAAATCGAGGGAAAAAAAGCACAGAATCAAATCAAAACCCTAAACAAAACAAGGGGTGTATCACACCATGGCCTTTCCATTTACATTAAAAAGTATCTTCAGACAAAAGAAAAATTATGGAAATTCAAATATTTCACCATGAAAAAATATACAATCTTCCCAAAAAAAAACCCCCTCTAAAAGAAACCAAAATCCTTCAAGATATCAGACTCTAGAACTAATCTCACGTTTCAACACAAGCCAAAATATCATCTTTCAAAAATCCTGGTATAAAAATAAACCTATTTGGTAGGGGCCAAAATCATCCCTTAAGCTACTATACTCTATAATGAATCTAAACACAATTTCCTTAGGCCAACAAAACAAATAAAAAAAGACCCAACTTCTGCTTCTATTTACTCCTGCTTTTGTTGTGTTGTCTCTTCTGTTGTCAAGCTTTCTTGATGCCCTTTTGCCCTTTTCTGTGGATTTTTTTCCTCCTCCTCTGTAGGTTTAGGTTCCAACTCTGTAGGCTCCCAACTCCAAACCAGTGTTAGGTGGTTCTCACTCTTGTTTTATGTTTTGTTTCTTAGACAAGCTTTTAAGAATCCACCCAAGTTTTTACTTTTGTTTCAAACCTTAAGAGAAGTGATCAGGGTATCAAAATTTGAAAAATAATTTCAACCAGTTCTCAAAGTGCCAATTCCCACAAATTTAATAATAGTTGGTTCTCCAAGGTGATTCTCACAAGCCGGTTATCAAATTTGTTTAAACTTAACAAATTGAAAAAAATTAAATTAAAATTCACAAAAATTGCCAAAAGAAAGGATGAAAATGAAACAAACATTTTTTGTCAAAAGTATATGTTCATAACTTCATATTGTTCAAATGAATTTTCAATATTTAAAATTTTCTCTTCCAAATTTGCAGTTGTCCCAATTAACTTACTAAATTAAAAGGTGATTTACAAGCAACCCTAAGAGTTTAAAAAATTTCAATCACTCACAAATATTAACCTATTCAAATTGACAACACCTCCTTATTTTAGTAAGTATGTTGATTAAAGAAAATGTTCTTTTGATCTCAATCTTTGATCCCATAATGCCTAATATTTGATGGACAATCAAACCAACAATAACAAAAAACATGTTTTCATGCTTCTCTCGTTATTAAAGAAAATATTTGATATTCTTACATCCACTTGGTATTGTTTGAAAATTAACAACTCTTTATTGACAACCTTTTTCATTGATTCACTTGTGTTAATAATCATTTAAAAAATATCTGAATTATAATCTCATCCACTCCTTTGATTTGCAAAACCACTTTCAAATTCTACCAATGGATGTAAAGTATGATCACATTTTGAGAGTATAGGATATAAAGACTCCTTGACAATAACCACAGTTTGCTCACAACCAATCAAATGAAGTACTAGACAAAGATTTGTAAACCTAAGGTCTAACATCAAGATCATATTATAATTTTTTTTTAATTTTCATATTTGCTTAAGAAAGAGAAGAAACATAAACTTTCTTTTTGATGTTAGAAGGAACAAAGCTAACCCCTATATCATCATCCATCAAATTGCCTAATGTTGGTGAGATTTCAAAATTACTTTTCCCCTAATTTTCAAACACATTGTTATGACAATACAATGCATCATTAAACAAGGCATCCTAGACACATAGGCCACACCTATATATAATGTGTGGTACATGTGCATGTATCCATGAATCTCTATGTATGTGGTTTATAGATTGCAACTATATATAACGATTGTTGTATGTTTTCATTAAAATGTGCAATGATAAACTCAACACCAAAATTTCTTATTGTTGTTTGTGTCAATGACACATTGTTATCATAAAATATCTTAATTTCATGTTCATCATAACATGACAAAACATGGAATTTTTGTTTGTGATAAAACATTGTAAATATTTGAATTCACATATGAACATTTTTTTTTCATTTAGACAAAGAATATGAGATGTTGACAAATTTGAATATGCAACAATATAGTTTAAATGTAATTTTAAAGAACAAATATTAAGAGATTGTATGATTATGAATTTTGAATAGTAGGATTTGAAGGGAATAATGGCAAGTTCATTAAGTGCATTTCTTGTTAATTGGAACATTTTTTCTTTGAAAAAATATTCTACTTGAAAACTTTTGTTACTAATGGAATATATATATATATATATATATTCTTTTGAACAAACCTTGGATAATGTTATATATGTTAAACCATGGTTTGTTACACTAGTTGAATTGAATGTTAAACAATCAAAAGTTAACCCTTGTGAACAATGAATGGTGCATGTTGCAACAAATTTGATTATGAATTGAATTTTCATAATACAATGACAAGGATTATTGCGTATTTGTATTTTGAAATTTTCACATTTGATTAGTATCCTTTGTTTGTCAAGTTCAAGGAATTCTTCATATATTTACGATTTTTTTATTCATGTATTATGTCTAATTTGAAGATTTTGAAACAAATTTTATGTAATCTTCAAAAATTCCATTAACAATAGCACCATTCACAAGACCATCTAATATTTCATAATTTCCTACACATAATTCCACCAACATTTTTTTCTTGACAAAAATTTCATAATGTAAGTCAATTATTTGAGATGGTAAATTAGATAATTTAAAATGAAATGTCACATGTTAGGGATATGAGTCTTTCACCTAATGTGAACTTTGAATTTGGTTTTGGTTATACATAGTTGTTTTAACATTTGTATAAAATAAATATAGTAAATGTTATCCATTGGTGGTGTTTTAAAACATTTTTATTTTTTTTTATGTATTTAATTATTTGTGAAGCAATTTGAAACCTATTTAATATCCTAATAAAATTGATATCAACTTATCACATCCTTAATTGATATCGTCTTATCACATGCCTTGTTGTAATTCATAACATTATACATATTTTGACCAATACTTTGTTGCAATACATAACATTCTAATATTAAGAGTATTAATTGTTGGTTTGAAAATCCATGAATCTTGGATAGGGGGAACTTAATATAATCACCAATCACTGTTACATTTAAACCGCCCATGAATTCATTGTGAACTTGTTTTGTGACATGTAGTCTACGATTGATAAATGATAACACCTTATTTCCAATTAAAGATATTTTGTTTGTAACAAGCAAATGATGTTGATCATATGTTTTTATAAAAGTTTCACATCTATTGTCATTCAATGCATTGACTTTCGTTATATTTTTATGTAATGAAATTTTAAGTGCAAAATGTATTGTTGTGCCATTAATGTTAAATGATGTTTTCCTCATGTATGTTAATTTCATAACCTTTGGTTTTAAAAGGTGAAGATTGTGATTTGATTCGTATAATATTGTAACATGTTTTGTATAATGCACATGAGGGTGAAAGTTGTTCATATGTTTGCACCCCTTGTTAAAAAACATGAAATGGTTTTGAAAGGTTTTTGGTTTTCTTAATAAAATATCATCAACAATAAATAAAAATTCATTTTTTTGTTTGTTCATATGCAAAGATAACTATTTATATATTATGTATTCATTTAGCTTGTGAGAAACATTATGCATTAATAGGTTTTTAATTAATGAATTTTTTTTTGATGTGCAAAATATTCATATGACAAGTCATATGGTTCAATATTTTTGGTATTTGTGAATAATATATTCTTGTGTGGATTACTTGCATTATTAATTATTTCATTTGGAAATATTTTTTCCCATCCATTTTTTTCATGAATTTTCATATATGCTTTAACTTTGATTTTAAATTGTCCCATTGAACATCATACTTGTTAGATGGGTTTAAATTCTATACAAATTTTCTTCACATTTCTAATATCATTTTTTTTCATAAATATTGTTACAAGGTTGGTGACCAAACTACCAATTTGAATCCAACAAGGCAATTTTGAACAAGGATGTAGATAATCCAAATTGCATCATTTCCTAGTTTTCTATGAAATGTGTGATTGGAAACAAAATATTTGGGATGGTTTGTGCAACATTCTTTCCTTTTATGCTATGGCATATGGATTGAACCTTCAGTTAGTCCTTATAAACTTCAAAAATGTCATGGCCACAATATTTCACCTCATTTTTTAAAAAAATATTTTTTTGCAAATTGGATTTTTATTTGTGACCTTTAAATAACAATGTCTTTTGAAACCCATTCCTTTTTCATGTTGGATAACTTTCTAATGTTGGTTTAAACTTGTAAATGACAACATGTCAACCACTTGCACCATGTCATCAAACAACTGCCAATTACAATGGTGCATGCATCCCTAGCCTTCCAAATGACATTTTCAACAATGAGTTTCTCTTAAGTATGTGCAAAGGCAACAAGGATAACCATTATTGAATTCACTCCATGGTTGGAAGCTTGATTCTAAAGGTTAGAAGATAATTGCATCTATTAACGTGGTTTGGCATGTTTTCCAAATGGACAATTAGATGTTATAACATCTCATTGGCTAAATGGGGAGGATAAAGATGCCAAATTTTTTACTTATGAAATTCGGAAAAGTTCACTTGTAGTGTTGAAACACAATGCAACCTAGAAAAGGTGAAAGAAGATCTTCAATTCAAATCCCAAACATAATTTAAAGAGATTAAAACTAAAAAGAACCTAATTGTGGGGGGATATGTTGTGCCTAGATGGTGTGATGATAGCCTTTCAAATTGTGAATGTGAATATGAGTCTAAACACATAGTTGTCAACTTTTGAAAGAGAAGTTAGGAGTGGTAGTGTCATTGTCAACCAATAGTGGTTTGTAATTGATCAAGGTTGAGAAGCCAATGTTGTAATATTACATGGAATAGTTAGATAAAGAGATCAAAAAAACAAGCATAAAGAAGAAGATATGATTATTAATAAAACATTATCATGCACGGTGGGAAAATAGTTCGATAATAATGTTCTAATCCTTTGATTTATTGTTATGTATGTTTGGCAATGATAATGATCCTTTAATCCATTGCATTGTGTTTGTATGTTGAGTGTGAGTGGGTTATTTCCAATAGTTAAGTGCAATGTGTCAACATGTGCATGTAAGGATAAATATTGGGGGAAGGATAAAATTTTGAATTGCTACATTGTAAGTTGTAATTGGTTGAATACAATTTTGTGTGCATATAATCTTTTTCACCAATAGATTGTTCTTTAACTTGATATATAATTAAACTTCCCATGTTATTATATTTTCCCCTTAATATCATTCAAAAGCTCGCATTGAATTGTTTGAAACATAAAAGCATTTTAAAGTGGTTCAAAATAGTAAATGCCCATACAAAGTCCATATCCATTTATAAAAAGTGTTCAAATGGACAACATTGTTACTTTTTAAGATGTCATCATTGTAATATTTGACTAATAAGCATTCACCCATCTATGAACCTTCCCAAACCCAAGTCAAAACTTATATCAAAATATGTTGATGTCATCTTTTATGGTGGATGCAATTTTGAAGTCTTAATAATAAAACCCTTAAAGTTCACATGAATAAAAGACCAACTAGAGATTTTTTTAATATATATTTTTAAATCATTTCCAAAGGAGTTTTGAAAATAAGGTAAAATCCTAACCCTTCAAAAGTGTGTAATTAAATTTTGGTTAAAATTTTAAAGAAAATGGTTTCAAGTATGACTTTATTATTTCATTTTTCAACACATAATTAATCACTAAAAACAATTCAAAATGAGATTCAACATCAATTCCTCAACTTTTTACATTCCAATTAAATGATTAGTCATATTTTTAAATTTCAAAAGTTCATTACTAACAATGAGTGCATTATTTTACATTTAAATATTATGCAAATAATTTCATAATCAAGATATTAGTTTATAACTATTGTCCAATAGACAACTTTAAGGTTATGTTATTCAACATAAGGATTTGAACACAAAAGCAAACCATTTTAGCTCAAACATTTTAAAAATTGTTTTACTCATTAATGTTGGGGCTAAATCGTAGGGAGAAAGGTTATTTTAAATGTTATTATGCAAATTGTTCATGAGTCTACATAGGTATTCATGTTGTTAGGTTAAGGTAATAACCTATGTTCAAAATGGTGACAAATAGTTTTAGAAATAAAAATTTCATGCAACTAATTATGAAAAGGTTCAAAATGCATTTAAGAAGGCCTAATTTTCTTTTTTGGTTTGAAAGGGGGGGGGGGGGGGGGGGGGGTTTTTTTTTTAGGGGTAAGGGGGGGGGGGGGAAAGGGGTTAATTTAGGGGCTCTGAAAATGTTTTTTCATTGTGGAGAGGCTAGGGAGGGGAAG
>Ga0116229_10010806_pt1 | contig 13607 bp, 13 predicted proteins | sample S1TSphgellanicum_3_FD_87313 | JGI IMG/M metagenome (GOLD analysis project Ga0116229, IMG submission 87313) | Host-associated microbial communities from peat moss isolated from Minnesota, USA - S1T2_Fc - Sphagnum magellanicum MG | ecosystem: Host-associated > Plants > Peat moss > Unclassified...
GCACCATGACTCCAAACATTGAGTTCACAGTAATCAGACAACTCAAGTTAATTCCACAAGCTTTTAGGTTTATTAGTCTGTCAGGTCCAAGGTCTGAAGTCTAATCAGGGCACCGAGTACAAACCAAACAAAGCTTCCAAATCAAAGAGTCAAAAGATTTTCTGCTTTGCAGTGTACCTCTGTTCAGAAAGGTGACAGAGGAGGACCGAACACCTTTGTAGTTGAAGAGCTAGAAGCAAAAGAGCCTTTCGAAAGAGTCTAAAAAACTCTCACAAGGAGCAGCTGTTACTAATGTGAGTGAAAATTGCTCATAGCACTACAATTTTATTTTCTAAGAGAATTTGGGCATGGACAGAATGGAGAGCAAGCTCGTATTGTGTGCCAAGTCTGTGAAGCTTTTTGCAAGGAAAGCTGAGCTCAATGTGGCACTCATGGAAGCTCCAGTATTAAGCTGCAAAAACATTCACAAAGTATGTCTACTGTATGTCCTTCAGGAACCTGAGCCCCAAAAGGATCCAGGAGTGGATGGCATAACTATGCCCACTGCTTCAGCTCAAAAAGCATCTTGTATGATGATGGTGGAGTGCATGTGGAAGTGCACACAGTGAGTGCTGTAGCCCTGGATCACATTGTGACAGTTGGATTCTTGAGGAGGAGAAACTTTAAGGGCATTCCCACAACAAATTCATGGTACTAAACATCATCTTGCACCTTGACTGTTCTTTTTTTGATGTTGATGAGTGCTTGTGGATGACACCTGATGGTAGGAAGCTTGGAATCTGTGCCTTTGCCAAATTTGAGATCCACATGCAAATTATCATTCAGCAGTTGCAACAATATGACCTGACTTACATATTAGAAGTCAAGCACCAATGCCTATCTTTACAGAGAGGCCTTTGCAAGCTGTAAGTAAGAGTTTTGAGAAAAAGCAAGTAGCCATGCTTGCAGCCAGGTTAACAAAGTGATCATTGTCATGATTGCCCACCAGTGAATTGGAGAAAAGGAATCTTCTTTCTTGCTGCATTTGTATACTTTCTGACAATCTCAAATCACATGGGTGATAAGAATTCAGCAGACAGAATGCAAATCCACATCTGGGAATTATCTTGTTAATATGAAAGTTGCTACAATTGTGGGCAAGAGCAAACTCTGAAGACCATCCTAAACTTGAAACAAAGGCTTAGTGCTGTCCAACTTCATATCCCAGTAGATATTTGTGACACCAACACAATCTTTGAACAGTTTATGGAGAAACCATTTGAGGATTGTGATATGAGCATCACTAACAAACCAACATAGCCACCTCGAAACCACATAGGGATCAGCCTCTCACTGCTCTCAGGAATAAACTCACCTCTCTGGAGACCCGCTGATTGGCAAAGCATTTGCAATTGAACAAGAATTCACATTCTTGAATATGTATCAAGGAGTTGATTGGAATGTAAAGAAAGATGCTAAATGACATTATCAAGTGCAAATCAAAATGAAGTTGAGAGCCTAATGCCCTGCTTCATGATCACCTTCTCATATCAACTGTCACTATCAAACAGACCCTCCAGCACTCCAATTGCTATGGAACAAGCTACAGCCACAACAGGATGCAATGACTCGTGCAGCTCCAATGTTTAAGGGGTCGAATCCTTCGCCCTTCGCCCACTCCGCTGGTGGCTTGAAACCGCCAACTACAGCGATCAAATTCCATGCACTGGCCAACTTCTGAAGTTGATGGCTCTTTCTGGATTCGTCCGGTAATCATTCTCTTACATCACGCTTGTAAAGCGAGTTTATCAGGTCGAAGTCGGCTACTCCTACATATTTCTTCAAAACGTCAAAATGACGATTACTTATCATTTAAATACCGATTTGGAACAATTTGGATCGAAAGTGGTCGTGCATCGTGACATATCTCGAACAGGAACCTAAAGAACTCGGCCCATGGATGCACACTTCATAACTTTGGCTACCACCATTGCGGAACAGAAACAACTTTTGTTCGACATTCGGTGGGGTTCCACAGCTAAGACAAGTTTCGCAAGATCAAGAAAGTCGTAGCTGACTGCTGTTTACAGCAACCCTTGGGAATCAGTTGGACGACTGAATGTGACGTTTACTTTTGTTCTGAATTTCCACATAAGCTTCAAAAGAGCACGTACAAGATCAGCTCCAGGTGCCTTGCAATACCACAACACATCGGTAGAAACTGTTAGCTGCGGGACTGGTTCCACAAGGGGTTGGAAAGCAGCTTGGTCTGGTGCAGACTCGTTGTCATTGGGTTTTTGTTCAGAACAGGAAGACTCGAGCAATTCGTCCAGCTCTTGCAAGCCCGCGAGGACACGCTCCCCAACCTTCACCACCGGTTCAGTAAGTCGGAAAGACATTGCACGTCTGATGTCCAGGTAGAGAATCAGGTGTGGCGTATTTGGGAAATGAGGCGGTAGTAAAGGAACGATATCAATTGACTGAGTAGCAAATTGGTCGAATCCCGAGGGAGCAGCCATGACGTAGCACGCTGCTCTCACCACACCCACACCTCTCTACTTCACAGCACTTTGCATACAAATCCAAATCTTCTTAGACACTTAGGAGAAGGGAAAAAAAGAGAAAACCTGCCTGTCTCACCAGGCTGCAGTCTTGAGTTCGGTCTGCAGTCTTCTCATCGAGTGTGGCAGCTGCTGTCAATGTTCAGCCTTTAATTTGCAACTCCTTTTTTGTTGCCTTACTACTTTCTTTGTGTTTGCGTTACATTCTTTGTGTCTTGCATCTGGACCACCCCGATCATCCAGCCTAGTATGCATTATACGGCTCCAATCGGCCATAGAATCAAAAGTGTAATCATTGTGTCTCTGTAGGCGTGCGAAGCGTATATAAAAACCGCAGAAGTAGCAACAAGTGGCGTTTCCGATTGGTGACGAATGCCGGTTGGAGGAGGGGTATTCTCTTATTTCTTGATCTTATGGGGTGCAGAAATTGTGATGTAGAGTTCTTGGCCTTTTGGGGTTAGATGTTTACACTATGGCCTACCCCCTGATATTGACAATTATTGCTAGTCTATTTCAAATCTCTTTTCCAAGTGGATCCGAATCCATGATGGTTTTGATATCCACGGTGACTTGGTGTCAGATTATACTCCTGGTGTTTTTGGTTTGATATTATCTCTGGCTCATCTACACCTACTCTGACAGCAGTAAACATCTTCAGTATTATTTGGGGGTTGTTCAACTGGAGCTTGAGCAGATACATAGTTCAAAAATTCATAACAAGTCATGTCAAACCTAACATTTTTTCTTGCTTGAGGGCAAAGAATTGTGGGGATAGGTATGCAGCTACAGGTCTAATACATCTGTTGCTGTCCAATGAAGCTACCAACAAGATATTGAAGGCAAAGCCTTCTGGTATTTCTTACATGAAGAAAACACTAACTGACATTACTGACCTTAACACTTGGGATCCCAGTCCAAGGAACATCAGAACTCAAGCTTTGGGGTCAAGGAATGTTAGAGCTCCCAACTTGGATGTTAGAACTCAAGCTCCAGCTCAAGGAATGTTAGAGCTACCAAGTCATGGATAATAGGTTCAGACATGATTGTTCATGTTGCTGATATGGGGTCATGGGTGATGGAGATGAAGAAATCTTTTCTGAGTGTTTAAAAAACTTATATTGAGGTTATGAATTTGGAACAGATCACTTCCCTATTCTATTGTTTTGATTCATGCTGGTCAAGGAGGCCAGATCAGGGGCAGGATGCTATACTCCCCATTGAACTTCATTGTTGCCATGTGCAGACAATATTTATGTTCTGCTCCAAGGAGCAGAATTCGAACTTGGTACCATGTTGGTACAGGAGCAACTATTTACAAGTAGCCTCCTTCCAACACCATGACATAGGAGCTTTTTTTCTTAAAAATTTAATGAAAACCTCCAGTGGCATTTGGCTAACCCTGTGGCAAAACTGTGCAGGCACCATGCAGGGCTCTGCTTTCACCCCTGTGAAGTTCAATGCAGTGTTTAGTGCCTTGCCGATCAGTGGATCCTGAAAATTGCAACACAGGGACTTATGGCTGCTGTTACAATGCGGATGAGTTGATTCACTTGCTCAAAGAGGCTATAAAGCTTGGTGACACAGAACTGTTTTAGGCTCTGAGGAGGATTCTGATATGCTAATTGAAAACATGGGCGAGTTGTGTTAATTTGGAAGCTTAGAGAACCCATTCACTTCCTCATAGAAGTACAAACTGAGCTGCAACCCTGATGCCGAGGAAATGTTAATGTTGCAGCTCGGTTTAGGGTTGCACATTAACAGAGGTGCACAATAACAGAAGGTGGTCCCTGTGTTAGTGTATTGCTTCATAGGGGATTGCACAGGGCTTGCCTAGTTTGAACCAGTTCAATCTAACTTGACATTTTTTTGTGAAGTTGCAAAATGTGTGTTTAGGTTGGTAAGAGCAGATTTAAAGCAATAACTGCAGTTATTCAGGTGTGAGAAGTAGAAGTTCTCTTGGATTTCATTTTGTGTTTAATAGCTGTATGCCATTATAATAACATTGTTTGATGGCCAAAATAAAAGTAGTTTCCAGTCCTTTTCCTAGGGTTTCTGTTAATGAAAAGTGTTTGTTTCCATTATGTGGTCTTCATTTCTGTTGTGCATTCTTTCACACAGGCATAATGCAGGATCTGGGGGCTTGGGTCTGATTGAAATCTTTTGTGATAATGTATGGGGTAGAGTGCATGTTATTGTTCTTTAAGGACATGACAATGTACTCAAGGAGGCATATGCACAAACTGGAGTAAGATTAAGAAGGAAAGATCATTGATTATGTGTCAATGCCTTACAGTCTATCAAATGAAAAAGTTTGTGAGTATGAAAGAAACAAGAGAAACCACTACGTTTGGACTGGAGGAAGGCTTTTGAGGGTAAGTTCCCTTGTCATATCAGAAGAAGTCCATCAAGGAGTATGTTTCCATTAAATGTTTATGCTATGAAGGATATCATCTAGTAATGTGCCAACACCACAAAGGAACTGAAACCCAGTGGAGCAGTTTTCCCAGTCCCCAGCCATTCATCCATTCATGTGTGCTGGTGCGGACAATTCAACCATTCCCACTTCCTATCTTTATTCACTATTGATAGTTGAAAAATGATATTTATTTTGGCATTTAGTAGCTGAGATTTGGGATCTAGTAGTTAAACTTGGGTTTTTTTGGGGGGGGGGGAGGCAGTGGAGAAGGGTTTGGGGTTGTGGGGTTCCATAATTACTTTTTTTAAATGGAAAGAACCAAAATAGTGAGGACTAAACTTCTGTGACTTTGGCAACAGAAATCATGTGTATTGTACCTACATGAGACAAGACTGAAGTGTCCAAAGTTCAAAAGTGTGGATAGGTTTGCACTTTTGACAATGACACCCAGACTTTCATGTCCATATTCTTAAAAAGTGAGCGGTGCTGGATCCCACCCAGAAAAAAAACTTCCTTGCATCTGTTTGCTTTTGTACTGTATGTAGAGACCATTGGTAGGATACATGGACCTAACTGAAATGTCAGTATGCTTTCAAAGAGAAGCATCTTCCAAGAATGCCTAGTGAAAATCCTTCATCATGGTTTGCTGATCTTAAGAAATTAAGTTACCCATGGCCTTCATCAGAGCTTCAGTACTAATTCGAACTCACTGGAGTTTTATCACTGTGTATGCCAAAACTTTCAGCAGGATCTTATTAAATTGATGCTTCATGTGTGAACCTTCAGCTCTACAATCAAATTTTCAGCCCTTCATAAAAAAACCCACATTATAGTGACAAATGTGTATGCTGCAGATGCTGAGGCTACTTCTTCCACCTGCAACTATGGCACTGCAACAAAGTGTGCAAAAATCATAAATCAGAGGCACTGTTCTTTGGGTCTGTGCCATGGAAATCAACCAGAAAACACCATGTTCTTGTGCCTTGCTCACATGTACATGTTGGGTTCTAAGCCAACTGTGTGCTCACATGTCATGAACCTCGGTTAGCCTTATGTAAGCAAGTGATCCACTGTGCAGCATTCACTTCCAACATTTGTGGAAATTCCTTTGTGAGCAAGTCCACCAAAACCAAACCAAGTTCCATTTCTAGAAGGCCTAAAAACTGTGTTCCTACAATAACCCTGTAGAATTATTATCAACTGGGTCAAGAAAACAACCGAAAGAAATCATAAAACTCAGTTGAGGTACTACTCTCCTTCGATTGAGAATGCCACTGAAATTGTGGATAAACTTCACATTCTTCTATGGAACTAGATTGCTGACAAGGGTAGTAACAGTGGCCATATGAATGAAACTGTGGCTTTAGAGGCAATAACTGGTACGAGGATTCACAATAGTGTCTTGCATGTGGGGAAGCATCTCTTTCTATTGGATGCATGTTGTAGTGATGAGAGGTGTATCTAGGCTCTGCAAAAGATACATAGGACTGGGGCTGAGGATATGACAATCCATAATCTTGTGTAAGCTCAAATGGATTTTGAAAGAATGATAAAGATGGAATATATGGACATGCAATGAAGGGTGATTCGCGGTGCTCAATATTGTGGACTTCACCATTTGCTTCTTTGCTCTTTTCAAGGTTCCCAGCAGTTACTGTTTCTCCCTCTGCAGCTTGTGTCAGCACATCTGCCTTTCTGCCAATCTCCAGGTCTGGTTTTGGGGGTAGACTTGGGTTGGGCTCAGGTTCAGGTTTAGGCTCAGGTTTAGGCTCTGGCTTTGGAGGAGAAGGTGCAGAGGTATGATGCTGACGTGCCTTGCGCTCCTCTGAGAGCCACTCTGCAAACCTGTTTGTGACCAGGAATGCACGTTAGAATGAGATCACAGAAACAAAACAGCATTTTGCTTACCAAAGGTAAACCCTGGTATCAAAGAAATATTTCTCAATCTGATTGCTGGTACCTGAAAAGTGCTTCCCGGTTTGTTTCACCATTGTGAACAGGCACAAGCTCGCCCGTGTCAAAGTTCCGAGTTGCAACAGGTTCATCAAGTAAGTCCTTGGCTGTCTTCACAAGCTTTGCTAAATTCTTTGGTGATGAATCATCAAGTGATGCTGACCTTCCTTTAAGGGCATCTGTCTGCAAAGTGACCCCATCATACAGGTGAGCATTCTGAAGATTGACTTCTTGCTAATTTCTCTGTTCCTCCATTTCATTGGGCTACAACCTGGAGGATGAAGAATGCAGAGATTCTCACACTACATACTAGATCTAAGGTCATTGACAACATCCAATAATTTTGTGTCTACATTCCACACTTACCTGTTTAGTTTGTTTCTAAAATGTGTGTTCATACTCTACATCTGTCAGCTGGACATTAATCCACTGAATCCTTGAGAACCTACACCCTCCCATTCACACTCTACCACAGCTGCAAGTAGGTGTTACCTGAATCCGGAGATAGTTCCGGGAAGAATCCTCAGACTTGAAGATAATGGAGAGGTTATAGTCCACCATATCAGCACTTGCATTGAACACCATGTCCACTATAGGAGTATCCCCTTTATATGCCATCCATTCAAGTGCACCCCACCTTGCAACTTGTTCTGTCTCATAGCTTTGCAGTTGCTGACCCGTTCCTAGAGACAATACTAGAATGTTATCATAGCTCAGCTGTGTGGATCATGCACATGACACCAAACCAAACAACTTACATCATGTTAAGAACTTGTCGCCTTTCAATGCAAAGGATTTTTTTTTCCTTTGAAAGATGCATTTGAGAAACTCAAATCCAGAGCTGTTTAGACACCTCCAATGCTCCCCATAAAGTAACCCCTTGATTAAAATGATCTCAATTGCTAACCATACCATAATACCATAAACTCTACAATAGATTTGGAAGGAATTTGGAGCTTCTGGAAGAAGTTCCCAAAATAGTGCAAAAGTTTCTTGTGTGGGAGGGGGAGGGGGGGGATTCACCTGATTAACTCTTTTATGATACAGGCCACCATCCTCATTTTCGACCTCATTAATGGCTTGCGTAATTGCCACATAAGTCTGCAACATCCAATCCAATTTCCCACCATCACCACGAGAACTTATGCCAAAATTTATGGTCTACCTCCACTCCAGAGCCTCTGAAATTCAAGGGGCAGACTGAAACTTGCAAACACAACTCTTGACCTTGAGTACAACACTGAAATGCATTTCCAATTGGGAGAATGTGTGTAAGTTGTGCATAGTCATTCAGACATCAAGTAACCCTGTAGTGACAGGAGTCATCTAAAAAGATGAACAAGATTCAGGAATTTGAATGTTGGATGAGAATTCTCACTGGATTGTTGACAGCAATGCCTCCATCAACCAAGTTGTAATTCCGGTATGCAGGGGGTTTCTTTGTCTTATCAACAACATGAAATTGCACAGGTGGGAAGAATGTTGGGGCTGCTGATGTAGCCCGACACACAAATTTGAGTTGCGCATCTAAGAGAGGGTCCTCTTTTGCCTGAAACAATCATCCAGGTTCTCCATGTTGAATACTAGGAGAACTTTTGAGAATAAGCTACTGAAAGCATGCAACTGATCATCTTGATCTCAAGATCCACATTGACCAAAATGCCAACAGGCACAATAATAGCTGCAAATGTAAGAGAGAAAAAAGATAAGGGAAGCCAACATAACTTGGGACAAAATGCAACTACACAAGCTTACTAATCAAAAGACTCAAGAATCCAATCCAGTGAGTTTGGGCAAGCTAAATGCATGACCCTGCTTTAATTGGTATATGTTTGAGGGAAGGAAGGGCATGAAGACCTTCCAAGAGGAGAAGAAAATAGGTTGCTGGAGTTTGATGTCAAAGGAGGGGATGATGACAGATGTAAGAGTGCTGGACAGAAGCGTATCATCATCAAAACACATTGACAGCAAATCCTCAAGACCTTTGGCTTTGTACTTGGGCCCTGCCAGAGATGCCAAATTCTTCCGTAATCGCCCAAAGGGACGTCTGCCAATTTCTTCCAACAGACCATATTCAGCAAACAAAGAAAGGTTACTGCATTTGGCACAACTCCACTAAGAACATCTGAATGAGGCAATCACCAGTGAAGAATCTGTTACAATGCATAAGAAATAATATGTGACATAACAGGTGTAGAATTCCAAGATGACACAAGTGAGAACAAGTGAAAGCAATGGTGATGATTTCATACCCTAGTTGTGGAAATATCAAACTAGAATACTCTTGATAGAAATGTGAAACTTCCTTTGCGGTGAACATGGGCCGTTTGGGGTTTTCTTTGCTTGGGGCTGTTATCATTGCTGTTATGAGGCCTCCTGTGCTTGTGCCAGCCACCAAATCAAAGTAGTCAACAAGTCTTTTGTCCTGCCCATCCAAACGCTGATCCAGTACATAACATATCCTCAGTAAAACCTTGAAGATGTGAAACATAAAGCAACATCATTTGTGTTCAGGAAACCATCAATGCAAACAACTTGGTGGATTCTATAACAGAAATCATATGAAGATGTGCAGATTACTTGATATGCACATGCTATTGAGCCATGGAAAATGAAAGAAACATTGTGTGGAAAACATAAGGTAGACTCCAGTGTTTTCTCACACAATCTGGACCCATATCCAAGTACACAGTAATATCTATAGAGGTCAAAGAGCTTGTGGGGTTGTTCGAGACACCTAGGATACTGGAACACGGGTTCTTTGACAAAGCCATAGATCTGATAGCTCTTCCAATCTTAGTACCTGCAAACAGCCTTCGAGCTCCTGGAGGATGGTGGCAGGGATGATCCCACGCACCCCACCGCCATCAATGCTCAAGATTGTGATTCTGCGGCCCTGACTACCGCTGGGCTCCACGTCCTCAAATTTCTGTGACATGGCACCTGCTTGATGCTCCTATTGGAATCGGAAAAGGATGAATTAGGAACCAAGAGCGATAATGAATGAGGGAGAAGAAAATGGGAGAAGGATACGATAAAGCCCTGAAGTAATCCCTACTCTGCTATCCGTGTTCTTCCTCCTTCATTAATCGAAGTAACACGTGAAGCTTGACCCTGGCAGACTCAATATATTTTCTCTCCGGCTCACAAGAAGGAGCATATCCTCGTACCAGCTCATCTGTCAGTCTTCAATCATGAGCTTTCCACCCCTAACCTCAGTAATTTGCACATGCTCAAAGAGAATCAAATCCTACGTCAGCTCCAAGAGTTTTCCTTAGCAACAACCACTGCAAGAAAAACCGGACATGAGAAAACTAGGTTCGATGGCGCACTGAAAAAACATGATTTTTAGCCACTACGTCCATGGCACACGATCTGCATATAAGGTTTGATGGGCTATCTATTCACTCCCTATAAACTTCCCCTTCGCATCTCGCATCCTATCAAAATCCCATCAACCACTTTATGTAACCAAAATCCAAAAGAACTCGAAAGATGGCCTTCTCTAATCTCCCAGTTTCCTCACGAACTAATCAATGGCAGCTGGATGTAGAGAAATTGAAACCTTAGTGCTAGCTACCTGTGTGTGTGCGTGCGCGCGCGCACGTGAATCGAGATGTCTAGATCTACTACCATCTCTCTCTCTCTCTCTCTCTCTCTCTCTCCTCTCTTTCCCACTATTCACAGAGGTTCTCGTAACACAGTTCTGATCGTCTTGTTGGGCGAAGAATGTGTTGACGTTCTCTCTTTGTCTCAAATCTGTCTTTATTCCGACAAAAGGGAGAGAAGCCAGCCAAACAGCAGCAAGCGTAACCGAAGGAGCCGCTTCTCAAGGAAGGCGGATACCTCAATGCGAAGTGGCTTCGTGGGACAGGCTCTATCCGGGAACGTACCCATGTCTGCCGGTGTGGGTCCCGGGCTGGACGTAACTTATTACCGCGTCCTAGTTCACTGTGAAATCCCTTTCTACAAATCTGTTCAGCCCTATGAATTTGACTTCTTAATTTTGAAGTGTTTTAGAATGGGTACTCACTTACCTAGTAGCTATGAGGAACTTGACAAAGAGATTTCAATTGGCCCTGTTTGTCATTGAGAGAGAAGGCAATCTTTGATGTAGTTTTGATTTGGTCCCACATTTTGCCGAATGTGAACACAAGGTACCATGTGGTTTTACACTGAATTGTGACTTCATTTTTTGGACCTATGTGACCCAAGGCACCCATTACTGCACCATCCATTGCAAAACTGTTATGACTCACTTCTGGTTAGTTGTGGTTCCACCTTGGTAATTTATCCTGTAAACTGTAAACCCTCTTATTTCCATCTTACACTAGCTCTACCCATATAAGTTGGTAAGTATCATAGGTAAGTACGTAAGGAGTAAAAGTGGTTACTATATAGGTAAGTAAGTTGGTAATGAGTGCAAATAGTTAGTAGTTACTATCCAGGTGGGTAAGTAGGTAAGGCAAATGATGGCTACTATATATGTTGCTAGATGAGGATGGTTAGTACATAGCTAACCATCCTCATCTAGCAACATATATAGTAGCCATCATTTGCCTTACCTACTTACCCAACCACCACAGTTAGTTATGGGATAGGAATACAATGAGAAAGTCTTTCCTATCCACATACCATCCTACATGGTGTACTAGTGGGTGCTGGTTTACCATGGCCCAATTTTTGGGGACTTCCCCCCTCCAACATTTCCTATTTGAATTGTTGCTGGTTTGAACTTGCCATGAACAATAGAGCCATTACACAATCCTTCTTTGTGTTGTTCTCTATGTTATCCTTTGACATACTTTGGTATTTGAATAGGGTAGAGAGGCCAGTCACAGAACACTTAAGCATTTAGAGGACACTTGGTATCAAATTTGGAGTTAGTTGGGTTTAGGGTCTAAAGATGAGTTGTAGGCGTTTAATGGGCGCATTTGCTGTCCTTGAGAACATTTGATTTGGTCAAGAGACGGTCGAGATATGGCCTTCCAAAGTCTAAGGTGTCATTGAAAAAAAACACTATGACCAATCATCGTCTACCTTGGTTTGCAAGCAATTGTTTCCTTATCAACAAACACAAAATTCTTACACATGTCCAACATCCATTTTATCCATACAACATTGATAGACCAATTGCCAAAAGGTGTATTTGAAAAAAACATTCATTTTCATTCAATGGACGAAATGCAAAATCTACATGTACATGGGCCTTAAAATCTACAATATTATGGAAAATGACACCCATCAAACTCTAAATGTGATGTTAGCTTCTTTAAACCCTAAACCTAGATTTTTTTTTTCCTCTCTCATTTCTCTTTTATTGTTTGGGTAGGAGTCAATTGTGAAACTTAGCGCTTGTTTTACATTCATTTTTGCAATTGGTCTATTTGTAGTTCTACACAATGCTTTTCCTAGTGTTACTATAGTCAAGCTCCTAGTGTACAAGATAGTAGAACCCTTTAAGGTACAAGTGGGTTTTGGTTTCAAGATCTTGAATTTTTTAAGAAACATTCTAATTTTAATGTTTCTTGCTTGTGCAAGTGTTGGGCGTTGGTGGTGGATAATGTGTCTTTTGTGTCTAGAGCTCCAAGCATGTAGTGTTTTTTTCCATTTGTTACTTGTTTCACCTCGCCCTTCCTTTGTGTTACTTCTGTTTAGAGTTCCAAGAATGCAACATTTTTTTTTGTAGCATGTTGCACCTTGCCCTTTCCTCTATGTTTTTTTGTGTCCACAACTCCAAGCGCACAATGTTATTTTTTTTTGTTACATCTTCCACTGCCCGCCCCCCTTCCTCTTTGTTTTTGGTGTTCAAAGTTCCATGTGTGTAACATTTTTTTTCTGCTATGTGTTGCACCTACCCCCCCTTCCTCTATGTTTTTTGTGTCCAAATTTCCAAGCACACAACACATTTTATTTTCTACTGCATGTTACACTTGCCCCCCCTTGCTTTTTGAGTTTTTTGTGTCCAAACCTTTGACACACAACATTTTTTGTTTTTTGTTGTGTGTTGCACCTGCCCCCCCTTCCTTTGTGTTTTTTGGTCCAAACCTCCAAGCATGTAACATGTTTTTCTCTATTGCATGTTGCACTTGCCCCTTTCTTCTTTGTTTTTTGTGTCCAGAGTTCCAAATGCATAGCACTTTCTTTTTTTGTTATGTGTTGCACCCGGCCCCCCTTCTTTTATGTTTTTTGTGTCTAAAGTTCCAAGTGCATAGCGCTTTTTTTTCTATGTGCATTGCACCTATTCCCCCTTCCTCTATGTTTCTTGTGTCTAGAAATCCAAGCGCACAACACATTTCTCCACTTTGCTACATGTTGCAAACCCCCCCTCCTCTATGTTTCTTGTGTCTAGAAATCCAAGCACGTAACATTTTTTGAGGTTTATTGTGTGTTGCACCCCCTTCATATGTGTTTCTTATGTCTAAAACTCTAAGTGCGTAGTGATTTTTTCCCTTTGTTACTTGTTGCACCCCCTTAATCTATGTTTTTTATGTCTAGAATCCAAAGCTCCTAAAGCTCTAAGTGTGTTGATCATTGGTTTTCATTTGTTGTGTGTTGCACCACCCCCCCCCCCCCCCCCCCCCCCCCCCCCCCCCCCCTTTCTTTTTTTTTTCCCTCCCCTCCCTCTCCCCCCCCCCGCCTCTCCCACCACCCCCTCCCCTCCTACTTCTATTTTTTTATTTTATCTCCATACCCCA
>Ga0116229_10010807_pt1 | contig 13605 bp, 12 predicted proteins | sample S1TSphgellanicum_3_FD_87313 | JGI IMG/M metagenome (GOLD analysis project Ga0116229, IMG submission 87313) | Host-associated microbial communities from peat moss isolated from Minnesota, USA - S1T2_Fc - Sphagnum magellanicum MG | ecosystem: Host-associated > Plants > Peat moss > Unclassified...
AGAGAGAGAGAGAGAGAGAGGATTCAGCGATTCCTCACTGCGAAGAGAGACTTGTGCTGCGGCTGCTGTGGGGGCATATTTTCTCTTCAGTTTTTTTCTTTCTTCTTTTCTCTTTTTTTCGGGGGGATGCAATCTGCGGTGCTTTTGGGAAATGTTTTTGCGAATAATTACAATCCTTGCACACGACAATCAAGAACAAAACTTTTTTGTAAAAAAAACAAAACAGCAAACAGCACACTATTATTACTAAGGGAAAAAAAAAACACGTATCCCACTCCCCCGACTCCCCACCCGGCCCCAAAACCCAAACAAACAAAATAAAAAGAATTGACCTTAAAAATCCACCCAAGAATCCGAAATGAAATGAAGAATATGCAAAACAAAACACCAACAACTCTCTCTACTAAAGCTTCTTTGCGTGTTTGTGTGTGTGTGTGTGTGTGTGTCTCTCTCTCTCTCTTTTTGGTGTTGAATTTTTTTTATAAAAAATTCCCCTTCCTTCCCTTTGAGCAATTCAATAGTAGTGGGTGTAGTGTAGTAGGAGAATTATGTGCTGGAGAGTGAAGAAAAAGAGGAGAAGAAGCACTTGGGTTTTTTGAATTGGGAGGGAAGAAGCAAGGAAGGCCAAAGTAGAAAAGCAAAAGAGGCAAGGAAATTGGCAATGAAAGAGAGCATACTTATTATGATTATTTTTAGCATCAAAGAACAAAGCCAAAACCATAACATCATCAACAACAACAAGAGCAGCAGAGTTTTAAACCCTCATTTATTTAAATTTTTATATTAAAGCTCTGGACATTTGTTGGTGGGAAGAGAGGAGTAGAAGTTGGGAGGGATAGCTATTGTGACGTTAATTAAAATCAGGGTTTGCTGAATTTGGCCCTTTTTTTTTAAAAAAAAACTTTATTGTTGTCAATGGAAAGAGAGAATGTGTGTGATATTTTCATGCATGCATTGTAGGTATAACTTATCACACCTTGAACTTCAAGGAATACTTTTATCATTTATGAAAAAATAAACTCTTTTCATCCATGACTACAACAACATGCACCTATGTACTTCATCGATTGGTTTATGACAATGCATCGCCTTGTCATGTTAAAATTCATCATGTCAAAAAAGCTTTTTATCCATTTTGTGGTGTTTGTCACTGACAATATTTTAAAATGGGCCATGATTATTTGCATGGTTTGTTTTCTAGATCACATTTACTTTGCACAAACTCTAGGCATCCTGAATGGAGACACCAATGAAAAATAGAATATGATTTTCAACCTTTCCAAAGACCAACCATAAGTAAATCAAAATGAACGGATAAAAAACAAGAAAAAAAAAAGAATTATGTGATGATCCAAGCTCAAGCCCAATAGAATACACATTAAGAATAACACTAAAGCCAAGGCCACACCTAGTGTTTAAATCTTAATATGAAGATTGCCCTAACACAATATTAGGGCCACTTGTGTAATTTTTTGCCATTTGTCATCATTAAACTAACATTCTTGTCACTTACATTTTGTGTGTTTTTCACATCCAATGTCAAGTGGAGGTTATCATTGTATTATTGCCACCAAAACTTAAAGGCATGTCTAAACTTACAATAGAGGTAAACAAGTTTTTTTCTTTTTTTCATTCTTTCAATGGGACTTTCTTGATGAAGTTTGTCTATGTGTCATCACACACTGTCATTTTAATTCATGAAATCTTGAGAATGTGGTGGATTGAAGCAAGTGTCACCAAAAAAAAACATGGGACTTAAATAATATACACCCCGCCAAAGGCAATGTATTTGCGGTCTATTAATCACAAATTCATCATAATGAGAATACATTGAATGAAGCACAACTAAATCCCAATCTTGATTATTTTATCACAGTTACAACTTATAGACTCTAGATTTCAAGGGATCAAATCTCTCTTGATTTCCTCTCAAGAGCCAACTAGTCATATTCTGTGGCAAAGCATCTCTCAACTCCAAGCTCAAAATCCAACAAATGCGCCAATCTCAACAAGTCTTCCCATAGAAAGTGGACAGAAAACAAATAGAACTATGTACAATGCAACTCCAAAAGTCCATGAAACCTACACCCTTCCCCATAGTTATTTTCCTCAAAGTTTTTACAAAGGTACTTTCTTTCATACACAAGTAAATTCATAACCTCACACAATCACATGGACACATCCTCACACAATATGAATTTGCCACAATGACCGTTCATGAAACTTTAGACGTTGTCATCATTTCCCTTGTTTTAGTCCATGACTCCTACAATTAACTTTTCTACTTCCTTCTAAAGTCAAGGCATAATGGAAGGTCAATTCCAAAAAATAAAATTAAACCCATAGTGGGGCATTCTTCCCCAACTTTTTTTAATATATTTAATTCACTCTACAACAAAACACACCAACACAACACAAAAAAAAACTTAACTCCCAAAAAAAAGAAACACATCTCCTCCATGGGAATTGCTACTTATCCAAGTTCTTGGGCCACCCTCCATCAATGGTGTTGAAACTCCCCACTAATCACCCTCACGCAACATGATGCACATTTCCATCAAAAAGCCATAATACCCACAACAAAAAACTTGCTCCATCGCTTAACGCAAATCTATTGTGCCGCTCCCATGAAAGACAAAACACAAAAACACACAACCTGCAAGCCAACAAAACAAACAAATGCAAAAAATAACAAAAAAACTTTGAACTTTCAATGTGCATAACCCTTCATGATGCCCAACCATTGTATAGTTTGTCACTTTCAGTTTTTCATCCATGGTATTTTAGGGTTTCCACATTCTATCTATCACAATAGAAACTTGACACTATTTCAACGTTACACGAGGTCTATTGTTGATGTTCACGAGTCAATGAATTCAAAACACATTTTGTTAAACTACCTTGGCAAGCTTTGCATGTCCTTTTATTTTATAAACATGTCAAAGTATTATTGATTATGGCCAATATCATTCATGTAATCATGTATTTCTTATAGTTTCCATATAGTCTCCCATTTATTTGTAGAGGCCAATCTATTGTGGTGATGATCATAATGACCATTAACGAATACAACTTCTAATATGCATGTTCATTTTATGATTAATGTTTTCATGTTGTTTTATGAATTCAAAACTTCCAAACTAACCTTGTGTTCAATTTTTTTCATTAATAAAGGCCATGATTTGACCAATTGGTTTATATGAGTTTCCCCATTTTAACTTTTTAAATTCTAATGAATTTATTTTTTTCATTATTCTTTTGAAATGGACCCAATGTCCATGTTTTATCATCATTGAAATTTATGACATTTGCATATGAATATCACATCCTCTCATCATTATTCAATTTCTTTCTCAATTTCAAGGTTTTGTTTCATTTTTTTAAGTTATTGTTTCCTTGCATTATTTTCACATATATCGGGTTTTTGTATGCTTATAAATAAAATTTCACAATGAAATGCATGGAATTCAAGGTTATTTAAAGCACCACTTGTAGCATTAATGGATAAAGCCACTATTTTTTTTTGTTAGTGTTGTGTGTGAAGGAATGTTGTGACCTTCATCAAATTAACAAAAGTCAATAGTCATTGTTAATACCACATACACGAAGATCCAACAATTAGACCACAAATGTCAAAGGGTAATTGTCAAGTGGAATTTTTTTCACAAATAACAACTATTCAAACTACATACTTCTAAAACTAATCAAACACAAAAAATAATGGCTACTACCCTACAAAAAAATTGGTAATATGGTTTGTGGAATTTGACTAAAACTTCCAATGTATGTAGGGGTAGTTTTTTTTTAAAAAATAAGAAAAAAAACAGATAAATGGTGCCATAAAATAAAAACAAATTTGGGTACCTATCACCTTTGGTTTTACTTCTGTACATCCTATCTTTGGTAACTTTGGGATAATAGAAAGCCTTCCTATCTTGTTATTTGTATTTTATCTAAATACAACCTCTCCTTATATCATTTGCTTCCATTTCCAAAAAGGTATTGTGTACCTTCTTTTAGTAGTATAAAACTACCTCCACATAATTATAGTATTTCATATATCAAATGTGAACAAACTATTCCCACTATATTAACTAAACACATACAAAACAAAATATGCATAGTAGTTGATTTTTGGATAGTGCACTTGCCTATTTGATTTCCACACCAATATCCACATTTGTATTACTACCATATCCAAACTACATCATATAGTTTTTTTTACTATTCATCCTCTAAAATCATCTTTTAATCATGTTAATAATAATGATGAGCCAAATTGGTTTTCAACCTCCATAAGCCCTTGGGCTCCCTCATGTTCCTTTCTTGCAAATATGGCAACATTTGAAGTCATTCCATTAGTTTCCTATAAAATTCCAACCAAAACTTCAATTTATGTGAACTTTGGTAGCACCAATAGAATTACTCTAAGTCTTACACTCTAACAACTTTGGTAGGACCTATGAACTTTGGTAGGAGTTTTATGTGAAGTGAATGTATTGCATAGATTTGTAAAATTGTGGTTTCTTGATAAAATGCAAGTCTATGTGTGTTTGTTTTTGTAAATAAAACTTGCACTTGAAAATGTGATGGCATTGTAGGAAAAGTTAATGTAAATAAAACTCACAAGAAAAAGCACTACTACAAAATGTGGGTGTAGTTCACTAGTCCCCGTTCATTAGACTAGTGAATTCACTACTTTCCAACTAGTCCTTGTTTACTAAATTAGTGAATTCATTCAAAACTAGTGAAATCACTTGGTGTACATGGACACTTTTTGTTGTAATGAAATAATGGCATTGGCAAAAACTTTTTTTAATTTTAAATGGAGGAACAACAAAAAAAAAGATAAAAGATGCATGAGTTTAAAATTGAAATATTCATTCATTCTTTGGGACTTAATGTGAAATCAAAACCTAAATTGTTCGTTTCTTTTAAATTTAATGTTTATAAACATTAATTGTTAAAATCAAGTTAACACCTACACCATGTCACTTGCCATTCATCGTTAATGTTAATTACTATAACATGTGTGAACTACTGCATTATTTTAACAATAAGCATTGGGATAACACTAGCATTACCACCAAATGCGAATTGGTCGTAATTAACATTCCATCACCCAAATTGATGAACAATGCATTTAATGAAATGGTTGTATGTCTGGCATCCCAAGGAATTTGATTATTTTGGAAATGTTGAATGGTTTCACAAAAATGTTCATTTTTGTGTGACGTTTGTTGAAAATAACAAGTATTTTCTCCGTGTAACAATTAATTCATCCCTTGACATAACCATGACTTTTGTGTTGGCCTATAATTTTAAAATCTATTTAAATTTTCACAATCACTGTTGTAACCTTAGCCTTGGGCTCACGACCAAGGCAAGGGCTTATAAAAGTGCAGGCCAAAAGTGAACCCAGGAATCACATTTCATGTTCCCGAGAGTGCAAAAGAGTGTGAGAGAATGAACCCTCCCAAATGAACTCCCACTTTGGGAGTTGGAGTCCCAATGGACTCTCAAAACTTCAGAGGGCAATTGCAGGGGTCAACACTCATTAAATTGAGAAGTTCCTTATACCATTGGAAAGATTTTGGAACTTATATGTCTAAAATGGGATTGCATGACCCATTTGAGTACTTAAAACACAAGTTATGGTCAAAAGAAGGGCCGAAAGTCAAATTGTCAATTTGACTTCCGACCACTAAAAGTCAAGAATTACACTGATTACCTTATGTATAGGTGGCGTGCGACATACCGTTGGAAAGCTATCGACAAGGGCTATAACTTTGCTTTAAACGTCACTTCAATTGGAGGTATAAACACAAAATTATAAGCCTCCAAACTCACAAAAATCCCAACTTCGAAAATTTCAGGACTCCCACTTGGGAGTTTCGAGACAAAATGACATTTGGGTGCTAACCCCATGGCCAAGCACAAATAATAGGGGGAAGGTGGTGGCTTCTCCCAAGTTCGGGCTATGGTGAGTCTTGTGAGTCCATGTTTACCTATGGTTCATCCATGCACCAAAAGTGTTTCAACTATGCACTAACCAACTTGTTGTTTGGTTTGTGCAAGTCTGTGTGAGTAATTGAATTACTTGTCACTCTTTCTAATCCCCATCTTGGAGCTCCAACATGCCCCTCTACCCTAAAAGTGTTGTGAGCTAGGGAATGTGCCTCGACTCCTTATCCTTTTGTTGTTTTCACCTTAAACTCACATTTGAATCTATCAAGGAGCTTGAGAATGCATCAAACATGAAGCTCACCCACAAATGTCTATTCATAATAATGTTTATCCATTATCACTTGGGTTTTTGTTTAAGATCTAATCCATTCATGGATGTTCAATTCCATACAAATCATTGTATCTATGTATTTTTAACATAAATTTAATCCACAATTGATGATTTTTTCTTGTAATTGTCCATTATTCACCCATAATTGATTTAAGACAAAATTGTTGAAAAAGGTGTTTGCATGGTTTCCCACATGGAAATTAATAACTATAAATAGAATGTAATGTACATAATGCATGTCATGGGCATAAAGACTGCAACAACTTTGGATGGCAACCCACATGGAAATTAGGAAGTATAAATGATAATATGGATGTCATGGGCATACAAATTACAAGTTAATTACTTTCAATTTACATAAAGATTACAACAAATTACAAGAGAATGTGCCTTAAACCTAAATCCAACCCTACACAAAAGATAATTTTGAATAACAAAATGAAAATTTGCAAAAGAAAATATAGGCAAAATTATATTTTAACAACATATTATAAATTTGAAATAAAATGAACAAGGTTATAATACAGAAGGTAATACTTCAAACTAATAATTCTACAAGCTCAATATTAAATTGATGTGTGATATAAAAATTAGTTCAAAAAACTTCCATGTGATATAGTGTTAAATGAACCTTTTTAAATACCTCTCTTAAATATTCATTATCATGGTTTCTTTTAAGGATTTTGTGACATAATCAAATTAGCAACCATCTAAAAAATAATTTTAGCCAAATTTGGCTACACACTAAATATAAAAATAGAAAAAAATAGAATCCTTTTATTTTATTTTTTACCTACTAAAATTCACCATAAAAATATGGCATATTTGGGTCATTTTTTCCATGAAAAATCGTTTGTAAAGGTTGAAATCATATTTTTCAGGTCAAAATTTGGCAAAAGTTTGCTAATAAAATAAATTATTTTCATTATGGATGAAAAATGGTTGTTTATTCATCCATGGTTGACATGTTAATTTGTATGAAATATCATATTTATTTTAATTATAAAAACCTCAAAACATGTTTACTAAATTATGTTGGGGTTGGTTGTTGGATGTCATTTATGAAAATACTATGAACTAGATCAATTAAATGAAGACTCGACCTTGCACCATAATGTTTTTAATTTTCACATTAATGATGTATGTTCATTTTTTCCCATGATTTCAAAGTAAAGTCATTACCAAGGGTACAATGTTAATGAACATATAATGAAATTAACTAAACACTTTTCAAATGTCCAAAAATTACATAACAAATTTGAAACAAGCCTAACACATCATGGAAATTTTTCTTATTATATAAAGGTTTTGTGATGTATGTAACATTCACGAACATTAACATAAATCGTATAACATTTATTGAAAGTTTATGAATCAATTGTAAAATATTTCATATTATAGTCCATGTACTTTAGTTCATTATTCATGGATGAATGTCATCCATGAACATCAAATTTTATCCATATTAAACAAAATCAATTATTTTTAAATTCAAGAACGACAATAAAATTTCATCCATTTAAAGTGTTAATGATAAGACAAATATACATTTGGAAGAAACTATATGGACTTAACAAACAAGGATTTCAACATTGAACAAGAACTAGAAAACTTTATTACTTAAATAAGGCATGATGTAAGTTACGCATGAAATGAATTAACAGTATAAAATATACAACTTACATTGACAAGATTAAGGGGTGATGTTCTCTAATATTTATTTATTATACTTTAATGAAACTTTTTTAAAGTTCATCAACCTTTTAGAAAGTTTCAACAATTAAACATTTTATAAGTTTTTATTAAATGACCTTTAAAAAGTGTTCATTGATCATGTTTTAATTTAAAAGCTTATGCAAACTATTCTTTTAAAAGTCTATTACAGAAACATTTGTTATTTTCATACCTTCTATAACTTCTAATTTTTTAAAAGCATATTCTTCTGAAAAATTATGAACTTTTAGAAATTTATTATGTCACATAGTTTTCTTGACATTGCCCCTTCCTTTAATAAATAACAATGAAAATAAATTATAGTGGGAGAAAATTTTTAAATTATCACATTTAGTTTTTATGACCTAAAAAAATTATTATTCTTGAAGTAAAACATTCAATGGTCCTTACAACCAATGATAATGATTGATTTTTTTTACCAAAAACCAAACAAAAAACAATTACATTTCCATTTGTAAAAAACAACCTTAAAATATGGCTTTTGCATGACCTTCATTGCCTCTCCCACTTTTATGGGAGGCTTGAATATTTTAAAAACTTGTATAGACATGTTGATGAAAGTTTTGAACCTTTTATGGTGCATTAATTAAATCAAAACACGATTACAAAATGTGAGTGCAATTCAGTAGTCCTTGTTCACTAGACTAGTGAATTCATTACTTCTTCATTAGTCCCCATTCATTACAACCAGTGAATTCATTCAAAATCCAGTGAAACCACTTGGCGTATAAGGACACCTTTTGTTGTAGTGGAAGTTGGTTATAATGTTTATTCATTAATGTCATATCCACACCAATGGATTAAGTATTTAAAACATATTTAAAAAAATCACAAGTCCAAAATTTCTTCCACCTCAAATTCCTCCTTACCATCAATTTCAATTACTAGAAGTCGTGGATTATTTCCAATGAATGGTAGATTCATAAAAAGGTTCAAGAATGGAAACATGGAATACTGGATAGATTCTCATTGATATTAGAAGTTTGTGATTGAAATGTGATTGGATTATTTAACCAATGATAGGAAATTATTCAAATTTTTTGTCTTCCAATTTCTTTGAGGGCCTTGTATATTGTATTCAAAATTTAGAAATAAAAGGAATTTTTACTTATGGCAGTCCCAAAAAAGCGTACTTCTAGAGATATTGATGAAATACTTGAAGTTGATCTTCAATTTTATAATTTGGATGTTGTCTACAATATTTGTTCTTTTTATCATTTTTTTACCTTTTACAATTGTGACATTAGTTTGTTTGAATGTTAGTTAGTTCTTTAATATGATCTTTTATAACCAAATTATTTGTCCTACCCATTACCAAGGTGCCATCTATAGTTTACAAAAAATGAAATGTGATCAAATCATGAATGAAATGTATTGTTATAGGTATATTCAACTAAAAGCAAAAGGAAAAATTAACTTAATCATCTTGATGGGTAATTGATCATACATTGAAAGCATCATTTCAAAACTTAATTCGACCTTTTGTTTTGTCCATCTATTTGAAGATGATTGGAAAAAAAACTATTTACACCCCACAAAACTTGAATGATCCGTGTCAAAATGTGAATATGAATTGAGATCATTTTGTTTTAGGGCAAAACATGAACAATGAGATAATGCATATGGTTCGCCTTGTTTACTTCATGGGCATTAAATAATTATGTAGTTGAACCAACTCAATAATATGTTTCATCTTGTTTGACGATGATTGAACATTCAAACATTCATGAATTGAACACCCAAAGTTCTTTTGGTTGATGTAGATTATGATTGTATGTTAAACTCCTTCCAATGAGTGTCATTATTCTTCAAATGCATTGAAAATAGATTTTTTTTAATGAATTCGATAATTTATTTTGGTTGTTGAATTTTTTTTGGAATGGTATCCAATAGGATATAGTTGCCCATCACTCCCATATTAAAACAACATGACACCAAAAATAAGATCTAAAGCATATAGTTTAAGAAAGGATCGTTCAAATCAATATACTTGAATTATATTAATGAAAAACTATGGCAAAAACATTGTACAGTGACATTAGTAGGTGAGCAGTGAGCTAATGAACAATGAATGGGTGAATGGGCTCAAAGGAGCAAGAAATTTTTTTTGGAACATATTCCATGGTACATTAACAAATATTCTTGGAATATTTTCATGCCATGTGGATTCGCATTTTGTGACATGGAAAAATATTCTTTAATGTAGCTCAAAATATTTTGCCATGTGGATAAAATGTTCAATGTGAAGACACCAATTATTGTATTTATTTGTTCAATGGTTGTGATGAAGGGCCGACATTGGGTCATTACAGTATGGATGCGAATGTGGTCACGAGATTGGACCAAGACATTCAACTAGGCAAAATGCTAATTGATGCCTTTCAAAAATGTGATGATTTATGACAAAACATTAATGCAAACAATGGGATCTACCATGGTAGGGGGCCTTGTGGTGGTGAATAAGAATATGGGGAAAAGAATGTAATTGACTTCGATTTTGAAGCCACGGACATGAAACAAGAGGTTGATTATGAAACTACAATGTCAAGTATGTTTAAAGAGGCTCAAACCCCATTGTATGAGGGTTGTCCCAATAGTTGCCTTGCCACCATTTTATTGTTGTTGAATTTATGTAATACACATGGAATTAATAACATGTTTGCAGATGAATTTTTTTCATTATTAAGGCTTGATTTATTCCCAAAGGACAACATTCTTCCAAAGTCATTGTATGAGGTTAATACCATTGTGAAATGGTTGGGATTAAACTACAATTTAATCCATGCATGTTATAATGGTTGTGTCTTATTTAAGGGAGAGTTGAAGGACTCCAAGGCTTGCCCGAAGTGTAAGAGGTCAAGATATATTGAAAGGTCATATATTGTACCTTGCAAGGTGCTTTGTCATTTTCCCTTGATCCCAAGATTGAAACAAATGTATAGATGTCCAACCTTGGTAGATCTTATGGTTTGGCACAATTCAAACAAGAGTAATGATGGTTTAATATGTTATGTTTGTGATTCGAAGGCTTGGAAACACATTAACACAACTTGGCTTGATTTTGCCAAAGGTCCCCACAACATTAGGTTGGGTGTAGCCTTTGACAGGGTAAACCCATATGCTAATTTGTCTACAAATCACTTACATGGCCAATCCTACTCCTCAACTACAATTTGCCACCTTGGTTGACAACAAAACATTTTTTTGTGATGTTAACCTTGTTAATACTAGGGAAGGAGTCCGTGAAAAGTGAGAATATAGATGTGTATCTACAACCATTGGTTGAAAAGTTGCTAGAATTATGGAAATGGGTGAGGACACTTGATGTGACAAAACTAGGAGACAAGTTTTTGCTAAGAACCATTTGCATGTGGAGCTTACATGATTATCTTACATATTGTTATTTGTTGGCTGCCAAACAAAAGGCTATTTGGCATGCCCTTTATGTGGACTAGAGGTGGACACAAGACGTTCTTCACACTTGAATAAAAAAAAGTATTTTCGGCACCAATGTTACCTTGCTAAAGGCCACCCGTATAGGAGGGATAATGTTGCATTCAATGGACAAATGGAGATTAGATATGCACCGCCTAAAGTTTCAACTATTGACTTTTTAAGGATGGTAGAGGAGTGGGAGGTGTGGTTGGCTAGAAAAAAACTACATGCATCAGAGGATAAAGATCAAGACCCCATCCATACCCATGGTGTGAAGAGGAAAAACATTTTTTTCTTTTTGCCATATTGGTAGGTATGCCTTTTTAGATTCGCAAATGGTGTGACTATCTAAGTCTTGAAGCCTTGACAAAACCTTTAATATGTACATGCCTTGTTTATGTTGACACATGTCAACTCTAACTTGGCTTTAGTCTTCTGGGTTCATTTGGGCCAAACTCTTTGACATTATTTATTCCCCATATTTGATAATGGTGAAAAGGGATTTGCTGCCATTTTTGTTGTTTGACATATATAATATAATAGTTTATTTGGATGTAACAAACATTATGTGTCCCCTTTATGTGTCCCCTTTAGGGTTTATTCATTTGTACAAATTAATTCAATGAAATCTTCCAAGTTGTTGGGGCTTTTAAATTACATATGGATGTTTTGGTTATTAAATAGTCCCCCCTTTTAAATTAACTTGATTAATGGTTCCTTTATTTTTAAATTTTAATGATCTAATGTGAAACTTGAGTCCGCCTTTCAAGTTACCATAACCATAATCAATAAGGTTTGCTAATATTTCTATAAATTAGTTTGATGAAAACTTGGATCAAATTGTTGGGATCTATTTTACAACCATGTATTGGCTAAAATAATTCCCCCTCCCCTCACTCGGTCTGAATGGAACTTGATTACCTAAAGAGTAAAAAAAGGCTTGTTGTCAGCAAGTTGAGTTTTCATTTGTTTTCGAGGACTAATGACTATTTTGAGTTGGTCATCTGAGACTTTGTTAATCATCTTACTATGTATTGCCCCTTGTCATCTTACAATGTGTAGTTTATTTTTACTATGTACTGCCATCTAGTGATCTAAGAATTTGCTAGTCATCTTAGTTGTACTACCATATATTTAAGTGTCTTATGGGCACAATTTTTGCCACAATTTTTACATGTACTTATGATGGTGCATAGGCATTTTGTGGACACAAATGAAACATCCCTTTAGGGTTTGTTAAACTTTGTATATATTAACTTGATGAAAACTTAAACCAAGTTGTTCATGGGTCTGTTTTGCAACCCTACATTGGTTGAACAAATTCCCCCTCCCCTCCTTTGGCTTGAATTTAACTTGATTACCTAAAGACGAAAAAAAGGAATGTTGTTAGTAAGCTAAATCTTGATTGGTTCCAAGGATTGATGACTATTGTTAGCAAGCTAATTGATTTGGGTTGATTTGAGTACTAAATTGGTCATCTAGTCATCTAGGACCTTGGACTTCTATTTTGGTGGATGTGCTTTAGTTTTATTGATATGTGCAAATTGCCTTATTGAAAATTTTTAGTTACACGGTGGTATGTTTTGTAGCCATGCCTTACCCATGCTTTGGTTTAAATAATTTCCTTCCCTTCCCTTAATCTGAATTTGACTTGATTAAAAGAATCAATGAAGGCCATTTGTTTTGTTGTTGCCTAATTTTGTTTAGCACAATATATTGACCCTAAACCCTTTTCTATTCATGTCAAATTCCTTTTTGGCCCATTTTAACACTTATATAATTTTACTTTTTGGAACTTCATATGGGCTAATTTTATTACTAAACTAGTCATTTAAACAATTTAAGACCTTGGACAAGTCTGTTTCAAGTGAAAGTGTTTTAACTTTGCCCATGTTTACATATAAACTTATTGATACTTTTTGAACTTTGTGGGGGTCTATTTTCCAACCATGCTTTGGTTTAAATGAATCCCTCCCCCCCCCATTTAAAATTAACTTGATTAGGGGGAAAAAAAAAGGCCCCATGTTTTGATGTTAGTCTAATATTTAAACTCTAATTTATTTATTTTGCAGGTTTAATTCCGAAACACAATTAATTCTAAACCCTTTTCTATTTATGTCAAATAAGTTTTTGGCCCA
>Ga0116229_10010808_pt1 | contig 13604 bp, 14 predicted proteins | sample S1TSphgellanicum_3_FD_87313 | JGI IMG/M metagenome (GOLD analysis project Ga0116229, IMG submission 87313) | Host-associated microbial communities from peat moss isolated from Minnesota, USA - S1T2_Fc - Sphagnum magellanicum MG | ecosystem: Host-associated > Plants > Peat moss > Unclassified...
AGAAGCGATGCTCGAGCGGACGCGCGCACCGGCCGCGAGTTGTGGAGCCGCGCGCGTCGCGGCGCACGGCAGACCATCGGCCCGGTTCCATTGGCAGAGCCCGATCGTCCACGACGGCTGGTGTACTGTTCGGATCAGAACGGCGACCTAACGGCCTGCGCGCTACGCTGATCCTACTGTGGGCGAATGCGCCTGATCCTACTGAGGGCGAATGCGCCTGATCCTACTGTGGGCGAATGCGCATGATCGTGCCGCTCTGGTCGTCCGCGACGAACAGGCTGCCCTGCGGACCGACCGCGATGCCGGTGGGCCGGCCGCCATACGAGGTATTCGCAGTGCTCCCGTAGCCCGAGACGATCGTCCGGCTCTGGACGGTCGGATCGTTCCAGTTGACCGCCGTCGCGGGCACATCGCCGTTCATCGGCACGAAATACACCCGCGGCGCCGTCGCCGGGCAGCAGTGCCACGAACCGTGCGACGTGACGAACAGGCCGCCGCGATACGACGCGGGGAACGCGTACGCGCCGGACTGCGTCGTGGGATAGTAGACCGCGCCGATCAAGGTGGAATAGGCGGGAAACTCGATGGCCGGCGCGACGGTCGACGCGCAACTCGGCGTCGGACTCTTGCCGAGCGGGTTGTAGGCGACATGGTTCTCCTCGCAATCGGGCCAGCCGTAATCGACGTTCCGATTTCCGTGAGACGTCGGGGAATCCACGTATTCGTAGGGATGGCCGTAGGCGAGGTTGTCCTGACCCGCCCCGCCGATGAACAGCGCGCCGGTCGCCTGATCGACGGCGAGCGCGATGGGATTGCGCGTGCGTACGGTCAAGTTGACCGGATTCGAGCCGTCGAGTCCCATCCGAAACACCGTCGCGCGCGTCGGATCGACCTCGACGCAGGCGTTACACGACGAGCCGACGCCGACGTACAGCGTCGTCGACGACGCGGCTACGCTCGTCGTGCGATGAATGTCACCGTCGGAGTTCGGCGCGACGGAACCCGTTCGCACGCGGGCGATCGCGGTCGCGGAGCTCTCGGATCGGTCGCCGGGCTTGTAGGGAATTTGCCAGACCGTCGTGTTCGTCGCGGCGTACACGTTGCCGCCCGGCGCGACGGCCACGCCCTCCGCCGGGCCTTCGGTGAGGGTCACGAACGCTTGCGGCGTACCGGGCGAGCCGGCGGTGTCGGCCGCGGGAACGATGTAGATCGTTTGCCCCCCGGTGCCGACGAGGAGATCGCCGTTCGGCAAGGCTGCCAGTTCGCGCGCGCCGCTGACCTTCGCAATCGTAACCGCGGCTAAGCCAGAGGCGAACTGCAGTCCGGACGACGGCGTCGAGCCCCCGGCGGGCCCGCCCCCGCCGCCGGCCGACGAGCCTCCGCCGGAGCAGCCGGCAATCGCGGCGACGCTCGCGGCGACAGCCAAAGTGAAGCGCCATGGGCGGCGTGAATCCGGCATGCCGGTCTTCTTCCCATCTCCGCGCACGCAATGCCTCCACGGCATGCAGCCGCCGAGCCGCTCTGTGACCGAGCCCGCGCGAAGACCCGCTAAGCCGGCCGCGTCCCCCCGTGTAAGCCGGATTTTCCGGCTGCGCGGATAAGCGGTCGGCGTGCAACTCCCATTGCCCCCGGACGGCCCCGGTGCGTACCGGACGCCGGTGGCGCGCGAAGTCGAAGCCTTCGATCTTCCGGTCGAGGGCGCTCTTCCGCCCGAGCTCTCGGGTACCTACGTGCGAAACGGCGCCAACCCGCGGCCGGGCGCGAAAGCCGCGCATGCGTTCTTGGGCGAGGGCATGCTCCATGCGATCCGCATCGAGCGCGGGCGTGCGCGCTGGTATCGCAACCGTTGGGTGCGCACGAAATCGTTCGCGACCAAGGCGCCGTATTTGCGCCCGACCGGCCGGCTCGACTACACCGTTGGTCCGGCGAACACCAGCGCCATCGCCCACGCCGGCAAGCTCCTAGCTCTGGTCGAGACGTCGTTTCCATACGAGTTCACGCCGGAGCTGGAAACCGTGGGGCCGCATGACTTCGCGGGCAAGTTACGCATGCCGTTCTGCGCGCACCCGAAGCGCTGCCCTCGCACCGGCGAGCTGCACGCGATCGGCATGCGGCTCTTTCCGGGCGCCCTCGCCTATCATCGCATCGACGCGGCGGGCACATTGCTCGAGAGCCGCCCGATCCCGATCGCGCGCGCCACGATGATGCACGACTTCGCGCTGACCGAGCGGTTCGCGATCTTTCTGGACTTGCCGATCGTCTTCGATCTGCGCTGGGCGATGCGCGAGCGCTTTCCCTTTCGCTGGAGCGACACGCACGTTCCGCGGATCGGCGTCGTGCCGCGAGACGATCCGCGCGCCCGGGTTCGCTGGTTCGAAGTCGCGCCGTGCTTCGTTTTCCACGTGCTCAACGCGTTCGAGGAGGGCCAGCGGATCACGCTCGACGCGGTGCGCTACGATGAACTCTGGCGCGACGAGCCGAGCGGATTCAGCGACTCCACGTTACATCGCTGGACGTTGGATCTCGCGCGCGGCACGGTCGCGGAAGACACGCTCGACGAGCGTTCGGTCGAGCTTCCGCGCTGCGACGACCGGCGCGCGGGCAGCGCCTATCGCTTCGGCTACGCGGTGGAACGCGACGCACGCGACTCACGTGCGGCGTTGCTCAAGTACGACCTACAGACCGGAACCGTGACCCGCCACGATTTCGGCCCCGGACGCTTCGCGGCCGAAGCGGCGTTCGTACCGGCCGGCGCCGCTGAAGACGCGGGCTGGCTCGCTACATTCGTGTACGATGCGGCCCGCGACTCGAGCGAGTTCGTGCTGCTCGATGCGAGCGACGTCTCAGCGAAACCCGTGGCACGCGTTGCCTTGCCGCAACGCGTACCCAACGGATTTCACGGAAACTGGATCGGCGATGCGCCGCTCGCTATAGAACGCGGTTCGTTCGGCCGTTGAAGAACACGTACCAGAGAATCAACAGCGCGACGAGCGTCCCGAAACCGTACCCGAGCAGGCTCTGCATGGCCGGCACGAACAGCACGAAGACGACGTAGAGGACGATGATCAGGAGCAACAGGTAGCGCGGACTCATTTTGCGTTTTTCTCCCAGCGTGCGAGCGCAATCGAGCGGCCCGTCGACCAAGCTTATTGCCCGATTGCTCCCTTGCCAAACGCGTCCCCGCGGTGCAACGCGGGCCGACGCGCGACGTTGCAGTTAAAGTAGTGAGCGACAGGCAGCGCGGGTGAAGGTCAGCCGAATCGAAAGCCGCTGATCGGCTTGTTGAGGATCACGTCGTGGTAGACGGTCGCGCCGCGTTCACCCGATGCGGCGCCGGAGATAACGAACAGCGGCGCGAGGTGATCTTCCTCCGGGTGGGCCGCGCGCGCCGAGGGCGCGCTGCTCCAGTGCGCCAGCAACTCGGGCCGTCGCGCCGGATCGCCGGTCACCGCATTGCCGAGCCATTCGTCGAACCGTGCGGCGTCCTCGCGCCGGCCGTCGAAGATCGTTCGTAAGTTGTGGAAGCTCATGCCGCTGCCGACGATGAGGATGCCCTCGTCGCGCAGCGGCGCGAGCGCCTTTCCGATCGCGAAATGCCGCTGCGGATCGTAGCCGACTTGAAGCGAGAGTTCGACGAGGGGAATGTCGGCGTCGGGATACATCACGCGAAACGGCACGAAGACGCCGTGATCGAGGCCGCGCGTCGCATCTTCAGATGAATCGATCGAGGCCGCAGCTAGCAGTTCGCGGACCCGAGCCGCCAGCTCGGGCGAACCCGGCACGTCGTAGCGCAGCGCGTAGGTGTGCGCCGGAAAGTTCGTGTAATCATAGATCAACGACGGCCGCGGGTTCGCGGTCACCGACGGCAGCGCAGCTTCCCAGTGCGCCGAGACCACCAGGATGGCCCGCGGCCGCGAACCGACTTCCGTGGCGAAGCCCGCGAGATATTCGCGCAAGCGCTCGAACGGGTTGCCGCTCGGCCATTCCATATCGAAACATGGACCGCCGCCGTGCGAAATGTAGAAGGCGGGGAGCCTGCCGGTCACGTTAGTGGAGCTTGATGAGAACCTTGCCGTCGTCGGCGCCCAGCTGCGGCGCGGCGGCTTCGTCTTGCGACGTCTTGCCGTTGCCTGGAGCCGTCGCGGCCTTGACCGCGCTCTCGTCGTGGGCCCGCTGCAGCATCTCGTCCGTGATCTTGCCGGCCGCGCGTTTGCTGCGGAAGTCATCGATCGCCGCTTGCAACGCGGCGCGCGAACGCTCCGGGTAATCTTTCTTCTTTTCGGGATAGCCGTCGAGCTCGGCTTCGATGTCGGCGTCCGTGATCGCGTAGGCCGCGTCGAGCGTCTTACCCAATGCGAGGTCGACGAGCAGACTGCACGTCGCCGTCCCGAAGCCGCAGCCGGTCGTGAAATACGAGATGTCCTCGATCACGTCGCCGGGCCCAACTTTGAGATAGTACGTGTACATGTCGCCGCACGAATCGCTGAAGTACTCGCCCGACGCGTGCGGGTTCTCCATCGTGCGGAAACCCGTCCGCTTCTCGACGAGCTCTTGAAACTTCACAAAATTCACGTAGGCGGACTCCTCTGCTCTTGGGGTTACGACGCGCGGGCGGCGGACGTCGTGATCTCGAACCGGCAGGCGTCGCCGCCGGTTGCGATGGACTCGATTTGGCGCGCGTCGCCTTCGACGCCCTCGCGCAGAACCGTATGGATGATCGAGCAGACTTCGGGATGCTCGGCGACCGTCTGCGCGTAGGGACAATTGTGCTCGCGCAACTCGATGGAGCCTTCCGGGCCCAGTACGACGTCGGCTTCCACGCCGTTCTCGCGCAGCAAGGTGGCGAGCTGCAGCACCCGGCCCTTGGTGTCGGGCGAGGACATCTTAGCCCGGTACTTGGCGGCCGCACGCTCTCCCAGCTTACCGAGGACCGTGTCCAGGGCGCCCGCGCCGAAATTTTCCTTGACCTCGCGCAAGACCGCGTTGAGCATCCGGTCGTACTGCTGCGGAAAGAGCTTCTCGGCGTCGGCGGTCAGCGAATACTCCAAAGTCGGCTTGGTCGGCCCGCGCCGGACAGAGCGTTCCGTGACGTACCCGTCGCGCTCGAGCGCGATCAGTTGCTGGCGGACGGCGTTGGTCGAGAGCCCGAACTCATCGGCCAGATCGACGGCCGAGGCCGAATGGCGGCGGCGCAAGGCCGTCACGATCTTGCCGCGGGTCGACTGGAAGAACCGGGCGTCCTGCATCACGGCGAGGGAGCCCCGGCGAGCGGCGCGAGGCGGCGTGCATCCATAACTGTGTGGAGCTTAGCATGAAAAGCGAAGATAGTCCAGGCTTTCCTTGACTTTCCTCCCCGGCCGCCGTACGATGAGCCGGATATGAGCGAGCGCGGACTTCACATAGCCGGACTCCGATCGGGCGTCGACGGCAACGATATTCTCAAGGGCATCGACCTCGACGTCGCACCGGGCAGCGTCCACGCCCTGATGGGCCCCAACGGCAGCGGAAAATCGACCTTGGCATTTTCGATCGCCGGCCACCCGAGCTACTCGGTCGCGAGCGGAACGGTCACCCTCGACGGCGAGGAACTGCTGGGCCTCGCGCCCGACAAGCGGGCCAAGGCGGGCCTCTTCCTTTCCTTCCAGTATCCGGCCGCGATTCCGGGCGTGTCGGTCGCGAACTTCATTCGCACGGCACGCCAGGCGCTACACCCCGACGACCTGACACCGGCGAAATTTCGCGCCTTGATCTTCGAGCAGCTCGACGTCCTCGACATGGATGCCGCGTTTCTCTCGCGTTACGTCAACGACGGTTTCTCCGGCGGCGAGAAGAAGCGTTTGGAGATGTTGCAATTAGCGATGCTCGCGCCGAAATACGCGGTCCTCGACGAAACGGACTCGGGCCTCGACGTCGACGCCTTACGCGCCGTGGGCCAATCGGTCAACGCGTTGCGGCAGAGCGAAAAGGGCAAGGACATCGGCTTCCTGATCATCACGCACTACCCGCGCATCCTGCAACACATCACCGCCGATCACGTCCATATCATGATGGACGGCCGGATCGTCAAATCGGGCGGACCGGAACTAGCGAACGTGATCGAGCGCGACGGCTACGATCGCATCCGCGAAGAGGTCGCCGCGAGTGTCGGCTAGACCGACCGCGATTGTAGGGGTCACGAAGGCTTCGCTCGACGGCTTGCTCGAGCGGCTGGGCCCGGGTTCGATCGATGAGAAGGCGCGCCGCGACGCGCTGGCCCGGTTCGAGGAATTACCGCTGCGGCAATCGATCCGAGGCGGCCGCAACTGGAAACGCGATTTAGGCAAACTCGACCTCTCGACGGTTGCGACCTTCGACCAAGCCGCCGCCGAGCTCGACCTCGAATCGCTCACTCCGGCCGCGCGCGGCGCCGGCGTGACGATCGAACGGTTCTCCGTCGCGCGCGAGCACCATCGCACTGCGTTCGAGCGCGCGTTCGGACGTGCCGTCGACACGCGCGACGATAAATTCGCGTCGCTCGCACTGGCGTTCCAGAACCACGGCGTCTTCATCGACGTGCCGGCAGGCGTCGCCGTCGAAGAACCGCTGGTCGTCGGTTACGAGGCGCGCGCCGCCGCGCTCTTTCCGTACACGCTGATCTCCATCGGTGCGGGCGCCCGGGCCACGGTCATCGAGCGGCTGGCCGCGACGGCCGGGGCCCCCTTCGTGTGCGGCATCGCCGAACTGATCCTGGCGGAACGCGCCACGTTGACGTACGCCGTCGACCAGCGCGCGGCCGCGACGACGACGCTCGTCATGACCCGGCGCGCGGCGCTCGCGGAAGGTGCGCACCTCGACGTAGCCGCGGCTGAACTAGGCGGCGGACATTCGGTTTCGCGGCTTCGGATCGTCGGTGCGGCCGCCGGCGCGAACATCAACGTCACCGCGCTCTTCTTCTCCGACGGCGACCAGCACGTGGACGTCGAAACGGAAAGCGTTCACGCGGCGCCCAACACGACCTCCACCACCGTCGTGCGCAGCGCCGGCAACGGTCACGGCCAGGGCCGCTACTTCGGGAATATCAAAATCCTCGCCGACGCGCACGGCGCGGACGCCTCGCTGCGCGACGACGCGCTCCTGCTCTCGGCGGGCGCGCACATCGACTCGGTGCCGGCGCTCGAGATCGCCGCGAACGACGTCAAAGCGTTCCACGGCGCGACGGTCGGAGCGATCTCCGAGGAAGAACTCTTTTATGCCGAAAGCCGCGGCATTCCGCGGGCCGACGCCGAGCGTATGATCGCGCTGGGCTTCTTCGAACCCGCGGTCTCACGCTTCCCGCTCGAATCGCTGCGCGACGAAATTCGCACCGCGCTCGAACGCAAGATCGTTTCCGTGGGTCAAGGAAACGAATGATCGCGACGGGCACGGCTCGCGCGACCGAGATCGCGCGCGATTTTCCGATTCTCGCGCAGCGGACCTCGCGCGGCAAACGGCTGGCGTTTCTCGATTCCGCGGCGAGCTCGCAAAAGCCGCAAGCGGTGATCGATTCATTGGTTCACTACTACACGCACGATAACGCGAACATCCATCGCGGCGTCTACGAGTTAGCCGAACGGGCGACGAACGCGTTCGAACTGGCGCGCGCCAAAGTCGCCGCCTTCGTCAACGCGGCCGAACCCGCGGAGATCGTGTGGACGCGCAACACGACCGAAGCGATCAACCTCGTCAGCTTCACCTGGGGCCTTGCGAACCTCGGGCCGGGCGACGCGATCCTGACTTCGCAACTCGAGCACCATTCTAACCTCGTACCGTGGCAACTCTTGGCCGCGAAGACCGGCGCCGAACTCCGCTTCATCGAAGTCGACGGCGACGGCATGCACCTCCTCGACGACCTCGACGCGAAGTTGCAGGGCGTCAAGTTGCTCGCGCTTTCCCACGTGTCGAACACGCTCGGCACGATCGCGCCGTTGGAAGACATCATCCCGCGGGCGCACGCGGCCGGCGCCGTCGTGCTCGTCGACGCGGCGCAATCGGTGCCGCACTTCAAGCTCGACGTGCGCGCGCTCGACGCCGATTTTCTGGCCGCCAGCGGCCACAAGATGTGCGGACCGACCGGGATCGGCTTCCTGTACGGCAAACGGGCGTTGCTCGAAGCGATGCCGCCCTTCCTGACCGGCGGCGACATGATCAAGGAAGTCGGGTACCGGGAAACGTCGTTCAACGAGCTGCCCTGGAAGTTCGAGGCCGGCACGAGCAACATCGCGGATGCCGTCGGCCTGGGCGCGGCGGTCGATTACCTCGAGCGCGTCGGAATGGATTGGATCGCCGCCCACGATCGCGAGTTGACCGGCTACGCCCTCGACCGCCTCGCCCCGCTCGAAGCTCGCGGCCTGCGGATCTACGGCCCGCCCGATCGCGCGCACCGCGCCGGCGTCATCTCGTTCAACTTCGCCGACATCCACGCCCACGATCTGGCCTCGATCCTGGACACCGAAGGCGTCTGCGTCCGCGCCGGCCACCACTGCACGATGCCCCTGATGGAAAAAATGGGCTGGCCCGCCACCGCCCGGGCTTCGTTCTACTTGTACAATACGGAAGAGGACGTCGACCAGCTGATGACCGCCCTGGAAAAAGCCGCCGACGTCTTCAAACTGCCGTAGACCGACACCATGCAAGATTTTTATAAAGAGTACATCCTCGACCACTATCGCAACCCGCGAAACTTCGGGCACCTCGACGCGCCCGACGCGACGGCCGAGGATCTCAACCCGCTTTGCGGCGACCGGCTGCGCTTCGACCTGCAGATCGACGCGGAGGGCCGGGTGTCCGACGTGCGCTTCTCCGGCAAGGGCTGCGCGATCAGTCAGGCGTCGGCATCGATGCTCTCCGAGACGCTCAAGGGCGAGAAGCTCGAAGACGTGGCGCGCATGCCGCAGGAACGCGTTCTCGAGAACGTCGGGATCGGCATAAGCCCGGCGCGCATGAAGTGCGCGATGCTCTGCCTCAAGGTCGTCAAGTCCGCAGCGCTCGGCGAGATCGCGAAGTGGCCCGACGAGGATCCGCGAGGAACCACGACGTCGAACTGACGTCCTTGGGCGATGTGTTTCTGCGGGTCTGCGGCGCGATCGTCCTCGATACGCTGGCCTTCGTCGTGTGGAACGTCGGGACGCGGTCGCCGCAGGAGGTGATCGCTGCCGTGCGCCGGGCCCTGTTAGCGCGGCGCTCGCTCTTCGCCGGGATCGTGAGCGCCCTCGTCGGCTTGATCTTCGTGACCGCCGCGACCGTGCTGCTGCTGCCGGCGATCGCCGTGCCGCAAATCGATTTCGTACCTGCGGAGCTGTTCACGCTGCTGGTGGCGCTGGCCCTCGAACACCTGATCGGCAACGATCTGCGCGCGCTTGCCGGCGGCTCGGACGCGATGCCCCGCTAACGCCCCGTCTCAGCTAGCTCTCGCGCTTACCTTCGACGCAGACGTTCTGGACGTCGAACGCCTCCATCTCGACCCAACGATAGATCGTATGGTCGCGAACCAATAGGTAGATGCTGCGCGACGGCGCGCCTTCTTGCGGAACGCCGCCGATCCCGACCGCGCGGACCCGGGCGTAGCCGTCGGTTTCGCCCAGCGTTTGGGAGACGCGCGGCAGCGCGAGCAACTGATCGTTGTAGTACGCCAGCACGCCGCCGCCCGCGCGGACGATCCGGCGCACGTCGAACTCGGTCAAACGGTCATCGAGCAGCTTGTCGTCGGTCGACGCCATCACGCTGGCCACACTGGTGAGCCGGGCCTGCTTCGAGCCGCAATTGGCTTCGACCCCGGCCGGGTCGCCGATCCGCGGCGCGTGCGAAACGCAGCCGCTCAGCAGCGACGCCGCGAGGGCGAGCAGCACGGCACGGTCACGGCCCGTCAATGGGCGGGCGGGGTGCCGAACGGGTTCGGCGGCGCCGCCGACGACGGGGGCGCGGATGACGCGGAGGGCGCGGGCGCGAACGTGGGCGCCGGCGACGCCCCCATGGGCGCGAATGACGGTCCCGGTGAGGGAGCCTGCGCAGCCGGCGAGCCGAGGAGTTTGTCGAGCGGAATGCCGCCGGCATTGCCGACGATGTGCGGGGTGACGATCACGTAGAGATTGTCCTGCGAACGCGACGTGCTGATCTGCCGGAAGAACGCCCCGATCAGGGGCAGATCGCCGACGAACGGCAATTTGTTGAGGCTGCGAATCTCGTTATCCTGTAGCAGTCCGCCGATGACGAACGAATCGCCGTCCTTGACCGTGGCCGTCGTGCTCGCGGTCCGCTGACTGATCTGCGGCGCCTGGGCCGTACCGACCAGCTGCGTCACGCTCGAAACGTCGGAGTAGATGTGCGACGTTACGTAGCCGTCGGAACTGACGCGCGGCTGAATTTGCAGGTTGACGCCGACGTTGACGTAGTTGACCTGCTGCGAGGTGACGGCGCTTCCGCCCGACACGACGACCGTGCTTTCGATCGGGATCGCGTCGCCCGTGAGGATCGAGGCGGGCTGGCCGCTCTGCGCCAGAATGCGCGGTTTGGCGATGATCTTCGATTTACCGGAGGTGATCGAGGCGTAGAGGTTACCGAGCAGCGTCGCCTGGCCCGAGCCGAACGCCTGCGACTTGATCGTGTACCCGTTGGGACTCGTGCTCCCGTTGATCAGGATGCCGTTGCTGTCGACGACGTTGAGCCCGATGTTCTTGGCATCGGAATCGGTCAGTTCGACGATTTCGACCTCGAGCATCACGCTCGGGACCGGGATATCGAGCTTGTCGATGATGAGCTTGAGACCCTCGATCACGTCGTGCGTGCCGCTGAGGATCACCGCGTTGAGACGCCGGTCGATCGCGATGTTGTCGTTGACGCGTTGCGCCACGCCCGTGGCCTGACCGCCGAAGCCCTGCGGCCCGAACGTCTGCTGCTGCACCGGCTGGGAAAAGCCGCTGACGCCGCCGATGCCTCCGCCCAGCGACGAGGTGCCGATGCTCGTTTGTTGCGGCGTGAACGTATCGTTGGACGTGATGGTGGACCCGGCCACCAGCACGCCCGCGATCTCGCTGACGTCCGCGTACTTGAGGAGGACGACCTCGGTTTCGGGACCCAGCCCCGTCGCTGACGTGGCGGCCGCCGTGTTGAGGCCGAGCGGCACCGGAGCGGCGCCCGGCGGGGCCGAGACGTCGATGTACAGCGTCGCGCCGGCAGCCCGCACCCGAACGGGCGTCGGACTCGCCAAATGCAGGGCTAGGGCCGCTGAGGACGCGGTCTGGGCGATCGTGATGCTGGTGACGGGCCCGGCCCCGGCCAGCGCCGGCGGAACCTGCGGACCCAGTTGGGTTTGGTCGAACAACACCGACGTTTCGGCCGTCCCGGCGCCGACGACGTGGTACTGCGGCGCGCCGCCCGCGAACGACACGGCGATCAACGCACCGCCCGCCGGAGTCTGGTCGATGCGGATGGCGTTCATCGTCGCCGCCAGGACCGCGCTCGTCGAACTCACGACGGCAAGAACCGCCACAAAAGAAACGACCAGAGCCCGGATGGGACCGAAACGGCGCATAGCCTTGGGGCTTATGGTCCCGAAGCCGAGGACCTGCCCCGACCGGCCTCCCGAGACTAAGCCGGGATTAGAGAATTCGGGGAGCGCAGGCGCGGAACCGGAAGGGAATTACCCTACCCTCGATAACAAAATTTCTTTCGTCAGACGATGCGCAGGAATTCCATCCACGCTCGCTTTCTTTATAACTCTGAGGAATCGCGGGGACGCCCCCGCAAAGAGGAGATCCGAGTGAATTTCGAAGCAGTCAAGCCGACTCGCGGACAATTTATCCTCGGCGGCCTTGCCGCGTCCGCCGCAACCTTCGCGAGCATCAACGTCATCGCCGCCCCGACCAAGTCGGTCGTCGTCGGGCTCAACGTGCCGCAGACCGGCCCCTATTCGGATCAAGGAATGGATCAGCTGCGCGCTTACCGCATGGCGATCGAAGAGATCAACGCCAAGGGCGGCGTCATGGGACTGCAAATCGTCGAGTCGGTCGGCGACGACACGACCAAGGCGCCGGTTGCGGTAGATAACGCCCGTCGCATGATCGAGCGCGACGGCGCGGTCATGATCACGGGCGGCTCGAGCACGGGCACCGCCATTGCCGTGTCGGGCTTGTGTCAAGAGAAGAAAGTAATCTTCATGGCGACCTTGACCCACGGCGACGAGCCCACCGACGTCGATTGCCACTACCATACGTTCCGGCGCTACATCAACGCGCACATGTCGTCGCATGCGATGGCGAAGACGCTGTTGACGAAATACGGAACCGGCAAATGGTTCTACATCACCGCGGACTATGCGTGGGGCCATAGCAACTTCGATAACTTGACCGAAGTCGTCGAGGCCAAGGGCGCCAAGACGGTCAATAACGTGCTCATGCCCCTCGGCACGACCGATTTCAGCTCGGCGCTTTCGCAAGCGCAGGCCGCGAAGCCGGACGTGCTGGTCATCATCGAGTTCGGCAAGGACATGGTCAACGCGCTCAATCAAGCGGCGCAATTCGGCCTGACCAAATCGACCAAGATCCTGGTGCCGCTGGCGGACGAGTACATGGCCAAGGGCACGGGCGACAACTTCGACAACGTCGTCACGACGGCGCCGTTCTATTGGCAGTACCACGCGAGCAAGTACCCGGAAGCCAAGCGTTTCGTCGACGACTTCGTTAAGAAGTACGGCACGCCGCCCAGCAACGGCGCCGAGTGCGCCTACACCGACATGTACCAGTGGAAGGGCGGCATCGAGCGCGCCGGCTCGCTCGACCCCAAGAAGTTCATCGAGAAGATGGAAGGCTACCACTTCAGCACGACCAAGGGACCGGAGTACTGGCGCGCCGAGGATCACCAGGGCATCAACACGGTCCTGGTGCTCGAGGGCGTGCCGCAGGCCAAGCGCGAGAACGTGTGGGCGTACGGCAACGTGCTCGAAGTGCACGACGGCGAGACCGTTGCGATCCCGCCCGCCACGTCCAAGTGCAAGATGGAAACCGACTAGCGCACGCTGAGCCGCCCGCACGGCGACGTCGAAACCTTCGGTGCCCCCTCGCCGCACGGCCGGAGCGGGGGCACCGAATTTCGTTATTACGGCCCGCGGAGCGTCACAGGAGCGTTCGCCGCGTAACCCGCAGAACTTGACGCGCGGCGGACTCCCAAGCCCCGATCCCCCAGCGAGAGGACCTTCAGATCGACGTCATCATGGCCCAGCTTCCCGGGCAGCTCCTCGACGGTTTTATCCGCGGGCTGGTCTATGTCGCCATCGCCCTCGGGCTGACCATCGTGTTCGGGATGCTGCGGCTGGTCAATTTCGCCCACGGCGCGTTCTACGCAATCGGAGCGTACGTTGGGCTCGTCGTTGCGCAGCAATACGGCTTGGTCGCGGGATTGATCGCCGCGCCCATCGCCGTCGCGGCCTTCGCGGTCGCCTTCGATCGCGTGTTGCTGCGCCGTTTCTACGACAAGGAGCCGACGGCGCAGATCCTGGTCACCTTCGGCGTTGCGATCGTCGTCGAGGAGAGCCTGCGCCTGTATTTCGGCGGCACGACGCGCACCTTTCCAGTCCCCGACGCGCTTGCGAGTTC
>Ga0116229_10010809_pt1 | contig 13603 bp, 11 predicted proteins | sample S1TSphgellanicum_3_FD_87313 | JGI IMG/M metagenome (GOLD analysis project Ga0116229, IMG submission 87313) | Host-associated microbial communities from peat moss isolated from Minnesota, USA - S1T2_Fc - Sphagnum magellanicum MG | ecosystem: Host-associated > Plants > Peat moss > Unclassified...
AGTCAGCTGTTTAGAAAACAAAGGTGTGCTCAGCAATCGCAGATAAATTTTGAGTGGTTCCAAAGTATAATGCAGCCTTTGTGGACAGCAGCAGTCATGTGTTGACATGTCTACCAATGTCAGTAGCAGGCAGGATGCTTGGAAAGTGTAGAACAACAATACAATGTTTAACCACTTTGTCGAGGTCTTCTGGAAAGTGCCTGCCCTTTATGCATGCCAAGAAATCATTGCAATCATTGCTTTTCTCTCTGTATCTTTGTCCTCTCGTGTGCGTGGTCTCTTTCATGTGTTGTGTTTTTGCAGTGTTGCAAGTACAATTTTTCTACATCAAGTTCACCCTTCTCAAAATTCTGTCTTTTGTAGTCATTTAGAGCAGCTCCAGTGGGTCTCCGGATATGGCCCAGCAAAATAAAAATGAATGAAGAAAAGTCAAAACTAGATCCCTCTCTAGTTCCAACCTGATATCTTCCTCGTTTTTAATCCATTTTGAGCGATTTAAAACCTGATGTGTGCCTCCATTAGGGTTTTACAAAACTTCTTTCTATTCCAGAGGCAAAACATGGAACGATGAAAGATTTGAAGCTCGAACTCCTAATTTGTTTTAAGTCACCCATCATCGAACACTGAATCACTTACATGAAAAACCCCATATCTTCCCCCCATCCCTTTAAGAAATTGAGCAAATTTTGAGGCGTTGGAAGCGCGAGGTGGAGGGCTTCAAAAGTTCTTCCAGCTTCAAAAGCAGAGGAACAATTTGTGAGGACTCGACCTCCTTTAAATTCTTACATATTCTCTCACCAGCCTATCTAGCCTAGTAAGAAAATTTCGATTTCTTTGCAGAAAACGACACGCTGACCCTTACGAGAGCGAAGAGATTACTAGGCCGGGCGCTGACCCTTACGAGGAGCGAAGAGATTTTCGAGGCCGTGTGGATTGGTCGAGAGAAGCGGAAATCATCGCCGCGGACAGAATATTGTCCACGTAGACTCTCCCAAGGCGTGGAATCATTTCCACGTAGGCTTCCCAGGAATGAGATATTTCCACGTAGGCTCCCGAATAGTAGAATTATCTCCGTCGTAGGTTCCCAAGGAACGGAATATTTCCACGTAGGCTCCCCATGAAATGGAATATTCCCATGCGGGCTCACTCAATCTGAAAGTGAATAATATTTTCCATGTAAGCACATCAGACCAATGAAATCAGTCCGTGCATGTGGATGAAATGTTCCCCTGGCACGTCATCAGAGATTAGAATCTGTCCTCATACTTGGATGAAGTATTCCACATCGGCTACCAACGTGGCAATGCTGTCTACCTGGGTACTCATCTGCAATGATGTTGTCCACGTGGAATGTCCAGCGAATATTTCATTGGTAACTTACTGTCCCATGTCAGCTAACCGGGAATTTGTTTGAGTGTAATATCATTTGATAGATGAAATTCATCCATATAGTATGGATGAAGCATATTTATGCCGTCTAATAGGGATGAAAATTTAGCCACCTAGACTTCTGGGAGAACGGAATAATTGTCCACATGGACTCTCTAAGATCCAATAGAAGACGTCCACATCGACTCCATTGGGGGGGGGGGAACGGAGTACTGCCGCGTAGGCATTGGGGGCGGGTCTGGCCACGTAAGCTCACATGGATGGAAATTGTGTTTATTTAGGCTTGTAATGGATGCACTATGTAATGAGAAATCTCTTTTCATCCAAGTGCGAGGACCCCACTCTTTGTAAATGTTTTGTTGCCTCTGCGAGCGCAGTTCGTTTTCGCTTCGGTTTTTGTCTCTGAATTCGAGGAATTTGGTGAGTGATGGTCACGGGTTTTCGTAATGCGACTTTTGTTGGAAGATTTTTGATTGTTGCTATGTTTTTGCGTTGGTTGGTCACTAGCTTTCACTGAGCTGTGGCTGTGGCTGTTTCGTTGTTTGTGTGTGTGTTTTTAGGGTTACAATGGGACTCGATGTGGAGATACCCGCACGGGAGCTTTTCATAGGGGGTGAATGGGTGGCCCCAATCAAGGGGAAATATCTGCCTGTCATCAACCCAAGCACTGAAGAGATTTGTGGTAAAAGTTCTTGACTGTCTTTTTTTTTTTTTTTCCCCCCCTTAAATGATTTTTTTGTTTTTTAAAATTAAATTAAATTTAATATGAATTTCCCTTCTCCACAATCATGATGATATTCTCCGGATTTTTTTCCTTGATGAAATTAGATCTCCACAGAATTTCTTGTTGGAAAATTCTTTCCACATTTGGAACCTGTTTTGTGCTTGAAGCTCATGTATAGTATACACAGATTTGATCTGAAACAATCTCTCTGTATTTCAGAAGTTGGTGGTTTTCAGTAGCTTGAATGGTCCAACTTTGCAGGTATAGGATGATGATGTATCCCAAGTTAAGAGCTTGCAGAATTGTTTGAACACTCCCAGTAGCTTGTGGAAGTCATGTGGTGCGACCCAATTCTGACTTCTGTGAGTGCATTTGTTTTTTCGGACAAAAAAAAGAAAATTTTTTTTTGTAGGGTTTCTTCAGGATTTTTTGGGTTGCCCAATATCACTGACCAATTTTGGGGCTGTATGTTTTTGTAGGTAAAATCCCGGCAGCAACAGTGGAGGATGTGGATGTGGCAGTGCAGGCAGCAAAGGCAGCTTTTAGTAGAAACAATGGTGAGCTCTGGGCAAGGGCAACTGGAAAAGTTCGGGCTGGATACTTACGTGCGATTGCTGCAAAGGTGAATCAATCAAATTTTGTCCCTGGTCCAAGGATCTTAGCTTCTTCATTTTATCATGGTCACAGCTGTATTGCAATTTCCATATTTTACATCTCGAATTGCAACAGCATTTGACTGATATCCAGAGCGAACTGTGACACCCATTCTCGACTCAAAAGCCCTTGTGTCCCAACACTTTAGCTACGTGGTTCATCAAGAGACCCACAAATGGATGGTTCTCTGGGTAAGACACGATGTGCACTAACAGAGATTTAGGCAAGGCACAAGGTGAAATGAGCCGTATCTGCTCTGCTATTTGCTTAATGCTGCTTCTGTCAGCAAATCTTATCCTGTTTCATTTGTTGTGGCCAGGCTAGAGTCATTTCTTGCCAGTTCTCCTGGATGAAGCTGTCTTACTTCAGCACATGGTAACAAGAAGTTGGACTCACTGATTGCAGGTGGCAGAGAGGAAGAAAGAGCTTGCAATACTTGAATCCACTGATTGTGGCAAGCCTATTGATGAATCTGAGTGGGATATGGTAAAAAAAGCTGTTGCACCAGCCCCTATTGTTCCCCTACCTTCTGGAACTTCTTTGCTTTTACTACCATACTCAATTTGAACAGTGTGCATGGCTTTTTGCAACCCTTGGATGTCCTCTTTTTGGCAATCTGGTTTTGATACAATTGAGTGTTGGTGGCAGGATGATGTGTCGGCATGCTTTGAGTATTATGCTGATCTGGCTGAGAAGCTTGATGAGCGGCGATATGTTCCATTGGAGCTTCCGATGGAACAATTCAAGTGTAATCTGTTGCGGGAGCCAATTGGGGTTGTGGCTCTCATCACTCCTTGGTCTGCCTTCTATCTCTAGTTTTCAATATATTTATGCCCACTGCTTTTCAAGTGTTACTTTCTCAAACAATGACAATTTGAAATTGTTTCTTTCTCTGGCTCAAAGCTGTCTGAACAGTCCAAAGTCCACGGCTGAGGTGAAAAAACAAGATGGGGATTTTACAGGAACTATCCACTTTTGATGGCGACGTGGAAGGTTGCAGCAGCACTGGCAGCTGGGTGTACAGCCATTCTGAAACCTTCTGAGTTGGCCTCTGTGTAGGTTATATTTACCCATCCCTTTGTTACAGGATTTATCTGTTTTCTAGTTGATTCTTGTTTACTACTTGAAGTCCCAGATTTGTGTTGTACTAATAATTGACAATTGACAATACAGCACCTGCTTAGAACTTGCAGCCATTGCTAAGGATGTTGGTCTACCACCTGGGGTCTTAAACATTGTTACTGGTTTGGGACTGGATGCTGGTGCACCACTGGCCTCACACACAGGTATAGACAAGGTAATTTTGCTGACCCATAAGTTTCTCTATTTTGCAAATTGATCTTTGTGGTTATGTGCACTCTGACAAGGGCATGAGTTGGAGTCACCATTGTCTATCAAGGCAGCTAATGACCAGTTTTGCTGCTCTGGTGTGTTTGGTCGCAACACTGCATGCTAGTTCCTTATGCATTTGTTGTTTTGATGATAGGTAGCTTTCACTGGGAGCACTGCCACAGGCAAATCAATCATGACAGCAGCAGCACAGCTGATCAAGGTGATTGTTAGCCACATACTCAGCTATCCAATGGCCAATTTTGCATGTTTGTAGAAAATCTTGCCTGTCTTCTTTTACCAAAATGACAATTGTTATCTGATTTCTGAAGACTGTATATCCCTAGTTAATTTGTTGGTTTCTATATTGAAAGTGGATAGGGCACTTTACCCCAACAGGCACCTCTCTGCCTATGTCAACATTGTTAACAATTGACAATCTGTTTGGGATTCATATTATTGTATGCTATGGTATTTGCAGCCAGTCACATTGGAGCTGGGTGGAAAGAGCCCCATAATTGTTTTTGATGATGCGGATGTGGAAAAAGGTATGGTGGATGTTGTAGTTATTATGGTCTTTTGGGTATGGATGATGATGTGTTCAGTTTGGAGTTGTCCCTGAAGCTTTAGAACTGGAAATTAGTATGACCTTTTTGTGTCTGTTTGCAAAGACTATATAATGGACAACAGGTACACCTTTGGAGTAGTCTAAGGCTACCTGATTAGACTTCATCTAATTGGCATGGAGGCAAAAATGGTTTACAGCGGTGGAATGGGCCATGTTTGGTGCATTCTGGACAAATGGGCAGATTTGCAGTGCAACCTCTCGCCTTCTTCTGCATGTATGGTTCTCTGAAAGCCACAGTTCCCACTTTATGGTTTTGGATATCTGGTACATTTCCCATTCTATGATCTTCTACAGTAACAAAAAGCTTTGATATGCCAACTCATGTCCATTTTTTTTTGGATTGGCATATCAACATCCTGTAGTGCACAGGTGGTTTTCTTATATGGGGTTTTATTGCAATAGGAGGGAATTGCTGATGAGTTTCTGAAGAAAATTGGCATCTGGGCATCAAGTATTAAGGTTGGTGATCCTTTGGAGGATGGTTGTCGATTGGGCCCTCTTGTCAGTGCAGGCCAGGTATGATGACCTCCAAGAAAAGTGCTTCCTGTTGTATTTTCCAGTAAATTTGTGAAGACATCATTTGTTGACCTCTACAGCCATGCTCATTTGTAGACAATGGGTCTGATGCTCGTTGTGGTTGAACAGTACAAGAAGGTGCTGGAATTTGTAAGAGTGGCACAAGAGGAAGGGGCTACGCTAGTCTGTGGTGGCAAACGCCCTGATGTGAGTTGCATCTTTCTGCTCACATTCTGACCAGGAGATTTTCTGCATGTTTGAATTTTTGGGTACTTTCTTTGGGAAGGAAGAATGCTTTCATTAGTTGTTTTGTGTGGTATGCAATTCTTATTGCCTTGGCTGATGATGTGTCTGTTGCATTTGTTGACAGCACTTGAAGACAGGATTTTTTATTAGTCCTACAGTGCTTGCAAATGTGAAGCCATCCATGCAAGTTTGGACAGATGAAGTGTTTGGCCCGGTCTTGGCTGTCTCCACTTTCAAGACTGAGGCAGAAGCTATTGAGATGGCAAACAACTCTCAGTAAGGCTGCCCATAATGTGAAATCTGATACAAAACTGTTGTTCTGTTGCAAGATCTCATGTAGCTAGTTTCTTGTGGAATTTGGTGACTGGGAGAAGACTCTCCACAAAGAGCGATGATGGTTTGTGTTCAAATACTGAATGTCACTCACTTCCATCTGTATATATAGCATCACTCAAAGAGTGACAAAGGTTTGAGTTTCTTATTGGTTGTATGCATAACAGGTATGGACTTGCAGGTGCTGTTATTTCCAAGGATGAAGATCGGTGTAAGCGTGTCTCAGAGGTGTCTTATTTTTCCTCTTCAGTTCAACTCCAATGATCCTCAATGCAAGAGATAGGAGTTTTAAGTCTTAAGTCTTTGTATAAGAGGCTTGATTCCAATACAGGAAGTTTGCAAGATTTATCAGGGCAATCAGGGTAGTGTAAAGGGTGTCCCTGTGTGAACTCTGAACCTGCTGGATGTTTTCATCTAACATGGAGTAGTGGGTTGTGGTGGGGTGCATAGGCATTGCAAGCTGGTATTGTGTGGATAAACTGTTCGCAGCCATGTTTCTGTCAAGCCCCATGGGGTGGCAACAAGCGCAGTGGGTTTGGTCGAGAATTGGGTGAATGGTGAGAATCTAATCTTACTCCACTTCCAGTCTGAGTTAACTGTATTGCAACCATCTGACATTTGAGTCCACATGTCTGTGCAGGGGCCTTGAAAACTACCTTTCTGTGAAACAAGTGACTCGTTATGTGTCTGACGACCCATGGGGCTGGTACCCAAAGCCTGCAAAGCTGTAATCATTGTGGAAGAGTTCTTGACAGGTCTACAGAACAAACCCAGAGAGTTCTAAACAATCTGGAATCAAAACTGACTACAGACCCTTCAATAATTCTCAAACTCTCGAGTAGGCCAGATTCTGTGCTGTTTATTTGCTAGACATAAGATTGAAATCTGCTATCCCTATGAAATTGAAGTGATGCAGAGTGATGTAAGTGATGAAAATCAGTGCAGGCTACTTGACAAGGGATTGTGTTTTCATATCCTGCTTAGAGAGGAATAATATGCAAACAACATGTTGTATTGAAGGTAAGATATTGGTTTGTGATCTAAATTTGTTTCCAACACCTTGTTGAGGATGTGACATGGTTGGATACTTCAATGCTGTACCATATTGGGAGGCGAAGTTAGATTGAGTGGCCAGATACAGCAGGGTTACAGCTTGGTTGGCAACCAAAGACGATTCTTCTTTCCAGCTTCAAGTGAGTAGTATTACTGCAATGTGAGTGACCCTGATTGAGCCCAAAGCGCTAGTGTTCAACTTCATGCATACACACCCCCCACTTCCAATCTAGCATACAAATTATCATGTGAGCATCTGCAGTTAAACTTTGATCATTGCTATTTGTGAGTTCTTATCTGAAAAAGTCGGATATTCATAGCGGCCTTTTGAGAAATCAGCAACTCTCTCATCTATGGCGAAAATGGTACTTCATCCAGCATAATTTGTCAACTCAGTGTGCAATAGTCCTTGATGCAGAATGGGTCAAAGATAGAAGAAAGACTTGTTCAAAGAGGTAGGGTGAATAGGAGCAATCAACAAACCTTGGTTGCCTTGCAAAACTCTTGATAGAAGAAAGACTTGTTCAAAGAGGTAGGGTGAATAGGAGCAATCAACAAACCTTGGTTGCCTTGCAAAACTCTTTCATCATTCCAAACCATACTAACATGACAAGAATGCATGTGGACATAACCAGTGTTGGGTGGCTACTAGGCTGGAACTCTGCTATGGGTACTGGTCGGGGTATGGAAGAACTGCCCAGATTGGTATGACTGGAGGCAGTACCATCCTTGTACTACCTGATTGGTAGGGATATGCAGTAATACCAGCCTCACACCAATACATGCCTGCAAGAGACCTCAGATAATACCAGTTTCATATCAAGGCTATACCGATCTCAAAATATATGTCTCATAGTAGCCAGAAATCAGCTTTGGACCGTAGTACCAGGATCACACTGATATGATAGTTTTAAGGAAATCCAACACTAGCACCAGGTTGGCATGAATGGTTTTTTACAAGATCAAATACTTGTATTGGCTGGTATGTTGAAAACTTGATGCTGGCCCAACACTGGTCATAACTCATAACCTTTCACAAGTGTCGCTCAAAAGTACCAAAACACCAACTTCATCATGAAAGTATATCATACCATCCACTTCATCATGAGAAGTGTCATGAGCTATCTATCCACACTAGAGGAGAATGTAGTTTTCCTATTGCAGTAGGCCTTGGCTCATGACACTTGTGTGAGGTAAATTCCATTGTTTCATCCATTTCAATGTAGAGTATATGTTAGGAAAACTTGGCATATATCATAGTTTGACTCTAATATTTTGCACATCTAAAACCAATGTTAGATTATTATATATACCCTTGTGGCACAAAAACCTATGAGATCTTATGAAAAAAAATGGGTATCAAGGCCTTTTTTTTTTTTTTTTTTCTTTCAATGTATCTCAACTAGCCCAATGGGTGTATGCACTATTTAGTGGTTCATTTAAAACATATACAACAGTCACAAGAATCACAAGCAAGTTTTATAAATGATCTATATGAATATGGTTTTAAATTTTAAGATTTTATTTGTGTAATTTTTAATTAGTAAAGTTTCAGTCATTTAAAAAACTTTTGAAAATTAGATCAATATTAAAAAATGTTGCTATTAACTAGTGTGGTGAAATCACTTTGAAAATTCTAAGTGAAAAACCCATAAAGTTTATGAGAATAAAAACCCATTTAGATGTTCAAATTATGTATGCATTAGACACAAAAAAGATAACAAATGAAAAAAAATAAAAATTCAAAAAAACTTTTGAAAACAAGGTCCAATTCTAACATTTCAAAAATTCATAACTATCATTTGATTAAAGTTTCACAAAAAAAAAAGTCACATTTAACTCTCTGATTTCATTATTCAAACCATGCTTAGTCATTATAAACAATTTGGAGTGGAATTCAATATGAATTTTTGAATTTTTGAACAATTTATCAATTGATTAGTCCATATTTTTTATTTCAAAAGTTCAATATTGATAGTGAATGCAATATGTTCAAAAATAATTGTGCAAATGTTTTCATAATCAAGTTGTTAATCTAAAAAAAATCATCATTTAATGTATTCAAAATTAAATTATTCGCTATAAGCATTTGCACTTACTATTTGCAACATGCTCTTTAACTACCAAGAATTTTTATTTTTTCAACCAATTGTTGAGCTTTTTTTGAAACCTACCCATTGCACATCACATGGCCAAGTTCCCATCTTCAAGTTGCACATCTTTTAGAAAGTTCGATCTCCTCTTGTGATTCAATGCCTTGTTTACAAAATCTTAAGACATTTCTATAGCCCCCATACATAAGTAATCAACTTATGATGTTTCCAACTTGTTGCAAAAATAACTACCAAAACATTTAGAGTGTAAGTTGGGTGATGTTCTTTTCATAATTTGTAGAAAACAAGAATGACAATGTGTAGCGAAGATGAAGTGCAAGGAAGCAAGTTGGCTTAACAACATAACCCTAATTAACACATGTTTCCTATGAGAGGTACCTAAATCAACAACATGTACATCTCCATCGTTGTTTTTTGTGCTGATAAATCTTGAGCATTGATGGATTGTTGGGTTAGTTGAAAGCATTGCTAACGACTTTTTGACAAAATCATTGCTCTAAACCTTTTTATGAATGTTGTTTCTCAAAATTTGAACTCGCACAAATGTGAAATTTTGCACCAAAAAAAATGTTGATGGTTATTATTGAAAAAAAAGAAAAAGAAAAAAAAGACATTTCTAAAAATGAAATGCCCACTCCTCTTGACTAAAAATTTCATTCTATAAGCTTACCTCCAAATACACTAGAAAATTTCTTGTGGTTCTTATACATTTGAGGAGGTCCTATCTTTGGACCTCTTAAGATTTTGAAAACATTATGTCAACTATCTCAAATCCCATAAGGCTTGTAATATAAGTTTTTTTTGCAACTAGAAAACTTGTCAAATTATGAAGACATCCATGCTAAGACCTTATGAAGTTCGTAATAAGGCTTTATACAAATTGGTCACACCTTAGGATGTACACCTTGTCCTTCATATACATACATAAGGAAAAAAAATTTGATAGGTTAAATTTTATTGTAACTCCTTTATGAAGGGCTAGATAGAGGCCATTGCAAATTCAACCCTTCTCTCTTGAGAACTAGGGGCTTTGAAATTCTTGGGGGAAACAAAAACTTACTTACTCCTACTCCCTTTGAGACTTAGGGTCTTGTGAGTTCTTGGGGGACACAAAAAGGGTCACTTACTAGTTTCTTGAGACCTTAGTAGGGGCTTATGAGTTCTTGGGGGGAGACATCAAGGGTTACTTACTTACTAGTCTCTTTAGACCTAAGGGCTTGTGAGGTCTTGAGGGGGAGACAACAAGGGTTACTTACTTACTACTCTCTTGAGACCAAGGCGCATTTCAAGTTTTGAGGGGGATTGAAAAAAGGGTTACCCTATGATGCATTCACACTTGATGTTAAATCGATGTTAAATGTAAATCTAGGTGGCATCCTAGGTGGCACCCAATGCTAAATGCCCGATAGCTTGATGTTAAGTGAATGCTAGTTTAACATAAAATCTTCACGATAAGTAAGTTTAAGTCTTAAATGACTTAAAGGTGTGTTCACACTTGGTGTTAGGGACTCTGGTACTTGACACCAGAGTCCCTAACACCAAGTGTGAACACACCTTTATGTACAGCTCTCTTGTGACCTAAGGGCTTCCAAGTTCTGGGGGAAGACAAATGGGGCATTCTGGAATTGTGTTTTCATCCAAAGTGGGGGTTGTGCAGGGGGGTAATCTATCATCCAAGTGGAGCTTATCATCCAAGTGAGGAGCGGAAGGGGGTTAAGGGCGGGAGGTTCAACCCTTGTACTTTGGCTTCGTCTTCCATCGCCGCTCTTCTTGTTTCTTCCTTTCCCTTCTCCCGTCTCTCGGCAAACAATCAGCTCTCCGATCGTCTCTGGGAATCTCTGGAAGTCTTTGAACGTGCAAGATGGCATCCATGCTGGTGAGGTTTCCTTTCTTTCCTCCAATTTTTTTTATTTTTCGTTTTTTTGTGTAGTAGTTACTGGTTGTTGTCGTGCTCTTATGCCCTGTAGACGTTGTCGCGTTTCTTTGTAGTCGGCTGGTGGTTTTTGAGGGCTGCGTCTTGATGGCATATGCGTTTTCTTATGCATCATGTTGTGAAAAATGTTTCCTCAGACCACCGGCAGATTCATTGCATCTTCGTTCTTTGCACTCTTTCTTGCGAAGTCTTGCAAAGTCTTAGTCTTGTGGTGTTTTCAAGAATGTGCATTCACGGCGTGGTCCTTTTGAGCTTTAGATGCGGTGAAGGTCCAAGTTTTCAGAACCGTTCCTTTTCGCGTTCTCCGTTCTTGCAGTATCGGCGGACGGTATCCGGATCAAGAATGCTCCAGATTAGGGGTTTAAGTGTGGTTTTTTTTTTTCTTTTCTTTTCTTTTATTTTTTCTCCTTAAGGAGCTTCATACCTGTGATCAGAGTTTTGCATTTCTTGTGGTTGTTACATGTCTGGAATGTTCTTGGTGGCTCTGTTTACGAAACTCTTTCTTCGTCTCCCTGTGGGAGTTTTGGTTTCTCCATGCCTTGGGGAAACTCTGTGACACTGGGATGGTGTGTGTGTCATAACGATTTGTTTTTGTTGTGAGAAACGGTTTTTTATGCAGACTAATGGCACTGAACTTTGTGGTCTTTTTGGGAACTTTGTTTTGCAACAGCAACCTCAAATTATTCTGTTGAAGGAGGGGACGGATACATCCCAAGGGAAGCCACAGCTTATAAGTAACATCAATGCATGCCTTGCAGTGGTGGATGCTGTGCGCACCACTCTGGGACCAAGAGGAATGGACAAGCTTATTCATGATGACAAAGGAACTACCACCATCTCCAATGATGGTGCCACCATCATGAAGCTCCTTGACATTGTCCATCCTGCCGCAAAAATCCTTGTTGACATTGCCAAATCTCAGGATGCTGAGGTGTGTTTCCTCTTGGATCATGGGTTGTCTTATGCTTTACTTTTCCTGTTTCCATTCTACAAATACTTCATGCATTGGTTCTTGATTGCTGCAGGGTCAGGTCTAGTAGAAAGTTTGCAAAATGTGGATGTTATCTGTTCTGTTTCTGAAACCCTAAATCTCAGGTTGGAGATGGGACCACAACTGTGGTGCTTCTAACTGGAGAGTTTTTGCGGGAGGCAAAGCCATTTGTAGAAGATGGTGTCCATCCACAGCTCATAATTCGTGCCTTCCGCGTAGCAGCAAATCTGTTGGTGAAGAAAGTGCGAGAGCTGGCAATGAGCATTGAAGGAAAGAGCTTAGAAGAGAAGAAGTCTTTGCTTGAGAAGTGTGCTGCAACAACATTGAGTTCCAAGCTTGTAGGTGGAGAGAAAGAATATTTTGCAAAGATGGTGGTGGATGCTGTTACCACACTTGGTGAAGACAGCCGCCTAAGTATGATTGGAATCAAGAAGGTAATCCTTGCTGTGTCATTATCCAGGTTTTCTCCGAATATGGTTGGATCTTTGCAGTTTGCCAGGTGCATTTCTTGTTAGCACTCCAATTTTGAAAGTGATTGTGTTGTATGCTCCTGGTTTAGGTGCAAGGAGGTACTATGCGAGATTCCTTTTTGGTTAAAGGTGTGGCATTCAAGAAAACGTTCTCCTATGCAGGCTTTGAACAACAGCCCAAGAAGTTTGAAAACCCTAAAATATTGCTTCTTAACCTCGAGCTTGAGCTGAAATCTGAAAAAGAAAATGCTGAAGTCAGGTACGTCAGTTTCTAGCTATCTCCCTCTACACCCTTGGTGATCTGGCTTCTGTATTTTTTCTGAAATATTAAATTGTGGAATTCTCTTTTGATATGGAGCCTGGCTTACTTTTGCAGTTTCTCTGTGGCTTTTGTTGCAGGCTTTCAGATCCTGCACAGTATCAATCTATTGTGGATGCAGAATGGAACATTATCTATGAGAAGCTAGACAATTGTGTGAAAAGTGGTGCCAAGATTGTGCTTTCACGTCTAGCGATTGGAGATCTTGGCACCCAGTATTTTGCAGATCGGGATGTGTTCTGTGCAGGCCGTGTGATGGAGGAAGATTTGCAGCGGGTTGCTATAGCAACTGGTGGCTCCATTCAAACCACTGTAAATAATATTGTCCCAGAGGTACTGTCTTAAGCAAACAAACCACCTTCTTGTAGTTTGGGAATTTGCAGGTGGACAACCCAGAAATTGAATATGATATCAATACATCTTGTGGATATGGTTATTTGCTAGTAAGTTTCTGAGCTTGTTTCACAGGTTCTTGGCGAGTGTGAGATTTTTGAGGAGAGGCAAGTTGGCAATGAGCGTTTCAATATCTTCACAGGATGCCCACGGGGTCAAACTGCAACAATTGTCTTGCGAGGGGGTGCTGATCAGGTCAGTTATTTTCTCTTATTTTCTCAACTTTCATCTAAATAATTCCCCAGTATGCTTGGTCTGACCAGTTTTTGTTACGGGAGATCTGTGATATCCTTTCACTGGTTGAAGTACAAGGTGTAAGATAAGGGGCTGGTCATGACTTGTATGCAGTTTATTGAGGAGGCAGAGCGCAGTTTACATGATGCGATCATGATAGTTCGAAGAGCACTCAAGAACTCTACTGTTGTTGCTGGTGGTGGCGCAATTGATGTAAGTAATTAATCGAACTGAAGGTTTCAACACTCTTACCTCCTCTATGATCCTCTTCTTTTTG